>ENA-UOUE01000630-UOUE01000630.1-compost-metagenome-genome-assembly--contig:-NODE-630-length-27657-cov-7.350326_pt1 | contig 27657 bp, 12 predicted proteins | sample MGYA00238146_ERZ747223 | MGnify/ENA primary metagenome ERZ747223 (study PRJEB28781, sample SAMN06268865) | compost metagenome | isolation source: single cell | place: USA: California, Emeryville, Joint...
GTCCAATGTAAATTGTTGAGTTCGGCTTGAGTATATCCCAACTGTTGGATTAAATACTCAGTGTTATGAGTAATTTTCCCACTGGCCCCTGCATTGTCTTCTGTAGCAAACATAAATATCGGGTGTTTGTGATTATTTTGAAGCTTTTCGATGATCGTAAGTGTATCCAAGGATTCAAAATCCAACTTTGAAGTATGATAAGTCATATTACTAATGGCTTTAAGGTCAAAAGTCAAGAAATCTTGGTCCTGCAATATCTCTTCAGCAAAAAACTTCAGCGCATTTATTGTTTTCGAAAATCTCAATATGTCTTTGTGCTTTCTCACATATCTCAAAATGGCCATGCTATCTTTGATCAGTTCTATTCCTTTCTCTTTGGTGACTTGCAGATTCACCGTTGGAACGTTGAGTCCCTCCAAAAATTCAATTCTGCGGTGAGCCCAGGAATCCATCTTCGAAATCAGCACATCTGATCGATGCAGTATGTTAAAAACGCGACTTGTATCAAGGGCATTCTGAGATTTCAAGGAGAAAAATTCATGAGAGCATGCTTCTTCAAGTCTTGCCACTTGAATCCCGAGCAACCATCCAAAAGACAATCGTTTTGCCTTTATCTTTCGGCGGAAATCATGAATAAGAAATAGTACTTTGAGATGGTCTTGCAGTATGAACTTCACAAAGAACAGGTAAGCAAGGATGACAGACTGAACTCCTGAAACATATACGTCAGGAGATTTGAAATAATCTTCATAGCTCTGAGAAATAAAATTTATAAAAGCTTTGTTTGCTTTATGTTTCAGTGGGACAGATTCCACTGAATAATCTTCGGAAGAGAAAATTCCTTTTTCGTTATTTTCGTTATCATTTTGATGAGCAAGGAGTGGATACATTGCTTCAATCAGTTTCCCATTGGCTATATCAACTTGTTTAAATTCTTCATAGATGAAAGGAAAATATTTCATTGTCAAGGTTGAGTGAGTCTTCCGATCGAGTAACTTGTAAATTTTTTCCTTACGATACCCATCGATGTTTATCATGAACCAAAACATCAAGGAAGATACAAAAAGGAAAGGAAATTCCATTTTTGAGCCATCATAGGCTGTTGCTTGGAGTATAAGTACCAATGTAAATCCGAACGTGAAGGAATGACAAAGCAAATCAAGGCGATTGAGTGCTGAAACCAAATAAGATGGGTGAAAAAATGAGATAATTAAATGAGTGCAGGCCATTGCGAACCACAAATAAGTTGGTGTCATCGAAGGCATATCATAATTTGACATTCGAGTTCCAAGTATGATCAAAAATCCAATCATCTCATTCAATTCTTTGTTTCGATATTGAGCGAGGAACTTCGCAGGTGCGTATGCTGGCCGATAAGAAATCAAAGCGAAGAAAACCTTGAGAATCGTCATTACAGTTAGGTTGAAAATTGAAAGGACGTAAAATACAGTCTCCGATTTCTCATTGAGAATCACGTAAAAACTGCTTTGATATAGTGGAATATAAAGCAGGTATCGATTGACTATCAGGTTGAGATAAGACATCAGAATGTCCATTAAAGCAGGAAGAGGTTTTTTGCGCCATACTAAGTATAAAAAGATTGAAATCACTGCAATCTCAAGGATCATCATGGCAAAGAAACAGGCTACAAACACTTCGTGCGTGATTGGAGTTATTTCTGTCCAAAAACCAACTTGGAATGCTCTCAGAACTCGTCCAAGAGCTCCATAGAGTTTCGATTGAGGAGTGATGCTCAGAGTAGATGAAGCCAAAACCACTGCGAGTCTAAGCAGGTGGTATAGTAGCAGCGTAGCTTTTTCAGTAAAGCCATTAATTCGAGCCCCAGAGTTCGTAGCTGCATGGTTGAATTTAATGATAAAGCGGACAAATAGGTTGCTGTGGTGATCTTTCATGAATAAACAAAACGAGCGTAAGCAACAACAGAATTTATTAATTGATAACTATTTCCTTTATATGAAGAAGCATGAACCCAAGGAAATTGATGCATCACACCTTCGTGATGGACTCAAGATTAAATTTCTAATCGGGTTCGTTAAATAATCTCCAATAACTTTAGTTAACTTTTTTTTAACAGATTACAAAAATCCACGGGTTTTTCTGATTAATTAGATTACTGGCCCCTGATTTTCACTCCAATTCAGTTGCGTTGCATTTTGAAGGACCAGTTCTTCTTCGCCAGAGGCATCTTCTTGGTGTAATTCTAATAAGTAGCCTTAGATGAATATGCACTCCTTCCAGTGATGCTCAAAATACGGTTATAACAATGGGAGTGAAAAAATATATTCGCACTCAATAAATTTTATTTCGAGAAGCATCCTTGATTCCACCTCTCCTAAATTCATATCTCATTTCTAAATTTTGTTAAATAATTAAGGAGCTTTGCTGAAAATAAAAAAAAAAAACAAAGTTCAGAATTAGAGCTGCTCTGTCCTTCTGGTTCAAAAGTACATATTTCATACGTCATTAACAAGAGCTGCAAGATTTGTCGCCTCTGGGCAGCAACTCTCCTCTAATGACACCGAGATTAGACTGTTCCGCGCTATCGTATTCAGATCGTCCCATTCAAACTAACATTCGCTCAATTATTTCTCGATATGAAGTAAGTCCTATTTCTCCGAGTTGCTCGTATTGCAATTCTAAGAATGTTTCATTTTTCTTCCTTGGCAAACATATAAACTCTTGGAATACATCGCCATGTGCTTCCGCAACCGATCGCTCAAAGAAAAAATCGTGGCGAACGTTCTCTCTGTGCTCAGTCATCGTCTAATTCTTCTTTGCGAGCAATGCTTCTAGATTAGACAGCATTAGATAAGGACTCTTCGACGGATTATTTTTATCCGGTCATTCTGCATAAAAATTAATTTGATGCATACACCCTCTAATAAATTTTTGAACCTCCAGAAGGGTTTTTATTTTTATTCAAGGAGTCAGTGCAGATATTTATTGCTAAACCGATGAACTACTCGTTCATATCATTGTTTTGTTGGAATCCTGCAATGGTGAACTTCCCTCGGCTCCTAGAATGTGTGACTATTTACATTAAGTACTGTTCTGAATTTGTAGTGCTCAATTTATCTACTGCAAGTTTGAATTAGTACATTGTAATTAGTTGGGATGAACGAGAGGTACCTGATAATGTCTTTTTATTTCCTCAAGAAATCCCTTTGGAATAGACTGGTCTCGCAGAATCATAAATAAAGTCAATTTGTTACTAATTAGCCATCAAACAGATTCTTGATAACCTACATTACCCGGATTTTCATTCGATTAACTAATGACTTGGTAAAATACAGCATTCGCAATAATGTTATGGAGCGACTCTTTACCCCTAATAAGCACCAGACTTCTCTCTTCGCGATAAGAGGATAAAATCTGTGAGCCATTGCGTGTCTCTCATTCTCAGAATAAGAACTTGGGTATGTTTGTTTGGTACTCTTAGCCTTTAATCACGATCAAGAGAAGTTTTCATATCTAATTGTTTCGAAATGTATCTTCAGAATAAACAAAGGCTTTGATAAAGTGCAAAATCTTTAGTTGATTTCAATTTAATTGACAGCCTAAAATTGAAAAAATATCCCATTCTGGGATTCCTTAAAAATTTTTGTTTTGAGAAAATCAACACTTCCACGACCTCGTTAAAACCATATTCTTGATAGCCAACTATAATTAATTATATAGAGACCAAATAGCTATTATCTCTTATATTGGTGTGAGGCGCTACCTTTCTAATAAAAAAGAAAAGTCTCTTAACCATTCTGCTAACAACTAAAATTACCCAAAACTAAATTATCAATTGGAAAAGTCACATTGACATCAGCTCTAGAATTGCAAAATGAAGCGTAGCATAACTTTTTATTTCCTTCAATTTTTTTTTTTTATTCTGTTTTTCGTAAATTGTAAATGCTATTGAATGAAGAGCAGATAGCTTTTTTATATAAAAAAAGGAGAAAGACACTTGCATGCTATTCACAAAACTTACTTGATCCGCACCCAATTTCACCATTTGATGCCAGTCCTACTCTTTGTCTTTGTTCAAAGTTTTAATTTCATCAGTTTGCAGTGCTCCTGCTTTGATAGAAGAGGATAGTGGAGGAATGGTTCGACCATTTGGAGAATTAATCAATGAAGGACTCCTGTTCTGTAGTTGGATTGCTATTTTTGGACAGCGAGGCACTTGATCGGTCCATTTACGAGTTCAAATGGTTGCTGGCTGTCAAATCTAGAGTTTTGTTTTTTTTTTCCAAGAGAGAAGAAAGCTGAATAGATCATCACGAGTGCTTTGGTCCTGCGAATAAGAGACCATATAGTCATTGATCACGCTTCCTTACATTGTGCTTTGAAGGAGTCTAATCTGTCTGCCATCACTGTAGCATTGTTTTCTAAGATCTAACGATTGGAAGATGAGCAGTTTTAGAGTTATTTTTAATATGTCAACTGTCTGTGTATCCTGTAACTAATATGTATCGGTGGCTATGTGCGTAATACAATAATTATTCTACGCTTAAATCCTATGAGCAAATACTTTTTTATTTGCAAAATAATTATTCAGTAAGATTGATATTCGTGTGGAGCTCTCTACTCACCCGATAAACTGCTATTAACATTATATCATGTATTTTTTTTAAATGTTTTCTCAATAATATTTATCTAATCTTGGTCTGATCGAAATAAGGGCAAAAAATAAAAAACTCAAAAAGACCTAATCTTCTAGACCAAAAACCCCAAGCAGGACTCATAGATTTGATCAATCCAGTCAAGAAAGCAAACAGGAGACAACGAAATAATCACCTTTGCATGTTGAGACGTGGCATGGACGATCGAGTCGTTTAATTCAAGAACTGTCAAAAAAGGCTACAAACAGCTCAAATTGAAATCTTTAATCCCAAAGGATATTAAGCGAACTTAGATGCTCTCAAAGATCGACCTGAAGGAGCCTTGATAAACTTCTCAAACGAAACGCAGCTTCATCAGTCTGACTTTCAAGCGGAAATAACCTTAGAATCAATAGACTCTCTGAGAGTATGTTCTCTCTCAATCTCGTCTGAGTTAAACCTTCAAGAAGATTGGGTCATTCGTTTAAAATCCCTAGTGGTTTTCGTTGATGCATGAATGCTGATGCTGAAAATAGAAAAAATATGTTCAAGGCTTTTAAAATTCTATCGTTCGGATATATGCTCCAATGATTCAGGATTTTACAGTATATATATTAGAGCCTTAATTAATTCTTACCTCTCGTTCCATACTCTTAGCAGATCGAGGGTTTACTGAATTGAATCAGCCGGGAAAAAAATTAGGATGAAGCCATGAAATTATCAATAAAAAAAAGAGAGACTTATGAAGGAGCTTTAGATCCATAGGAATACATAGACGAAACACTGCAATTCATTTATGAATCATCTACTTTTTTCATCACACATAAAAATCAAAAATCGATATATACAAAAATCTAGCAGGTATTAGTTTTCTGAATGAGCTTGTATTCTTCGTTATTATCTCCGTCATCAAACTCAAAATTATCGTTACGATTACCAGCGATTCTTTTCTTTCAAAACGTTCTTGATATACGGGTTCATCAGTAAACTGCGAGATGGGATCAACGTGTAAATTTCTTTTATTTCGTTGTATTGCTTTTCAACCTGTATTATAATTAGGATGACAATAGCAAGTAGTAGTACATAGACCACAAGGTTCATTATGAGGCTAATTTGTAGTATGGAGTTGCCAGTTTTTGCAATTTCTTTAAAGTTTTCAACGTAAATGTCCGTTAAATTGCCCAGAGATGTGCTCATGACTTCCCCAAAAGCCGTTAAATCTGGTAAGGTTTGGTCAAATGTAAGGTTAGCAGCAACTGTTGCATCAAAATTTGAGTCCTTAAGTTGGCTACGAAAATTTTTTGCCCATTCAAATGTTTTCTGTTTCAGCGAGGCAACTCCAAGATATGCGAGCCCATTAGTTGTACTCTTGCAAATATCATCCATTACAAGAGGTAATAATATTTCACAAAAACTACCATTGCGCAAGGAAGCAACAGCATTCGTTAAATTGCTTGATACATAATTATTTTCTACCAAAGCCTCCTGATTTGTTATGAAATTGGAGAGCTCAGCAGATTGGTTTTGTGCTTTCTCTAATAAAGGCTGAGTTTCATCAAGGAAATATGATGCGTGATTGGGATCGCCTGTCGCCGCTGAGGCAACAATTTCCATAACCTGGCTGGAAACCCCAACCGAATTCTGTGCATTTGCAGCGATTATTTTATATTGATGCAGCAGAGGAATACAGTTAGAGACAGGATCTGCTTTCATGAAGTAGCCAAAGATGGCAGGAATCAGGTACAGTCCCACCAGCAATAAGATGATCACCAATCTCGATAAGATTTCGTTCTTCAGTGGAATGTACTTCTTTGAAAAAGAGTGTTTTTTCTGGGAGTCTTTGAAATGTGCTTTTTTCGCAGCTACCCATGGATTCTTCTTTTCAATAGAGCCATCCCGTAACCCGTGTATTATTGCCGCTTTCTTTTCAAGTTGATAAATTTCATCAATTAATTCTGACCCTGAGATCGTAACTAATTTGGAAAGAAGTCGATCGCTGTAACGGTACAATTTGAGAAACGTGTAAAGCAAGCTAATCCCAACTATTAAAGCCACCGCACCGCCACCTCCCAAACTTCGCGCCTGTAATGATCCCAATAACTGATCGAATCGCTCGTTTATTCTGTTGAATAAATCTTCACTGAGGGCCCACAACATTTTGTCATAATGCAAACTCTGCTGCCGTAGAAAGTTAAAAGCACCCCCATGAGTAAGCGATCCATCTATGACTGCTTCATAAAGTTTGTATAAATAGCCTCGCAATACCGATAACGCTTCATAAAAATCGACAGCTCTATTGAGATAAGGAGTATCCGGTAAACTTAGATCTACTGTATAATCCTCATATCGAAAATCAGGGTAGTAGGTTTGCGGATTCCCCTGAAGTACGTTCGCATGATATTCGGCATTGAATTCTTCGTACGCAGTGATTGTGACACCTTGTGGTAGGAGGAATAAATGAGTGAATCTTGTTTCGGGAAGCCATAGGTCGTGTAGTGCTGTAGTAACGAGCTCTTGAACTTGGAAGAAGCCGTAGATGTTCCTTAATAAGATTAATGGGAAGGATGTTAGACCGGAGAGTTTCGATAAAATAGTGTATCTTCCCGAAAGATCAACATATTCTACAATCAGATATATGCTTAATCCAATGCAGATAGCAAGTTGAAGTATTTTCATACATAGGATTTCTAGTGGCGCAGAGGGGTTCTTTAACTTTCGTTTGATACGTTCCAAAGTTCTCTTTTGTTTTGTTCCTCCATTTACACTACTACCACTACCTATTGAAGATTCTCTTTGATTCTTGATAAAATCATGATTCTTTCTCTTACGTTCGAGCTGCTCTTCATCATTATCATCTGGGTCTTGAGAAATACGGGATCTATGGCTAAGAGACGTAATACACTCTTCCTCTTCAAAATTCTCAATGCTTATGATTTTTTTCTGGGTTCCAGAATTTGGCTCTTGTGAATTCAACACCATCCCTCTTGAGGAAACCCCACTCTTTTCAGGTGTGTTTGTATCCTGACTTGAGAAAGGATTATGGAAGTCGATTATTGTAGTAAGCTTGCGCAATTTTGGTTCTTTTTTATTGAGATAGGAGGATTCTTCAGCTGGAGCAATTAACATGTCAGTAGATCGGAATTCCAATTCGTCTTTCTTGATGATTAGGTTGTCTGTGGAGGCGAAATTTATTGTCTTGAGACTCTTTCTATGCTGGAGTTGTAGAACTTCTGTTTTTATCTCCAGTTGAGAAACAATAAGTCTGGTTTGATTTATCTTGGCTAAGTTTCTCTTTTCGAACAATACTGAAATATATTTTTCGTAGATGTTTATTAAGTAATAGCCTTCTTTCGAGGGGGTTGGATTGTCAAATCGAGTTATGAAAAAGTTTATTTTTTTGGCATTTACGGATGCTGAGTTCGATGAACCCACATTATTCATGACGAGTTTTCCTTTCAATGGCTTTGATCCGTCTTGATCTGCCTGGCTAGAGTCTGGAGAATAGCTCAAGCTCAAAATTTCTTGGATCTTTCTCCCTTTGAATTTTGTAGACTCTGGCAACTTTTCAGCGAAAATTTTGCTTGGCCCTTCAATTGTTCCGTCTAGTCTGCATAAGAGGAAATTCTGGTGGTAACTGGTTTCTTCTTGGCCAAGGAGTACTATAGAGGGCACATCATCGATGATATCAAGATGCAATGTGCTTTTTATTAAAACAAATCCTTCAGTGTGGTTTCGTAGTATCGCTTGATGAACAGTTCTGCGAATGTTGTTGTTGTGATCTCTTATGATATTGGAAGGATCGTCCTGATTCTTGGCTGATCTCTGGTTCTCATCGATGGCTACCAAGATATCTGTCCAATGTAAATTGTTGACTTCGGATTGAGTATAGCCCAACTTTTGGATTAAGTACTCAGTATTGTGAGTAATTTTCCCACTGGCCCCTGCGTAGCCTTCTGTCGAAAACATTAATATTGGATTTTTCTGATTATTTTGAAGCCTTTCGATGATCTTCAGCGTATCCAAAGATTCAAAATTCAGCTTTGAGGTGTTATAAGCCATATTACTAATTGTCTTGAGATCAAAAGTCAAAAATTCCTGGTCCTGCATAATCTCTTCAGCAAAAAATTTCAGTGCATTTTTTGTTTTTGAAAATTTTAATATATCCGTCTGTTGTCTCACGTATCCCAAAATAGTCTTGCTATCCTTGACTAATTCACGCCCTTTGTCTTTGATGACTTGCAGGTTCACGGTTTGAGCTTGTAGTTCTTCCAAAAAGGCGGTTTTGCTGTGAGCCCAGGAACTCATCTTCAAAATAAGCTCATCCGATCGTTTCATTAATTTAAACACTCGACTCGTATCAATGGCGTGCTCAGACTTCAAGGAGAAATATTCGCGAGAACATATTTCTTCCAGTCTTGCGATTTGGATCCCTAGAATCCATCCAAAGGAAAATCGTTTTGCCTTCAACTTTCTCCGGAAATCATGAATGAGAAATAGCACCTTAAGATTGTCTTGCAGCATGATTCGCACGAAGAACAAATACGCAAGGATAATGGGCTGAACTCCTGACCGATATACGTTGGGTGATTTGAAATAATCTTCATAACTCTTCAAAATAAAATCTATAAAGGCCTTGTTTGCTTTATGTTTCAGAGGAACAGATTCCAATGAATACTCTTCTGAGGAGAAGATTTCTTTGTCTTTATTATCGATATCGATTCTCTGAGCAAGTAGTGGCTGTATCGCTTCAATCAGTTTCCCATTGGCTATATCAACTTGTTTAAATTCTTCATAGATGAAAGGAAGAATTTTCATAGCCAAGGTTGAGTATGTTTTCTTCTGATTGAGTAATCTGAACATTTTTTCCTTACGGTACCCATCGATATTGGTCAAGAGCCAATAAAGGAAGGAGGATACCAAGAGGAAAGGAAATTCCATTTTTGAGCCATTATAGGCTGTTGCTTGAAGTATAAGTACCAAGGTAAATCCGAACGTGAAGGAATGACAAATCAAATCAAGGCGATTGAGTCCTGAAACCAAATACGATGGGTGGAAAAATGAGGTAATTAAATGAGTGCAGGCCATTGCGAACCAGAAATAAGTTGGTGTCATCGAAGGCGTATCATAATTTGACATTCGAATTCCAAGTATGGTCAATAATCCAATCATCTCATTCAATTCTTTGCTTCGATATTGAGCGAGGAACTTCGCAGTTGAGTATGCTGGCCGATACCAAATTATAGCGAAGAAAACTTTGAGAATCGTCATCATCGTTAAGTTGAAGATTGAAAGGACGTAAAATACCGTATCTGATTTCTCGTTGAAAATCACGTAATAGCTGCTTTGGTATAGTGGAATATAGATCAAGTATCGATTGACTATCAGGATCTGATAGGTCATCAGAATGTCCATTAAAGCAGGAAGAGGCTTTTTGCGCCATACGAAGTATAAGAAGATTGAGATCATTGCAATCTCAAGGATCATCATGGCAAAGAAAATGACAACAAAGTCAGTGTAAGTAATTGGAGTTATTTCAGTCCAAAAACCAACTTGGAATACTCTCAGAACATGTCCAAGAGCTCCATAGAGTTTCGCCTGAGGAATGAAACTCATAGTAGAGGAAGCCAAAAGCACTGCGAGTTCTTGAAAATGGTATAGTAGCAGGATAACTTTCTCAACCAAGCTACTAATTCTAGTCGCCGAGTTCGAAGCCGCTTGATTGCACTTAATGGCAAAGCGAACAAATACATTTTTGTGGTCTCTCATGTGATTTCGCAACAATGTAAGAGATAAGAGTATTTAATAATTGTTCACTTTTTTCTTTAATTGAGAAGCGTTAACTGAAGAAAAAAATTGAGACATCACGCTTCAGTGACGAATTCGAGATTAGCTTTCACTGTTAATTTCGGAAATTAGCAGTGAAATTGAGTATTTATTGGACTACAATAAATTATTAAACCAGAAAGTACCTTTATTAAATCAAAGAATTTTTCTGAGTTTAGCTAACTAACTCTCTCCGAATTTTGGCTACATTCAAGTTGTGTCGAAATATATCCCAGTCTTTCCTCACAAGAAGCGTTGCAAGGATGCAATGCTGATTAGCTGTCTCAGTCAATTGGTGTATCATTTCTATTAGCACCCGAAATACGATTAATAGTCATGGTAGCCAACAAGAAATACATCTGTGAAAACCTAATGTTTCGAGAAGCTTTATTTATTCCGATTATTCTGAGATGATTTCAATATTCTCACTTTTATTTAAAAATTAAGGAACGGTATTGCTGAAAAAAAAAAAAGGAAAAACCAAAAGTTAGGATTAGAATCGCAATTTCTCAAAATCAATTTTCATTCGTGTTCAAAGCTCTATATTTCATTAATTGTTGCCAAGAGCTGCAAGAATATTCGCCTTGAGGCAGCAAATGTACTCTCAGGACAACGATTGTCTATTGGTGAGAAGCCTGTGTGATTATAGCGCAGTATTCAAACTACTATCCATTTATTTTTCAGGGTTTCATTAGCAAGTAATTCAATTTTATTAGTAGCACGTTGTTGATCCTTCAGGATTGCTTTTTGTTGCTTCTTGAAAAGCATTTAAGCTCATCTAATGCTCTGATATGTGTTTTTACAATCGATAGCCCAGGTAAAACGTAATGCTAATCGCAAACCTTTTCGCTGTGCTAGATTATCGACCTAACTATTCATTATGATTGTTATTTGCAAGTAATGTTTTTCGATGTGGCAACGTTTGGTGGAATACTGCGCCTGATAACTTTAATCCGGATCATTCTGCAAAAAGATTAAACTACCAATACACCCTGTTTAAAAATTTTTAAGCTTCGGGAGTGATTTCTTATTTATCAAAGAGTTGTCTTGTCTACACAATTTTTACGGCTAAACCGATGGAATTATGACTCTTATAATGGTTTTAGACCCTGCAAACACCGAATTGCAACAGATCCGGTCATGAAATAAATACAATTTGAAAAAAATACTAAATCATGCTCGATTATCTGGGGCTATCCTCAAAGAGCACATATTTACATCATTCCCGAATCCCAACCCTCAAAACCCTGGAGACCCTAGCTAAAAAAAAGGGATTGAAATTCAGTAGGATTATTTTTGCGATTAGTTACAATATGCACTGTCCAGAATTTGTAGCATTAATATTTATCTACTGAAAAGTTTTAATTGGAATTGGCGATTCTCAATGCGTTGTCACTTCGCATTTGGAAGAGAATTGCGTGATAATGTATTTTTATTTCTCCAAGGATTCCCTCCTTGACGTCGGTGCCTCAACGTGAGATAGACCAGTCTGAATATCATTCAAAAAGAGAGAGAGAAACACATTCATTCGAAGTGATTTAATTTGTTCCTAAATAGCTCTCGAGGATAGATGAATTAGGATTTTCATTCATTTGAAATATCTATTAATGACTTGGTGAAGTATGAGATTCGCGAATAATATGGAGAATCTCTTTGTCCTACACTTGAGATAGGGCAATATTTCTCTCTTCATCTCTATAAGAGGATAAAATTAGCGAAACTTTGCTGTTTCTATAATTCTCAGCATCAAAACTTTTCTACCTTGAATTGCTTGCTTTGCACTCCTTGGATTTGGTGAAGACCTGCTATTTGTTGTTGCAATTCTACTTTCAATTTTTCATAAAGAACAAAAGAAGATTCAATTCAAATAGATTCAAAATATATCTTTACATCAAACAAAGTTTTTGGTAGAGCGGTGGATCTTGCTTGATTTCAGCTTTGCTGACAGCCTACAATGAAATAAACATTTCAAACCCAAAACTTTTTGTTGTTGTAGCCTCTTGATTAAGGAATAAAACGAACTTCGGAAAATACCATAATCTCTGATTATTTCCAATAAATGTAGATTTTTAGTAAAAGAGTGATTATGTATAGAGCTCCTCCCAGTTAAGCCACAAGTAGGAGTTGAGGTGTTCGGGGCTAACGGGTAGTTGGAATGGGTAGCTATTTGGTAGATCTTATGGTAGCTGAGCAATTTCTGACTCAGCGACTTGAGAGCTCTCAGCTCAATAGAGCCTCTCCAGAGTAAATAAATTTTTATTTTTTATGAACACCTTTCCGAATAGGCCAAATAGAAAGCTGACTATCTTATTTCTGGTCGCATGAATATTTATTGGTTCTTTTTTCATCAAGCAGTGTTTTCTGTAAATCATCATCTTCTTCAGAGCTTGATTTCTTTGCACCTTTTGAGGTTTTAGTATTCGTTTTGAGATTCTTTTTTGCTTTTTTGCACTTAGAATTCTTGATCTTTTCATCAATGATGGTGCCAGCTCGTCGCGCTCTTAACCCTTTTGAGGGATCTTCCAAATCAAACTCGTAGAGTTGATTCGCAATATTCAAAGAATAAGCTTTGCTGACATACATAGCTGCTACTATTCCGAAAGCTCCTACACATAGCCCAAAAACACTTGCAACGTTCGCCAGACCCTGCTGGAGCTTCGGATATTGCTTTTTTGTAGTGTATTACCAACAGAGTGCCCAAAATTAAATGATCCCCGTGGAATAATTGAAATGGAAGATAAATGAAATATGATAAGACGAAAATAACTTTCGTTCGTTACACTGACCGATCATCCTCCACCATTATACGGCTGGAATAATTTACAATTCTCAGGGCTTTAATTATTGCGATCAAGCAGCGCTAATACGGTCTTTACCGTTATACAGCTTGAATAGTTTTTAATTGGATGGGGCAGAATAATTATTGCAATTAAATGCTGCTAATACGACCTCTGCAGTTATACAGCGTGAATTAAATTTGTTATCTTTGACCTTCCAAAATAAGAAAATTAAATTCGGTTTTAGTAGCAAATTGCTTCCTCCTGAAGAAATTTCTTATCAACATGACCCATTTGGTATTCATTTTCGTTTATAAAGTTAACTTCATTGACATATTGCCGAATATACCCCCTTATAAAGGTAGCGAGTTTACAAAGATAGAATCGTTAAAATATGTTAAACTTCGAAATACTTTTGGTATTATAGCCAGTCCTGTTGTGAGAAACGGCAATTCAAGGATACAGCAAAATATTTTCTAGGGGTCTGTTTACAGTTCAACGCGAAGATAATTTCTTTCTCTTTTTTTTTCATTGGTAAATGAAATATTATGGCTTTCTCACGTAAAGCTTGATAGGGACGTTGAAATCGTTTTCAAATTACTGCCAATGGTTCAGAATGAGATTCCTTATGTGTCGTTTGGTCTACGAGAGGAAGCTATCATCATAAAATTCCAAGGAGTTTATACAGTCTGAGTTTATAAAAAAACATTGTGGGTTTATAAATGATTACGTGGATAAAAAGAAAGATTGCATTGTGTGTAGCTAGTTAATGAGAGCTTAATCTAAACTGATTCTTGTCATAGTTTTGATAATATAACTCATTGAATTAAAACAGTTTTCTTGAATAAATTGAATTGCGTTTATTAGGCTCTTAAATTTGAAGATATTAACAGTGAAATTGATTCTTATAGTGACCTTAACTAATTGTTACCTTTTGCTGAAGACGCAAAAAAATTAACAAATCAAAAATTTACTAAAATGAATCATCTGAAATGGAGGATGAAGCCATGAAATTATCAAGACAGAAAGAACTTTGAAACAGCAATTGCTACAAATGAATACAGAACTTATAAATCATCTGCTCTCATCATCACAAGTAAGGAATTCACAAATCGGTCTATAGAAAGACTTGGCAGCAGATTTCAAATTACCAACGATTTTTTTCTTTCAGAATGTTCTTGATATACGGATTCATCAGTAAGCTGTGCGTTGGGATCAATGTGTAAATCTCTTTTATTTCTCTGTATTGTTTTTCAGCCCATAATATAATTATGATGACGACCACAAGTAATAGTACATAATTAGCAATGGTCATAATGAGGTTAACGTGTAGTTTGGAGTGGGCAGTTGCTGCAATTTCCTTAAAGTTTTTAATGTAGATATCCGTCGCATTTCCCAGAGCAACGCTCATGACTTGCCCATGAGCCGTTAGGTCTGGTAACGTGTGATCAAATGTAAAGTTAGCAGCAACTGCAGCATCGAAATTCGAGTGCATGAGCTGGTTACGAAAATTCATTATCCAATCATTTGTTTTCTGTCTCACAGCGTTAATTCCAAGAGATGAGAGCCCATTGGTTGTACTTCTGCAAATATCATCCAAAACTACAGGCAAGAGATCACAGTAACTATTGGTACGAAAGGAAGCAATAGCATTGGTTAAATTGCTTGATACATAAGCATTGTTTTCTAAAGCTTTTTGATTGTTTAAGAAAGCTGAAAGTTCAGCAGATTGATTTAATGATTTTTCTAAGAGAGGCTGAGTTTGGCTAGAGAAATTTGATGCCTGATATGCCTCACCTGTAGCCGCTGAACTAATAATGTCCAAAACATGGCAGGTATTCCCGACCGAATTCTGGGCATTCACAGCGATTATTTTAAATTGATGTAACAGAGGAAGACAATGAGAAACAGGATCTGCTTTCATTATGTAAGCAAGGATGGGAGGAATCAGGTATAGCACCATTAACAGTATGATAATTCCCAATTTCGATATGGTCCCCTTTTTCAATGGGATGTACTTCTTTGAAATCGAGTGCTTTTTCTGGGAGTCTTTGGAAAATACTTTTTTCGTCACTACCCACGAAGTCCTCTTATCAAGAGAGCCATTCCTTCCCCCACACATTATTGCTGTTTTCTTTTCAAGTCGATTTATTTCATCAAGCAGTTCTGATCCTGAGATTGTCACTAATTTGGAAAGAAGTTGATCGCTGTGACGGTACAGTCTGAGAAAAATGTAAAACACGCTAATTCCAACCAAGAGAATCACCGTCCCACCACAAGTCAAAATTCGCGCTTGTAAAGCTGCCAATAATTGATCGAATCGCTGGCTTATTCTGTTGAATAAATCCTCACTAAGAGTCGACAACATTTTGTCATAATTCAAACTCTGCTTTCTTAAGAAACTGAAAGCACCCTCATGAATAAGCGATCCATCTATGACTGCTTCATAAAGTTTGTATAAATAGCCTCGTAATACAGCTAACGCTTCATGAAAACCGACAGCTCTATTGAGATAAGGAGTGTCCGGTAAACTCAGATCTACTGTATAATCCTCATATCGAAAATCAGAGTAGTAGGTTTGCGGGTTTGCCTGAAGCACATACGCATTGTATTCTGCATTGAATTGCTCAAACGCACTGGTTGTGAAAACTTGTGGTACAATGAATAAATAAACGAACCTATTGTCGGGAGACCATAGCTGGTTGAGAGCGAGAACAATGTGCTCCTGAACTTGGAAGAAACCGTAAATGTTTCGTAATAAAATTAATGGGAAGGATGTCAGGCCGGACAACTCTGATAAAATGATGTATCTTCCCGAAAGGTCGGCATATTCGGAGATCAGATACGCTATTAAGGCAATACAACTAGCAATTTGGAGTAGCTTCATAGACTGAATTTCTAGCGGCGTAGATGGGTTCTTCAACTTTCGCTTAATACGCTCCAAAGCTCTCTTTTGTTTGGATTCTCCGTTGCCAGTTCCATCTATTGAGGCCGCTCTTTGAAACTTGATTAATTCACGATTTCTCTTGCGTTCGAGTTGCTCTTCTTCATCATGAAACTCTTGAGATTTACGGGATTTACGGCTAAGAGACATATTGAATTCATCCTCTTCAATGCTCTCTAAGCTTTTGAAATTTTGTTGGGTTTCAATGTTTAGTTCCTGAGAATTCAGTGGCTCCCCTCTTGAGGCAAACTCACTCTTTTCATCCTGTCTTGAGAAAGGATTGAGTCCATGTTTTGAGTCGAGTAATGTAGCTAGCTTGCGCAATTTTGGTTCCTTTTTCAAGAAATATGAAGACTCTTCAACTGGAGCAATTAGAGCATCAGTAGATCGTATTTCCAATTCGTCTTTCTTAGTGGTTAGATTTTCTGTAGAGGCGAAGTTTAGGGTCCTGATAGTCCTTGAATTTTTGAGCGGTGGAGCTTCTGCTTTTATCTCCAGTTGAGAAATAAAAAATCGTGTACGATTATTCTTGACTAAATTTGTCATTCCGAACAAAACTGGGTTATTTTTTTCGTAGATACTTATTAAGTAGTAGCCTTCTTTCGAGGGGATCACATTGTCGAAATAAGTGATGAAAAAGTTGACTTCTTTGGGATGTACAAAAGTTGAGTTCGATGAACATGCATCCATTCTCAATGCTAATTTTCCTTTCATGGGCATGGATTCGTCCTGATCTGCCAGCCTAGAGTCTGGAGAAGAGCTCAAGCTTAAAATTTCTTGGATCTTTCTCCCTTTGAATTTTGTGGACTCTGGTATTGTGTGAGCGAAAATGTTGCTTGTCCCTTCAATTGTTCCATCTAGTTTACACAAGATGAAACTCTGATGATAAGTGGGCTCTTCCTGACCCAGGAGCACCAGAGAAGGTACATCATCAATAATATCAAGATGAAATGTGCTTCTTATTGCAATGAATCCGCTATTGCGGTTTCGTAGTATCGCCTGATGAACAGTTCGGTTAATGTGGTCGCGATCTTTTCTGATATTTGAGGAATCGTCATCATTCTTGGATGATCTCTGGTTCTCGTCAACGGCTACTAAGACGTCTGTCCAATATAAATTGCTGAGTTCGGCTTGAGTGTGGCCCAACTGCTGGATTAAGTACTCGGTACTATGAGTGATTTTCCCACTCGCTCCTGCATAGTCTTCGGTAGCAAACATAAATATCGGATTTTTGTGATTATTTTGAAGCCTTTCAATAATTTTAAACGTGTCCAAAGATTCAAAATTCAGCCTCGAGGTATTATAAGCCATATTACCAATGGCTTTGAGATCAAAAGGTAAGTAATCCTGGTCCTGCAAAATCTCTTCAGCAAAAAATTTCATTGCATTTTTCGTTTTCGAAAATTTCAATATATCATGGTGCCGTCTCACATATCCCAAAATAGAAATGCTATCTTTGACCAATCCACATCCTTTTTCTCTGATGACTTGCAGCTTTACCGTTGGAGCGTTGAGTTCCTCCAAAAATTCAATTTTGCCGCGAGCCCAGGAGCTCATCTTCACAATAAGCTCATCAGACTGCTTCAATATTTTAAATACACGACTTGTATCAAGAGCGTGCTCAGATTTCAAGGAGAAGTATTCGTGAGAACATGTTTCTTCAAGCCCTGCGACTTGGATCCCTAGCATCCATCCATAAGATAATCGTTTTGCTTTCAACTTTCTCCGGAAATCATGAATGAGAAATAGCACCTTGAGATTGTCTTGCAGTATGATTCGTACGAAGAATAAATACGCAAGTATAATGGGCTGAACTCCTGACCGATATACGTTGGGTGATTTGAAATAATCTTCATAGCTCTTCGAAATAAAATTTAAAAAGGCCTTGCGTGCTTTATGCTTATGAGGAACAGATTCCAATGAATACTCTTCTGAGGAGAAAATCTCTTTTTCATCATTATCGTTATCGGTTCTATGAGCAAGTAGCGGTTGTATTACTTCAATCAATTTACCATTCATTGTATCAACTTGCTTAAATTCTTCATAGATGTAAGGAAGAATTTTCATTTCCAAGGTTGAGCGCGTTTTCTTCTGATTGAGTAATCTGAACATTTTTTCCTTGCGGTACCCATCGATGTTGGTCATGAACCAATAAAGGAAGGAGGATACCAAGAGAAACGGAAATTCCATTTTTGAGCCATCATAGACTGTTGCTTGAAGTATAAGCACCAAGGTAAATCCAAAAGTGAAAGAATGGCAAAGCAAATCAAGGCGATTGAGTCCTGAAAATAAATACGTCGGGTAGAATAATGAGGCAATTAAATGGATGCAGGCACCTGAAAACAACAAATAAGTTGGCACTATCGAAGCTGTATCATAATTTGACATTCGAATTCCAAGTATGATCAAAAACCCAATCATCTCGTTCAATTCTTTGTTTCGATATTGAGCGAGGAACTTCGCAGTTGAGTATGCTGGCCGATACCAAATTATAGCGAAAAAAACTTTGAGAATCGTCATCATCGTTAAGTTGAAGATTGAAAGGACGTAAAATATCGTCTCTGATTTCTCATTGAAAATCACGTAATAGCTGCTTTGGTATAGTGGAAGATAGATCAAGTATCGATTGACTATCAGGATCTGATAGGACATCAGAATCTCCATGAAATTAGGAACAGTTTTTTTCCTCCATACAAAGGAAAAGAAGATTCCAATCACTGCAATCTCAAGGATCATCACGGCAAAGAAAAATGCAACAAAGTCAGTGTAAGTAATTGGAACTATTTCTGTCCAAAAGCCCAGTTGGAATGCTCTCAGAACGTGTCCAAGAGCCCCATAAAGTTTTGCCTGAGGAATGATACTCAGAGTAGAAGAAGCCAAAATCACTGCGAGTCTAAGCAGATGGTATAAGAACAGAATGACTTTTTCAGTCAAGCCGTTAATCCGAGTTGCAGAGTTAGAAGCTGCTTGATTGAACTTAATGGCAAAGCGAACAAGGACATTTTTCTGGTCCCTCATGTTGGTTAAGAAAAAATGTAAGAGATAAGAGTATTTAATAATTGATAACTTGTTTCTTTAATGAAACATTGCTAACTGATAACAATTTTTATGCATCATATGGTTGTGGTGAATATGAGATTAACTTGGAGAATTGATTTTTAAATAACCAGAAGTGAACTTTATTTAGCATAGCTCTGCCAAAAAATTAATAGCCCAAAATTGCTTTCGAAAAATCAACGAACTTTTAGGAACTAAAAGGTTATATACTAACTTTGAATTTTCGGTAGAAATGTTGAAATTTTTTTCGACAGAAGCATCTTATTGGCATAAAACTAATAGGCTGTCTTGGTCGATGGTGTACGAATGCAGATGTGGTTATCAATAATGGAAGTTAAGAAGAAGAACATGTTCTCAAAAATTAATTAATTTAATTTCTTCGAGAAGCTCTTCATGATTCTAATTCTGAATTGATTTCTCATTTTTTAAATTTTACTTAACATTATAAGGAAATGTATTACTGAAAAAAAAAAATTTTAAAAAATAGGATTAGAGCAGAAATTTTTCAAATATCAGCTTCCTTCGGGTTTAAAGGTGTTGATTTCCTATAATATTGCTGAGAGCAGTCAAAAATTTAGCCTTGAAGCATCATCTCTATTGGAATGCCAACGAATGTCTGCTTTTCCAAAGCTTTTATATATTCATATCACGACATCTAGATCTCAGATCCACATCAATTCATTACAGTTGCAATTCAAGCAGCAAACATACTTTTCAAGAAAGACAAAGTGCAGTCTAAATGGTCCTTCATGTTACTTGGAAAAATTGAATTCGCTTAATGATTTGCCATGTGTTACAATACTTAATGCTGTGAACAACTCACCAAAGGTCTTCTCGCTCGGCGAGATCATGGATATGATGTCTCTATGCACAGATGGCTTCTTTCTTCGACATCATTCGGTCGATCAGCTATCCTCAGAACAATTTACAGAAAAATTAATCTGACAGATATACCCTCCTTTAAAATTTATTACATTAGGAATAATTTCATTTTCATCAATAAGCCGTCTTATCTTCACATACTTTCCTGTCAAACCGACGAAATTCTCATTTTATCTGATGATTCTGTTGGAATTGTTGAATCTAAACTTCGATATCCTTAAATATAAGGCACGATTATCTGCACTTCAGCCTCTAAGAGAATATTGATATCCTAGCCAACACAAAGTGGTTGGATATTCCAAACAAAAAAAATCAATATAATATTGGGTTGTGGCTAATTGCTACATTTTCTGAGTTCGTAGTTCTTAAATTTATATCTGATGTAATTGGTAATCGAGGAATCTCAATTTTCATCTTGAAAGAGGAACGTAAGTTAATGTATTTTTATTTCCTCAAGGATCCCTCTTTTGAATAATCAAAGTAATATGAAATAGGCCGGTCTGAAGAACTTGCCAACAGTGACAGAGGTCTCTGAAGACCTGAATTACTGGAATATGTTATTTAAAAACCATTTACTGATTACCTTTTAAGGTCTAACAATCTCTCTTATCTAATGGAAAAAAACAAACAATCGCAAAATTTTTTGGAAGAACTCTTTGCAATAAACCCGAAATCGGGCATAAGACCTTCCCCTTTCGCCCGAATAAGAAGATAAGACTAGCTAAGATTTTGCTAGTACTTATCATTCTGTGAATAACAACAATGTTTCCCACTTTAGGTATTACTTGCTATTGTTTTTACTCATTGCCTTAGTTAAGACAAACGTTCGTTGCTATAATTTCCCTTTTCCTTTGAAATGCATATTCACAGCAAACAAAGTTTTAATAAAATTCTGAAGCTTTGCTTGATTTCAATTTTTCTGTCAAATTCACACGAAAAAACCAAAAAAGAAAATCGAATACAGAATCACTTAGCTCATGATTTTCCAAGAATTAAAGAAAATCTGACCTTTTTGTCAACAAAGATGACGGACTAGCAGTGAGCTATCTTCAATTTTGAGATTGTTGATATGATATTAAATGTCTAATCAAGAGAATTACAAATATCACCGATATTTCTAGAGCAGTATATAATTACTTGCAATAAATCATGAAACAGTGGATATGGAAAACCATCCGAGGCGCAGATATTCATTATGAAAGTCTTTATATACATTAATTATGTCATCAAATCATATTATTTTCCACACAATAACTGTACGCTTCCGGAACCTTATCTAATGCTTTCTGAGCAAATTCTTTTGGCTCGATACCTTTGTTAAAAGGTATGAAGAAGAAGTTAGCGAATCTCCTTCGCGGCAGCTCTTGCTCCAGTTGTTTGATCCCTTGCCAAGGGTCTTTTGGATATTTCTTGAAGTCACCGTCACCGACACCCACCATGATTATGAATATCGGGAAGTTTGACGCCTTTACTATCGTCCTTATCGTTTCCTTCATATCAGTCACGCCGCCGTCACCAATAATTATTAACAACTGGAACTGCTTTTTTATTTTCGAAATCTGAATGGCAGTTTCAATCAACGGCCTGAACGATGTCGGGCCACTGAACCCGATCTTTGGAATCTGTTTGCGGTATTCAGCCAGAGCGTGAGACACGCCAAAACATTCGCAATAGCCGCTTTTGTCTTGGTATAGTGGCCTGACTGTCTGATCTCTCGTAGCCTCGTCTCCGAAGAGATACACTGGGAACCTTCCGTCCTGGCTAAAGGTATCAACGATTCCTCCCATGATGCTGATGACGCGTTCATAGAAATTCAATTTCCTCGGCGATATATGATGAAGATGGCGATTTCCGAAAGATTTCTTTCCAGTGAAGATATTCGAGGTGGTGCAATCAATACCCACCACCAATCCGCATTCTTTCACACCTTTTTGCTTGAGCAACTCGCCTTCGCGTTTGACCAGCCGCTCGATTTCGTTAATTCTTTCGTCTTGGACTCGCTCGATCGGTTCTTCTAAGGGGGTTTTCTGGATGAAATTCTCGGGGTTGACAATCATTTGCATTTCCTCAAAGACATTATGGTCGAGAGAGTCTAGCGATCTGACTCCATGATAACCTTCGAAATCGTTTTCGGTTTGAAGTTTAATGCATTCGTCATGGAATGACGTATTAAGTCCTTTTTCCTTGTCAGCCTCAGGCGTCTGGTCATTTTTTAAGTCTTGCGTGTCGTCTTCGCAGTCGCTGTCGAGGCCATTTCTGGTACCAGCCGAAGGCCTAATAAAATACCTCAGTTCCTCAAGTTGTCCCCGAAGCTGAGAAACCTGATCCTCGAGGTATCTTATTCTCTCAGTACCTTCCATTGGCTGAGAGCTCTCTCGGTTTAGTAGCCTTGAAATGTCGTTCATTGAATTTGAAGGGCTCGGAGTTCCAAATTTATTATCGTAGTAGCGACCCTCTAGACGATCTAATCTCTGCAATAGGTCCTTTTTGTTAATAATTAGCTGATTTAGCTGCGTTTCTTGGAGATTCAAGCGCTCTTCGAGGTCTTTGGCGTAGTCTCTGCAAGGCTGATGAGTCTTGTCGTCATTTGTCTTACTCCAATAGTTATTAATGTTTTGCTTGCTGGCTAAGAGTTTATCACTGTGAACGTCTCCATTCTTTTTCAACATATTTGAGTCGCTACCTAGCATCCAGGTATGTCTTGTGAGATTACTTCTCTCGAGATTAGGATAACCACCATCTCTTGCAGTATTCATCCCATTGTTTTTCTCACCGTTGGAAGTATTATCTCTCAAATCCATTGAGCTAGTGGATTTTTTTAAGTTAGGAATGGCAGAAACAAATGCCAATCCGGAGTTTTTTCGCGGAGTAAGTGCGCTTTTGCCTTTCGTATGAATCTCTTTGAGGTCATGGAGTTGCGAGCTACTCGCGGTTGGAGATTTATTTGAGGGAGAAGTGTCTAGTCTTCGGCTAGAAGAAAGATTTGTATCTTCACCGGACATATAATCTCCGTTCTTCTGAGGAATGTTATTAAGATTCATCAGTTTCTGCATCAATCCGTTCGTCGCGGTGTTCGGTCGATACTCACCTTTGTAATAATGGCCTTTCTCTGGGGTCAAATCTAAGAAAATATTTAAGAAAAATATCACGTTTTCTCTTTACCAAGTGAATTCATGGATTGGCTGTTCATAAACGTCGAGACCTCTCGACTACGGGGCGGGGTTACTAGCCGATCTGTCTGATTGTAATACAAATTCCGAGCGTCTCCGCTGGAGACTGCGCGTCCAGGTGACTTCCTTCTTTCTGGTTCGGCTTTGGGGGTTTCCTCTCCTCTAAATTTCTCAAGTTCAGTTATTTTCGACTTGATAAGCTCTAAGTTCTTTTTCAGATTCGCGTTATTGATTTTCTCTGTCGGACTGAGCTGCGAGTTTCCAGAAAGGTTTGCGTCTTTGCCAAGTTTTCCGACGAATTTCGGGTGCGATAGGTCTTCCGGTGGTATCGAGTTAAAGGAAGTCACTGTTTTCGGACGCATGGAATCCAGACTGAGAATCAGATCGTTAACCATTTTGTTTATTAGAACAATCTGGTTCTTATAGGCTTCCTTCTCAGTTTCTGAGAGATTCATTAGACTGTTTGCCATGGCCATGCTACCTGCGTTTTGACTCGTAGCAGACGTATTTAATGTTTGAGTGGCATGAGTAGGGTCTTCTGTTGAGTTTTCTCTTCCTATCAGCGGCTGACTTGGCCGTCTGAAGCTTGGCGTTTGTCCTTCTTTTTCCGCTGGCTCAGCATCTTTTTTCGAAGTTTTCAGGGATAATCCCGCTCCTTTTCCAGCTTGTCTCTCAGAGCACTCAATAACTTGGTTCTCAGACGAGCATCGGCATCTCTCCTTAAACTTTTTATATTCATTACTAACTGACTCAAGTTCTCGTTGAGTCGCTTGCAGTCGTTCCCTGAGCAATTTGTTCTCTTCTTCAAGATTTTTCGCTTTTGGGTCCTTTTTCGCTTGAGATCCGTTAGTGCTGGAGCTTTGGACTTGCGAGTCTTTGACCACGACCTGAACATTGAGAGGCTTGGAGCTGATGTGCTGGATTAATTTGGACACTTCAGCAGGTTTGACGTGAAGGGTGTTCTGACTCTTGGACGCTGAGAGGTTTTTTGACTTCTCGCTCTTCCCTTGTTCGTATAAATTGATTTGGATGGGACGAAGCGGGTGGCTGTTCTGCTTGGAGAGGGTATCTTTGTTGGTCGAAAGCATATTTTGGAACGAAATAACTAAGATTTCAAAGAAAGGCCTTTTGGAGATTTGTTTTTTCTAATCTTTACAAAGAACTGAAGCAATCCAGCATTTGGCAATGAGGTAGAGCCAAAACGGCCATTAGATCGATTGGAATTCGAGTCAGAAAGTTTCAAGATAATTTGTACTGGAAATCGCACACATATGCAATAAATTTTAGAAAATAGAAATTCTCATCGAGTATTATTTACTGAGAATATTCAGTACGGACACAAAATAAACGATTATATTGTCTGATCAACAAAATGCTGTTCATTTCTTATCTTAAGGAGGATGATACTCAACTTATGAAATAAATGGGTCGGTTTGGGCGCTCTTGAGGAATTTATTCATTTGTCATATTTTGAAGACATGAAGGAAAAATTTGAACTGATAATGAGGCTCCGGTTGAAAAAATATCTGGGAAGGTTTCTTATTTATTAAATTGGCAAGATACGGATCAGTTGGCTTCGAAAAAAATTGGGCTACTGGGTGTGCATTTAATTTTCGTTGCTGTCTGTATAGAAAGGTATTTTGATCTAGCTATTAATCAAATACAGGTATCAGAGTGAAAAAAATGGAACATTCGATATTATATTAGGCTTTTCGAAAGCGGATCTTCAGTTACTTCCAAGCATAATCAGTAATGCCTGGCTTTTTCTCTTCGAACTCTCGGTCTGTCTTGTGATTTCATATTAGAGTACACATACTTGCCACCTTTTCAAGCGATTCAAATATCTAAAGTTAATGGAGCTGAAATGCTAGACAGAAAAATCTAATTTCATTATTTCTTGGATTTCGTTTGTACTGGTCTGTAGTTACTGCAGCCGAATGGCTTATTGCTAATTGCTGGCTTTGCTTGATAACAACGTTTCTATTAGCTCATTATAATATCCGGATTTGAACAGGTTAGATCTATTTATAATGCAATAGCACATCGAGGCTTCAAATATATGCTTCAGAATTCTTGTTATTTATTGCAGTAAAATCTGTAAATTTTCCGTAAAACCATATTATTATGAAGTTGTTGCAAGGCGAAGCTAAGAAGTTTTTCCAGTTGAATCAAGAAAATGAACTACACGAGAAAATTGAAAGAGCTTTCAAAATAAGTAGCTTCACGAGTGAAGTTGTATATCAAAGAAATTGTAGTTAACAAGGGAAATTTTCTGTGTTTTCTTTTCGGAAGTCTTCGGCATTACATCTGGAAATTCTTAACTTCACCTAGACTCCAATCCTCAAATTTGTTATACTTCTCTTATATGGCATTACAGCGAAAAATTCGTAATGAGTAACTACTTGACTAGCAGGGCAGTTTGACTCAAGTCTGGCCTGAAAAGACCGGATGAACTATTTAAGAGCTCGTTTTAAGAAAGTTGGAGACTTAAGATCACAAAAATTTGAAAAGATGCTCTTTGCTAGATATTTTTTCGATTTAGGTGTTAGAAAATGCTCATAGATTCCACTAGCTGCGCTCAAAAGACATTTGTCTCTTTGGTTAAAATGAAGGTCACAGATATTTCAGGGAGGGAGCTATTTAGGACTTTTATTTTCTTTTTATTTACATTTAATCTCAAACGATCGCTATTTTCTAAAGTGACCTATAAAAAATTAGATACGTTATCCTATCATCCAATTTGAACTAATTAAAGCTCCTGAAGCAATTTCGAATTGGTAGTGAATATTGATTCATCGATTTTAACACACTTTAAAATACTTGAGTGGAAAATTAAATAAGGTTTCGTTTATGCTGCTTTGTGTTAATATCGTATACAAACTCTTTCTTCTGGCTTTGGTTGCCATCTTGGCAGATGCTATAACCATATACGTGGACAATTCAGGATCGAATGGCAGCGGAGATCAATTTTCTCCTTTTGCATCTTTAACTAATGCATTACAAGCTGCCCAATCTTCTTCGCCTACTATTAATACCATTGTTCTCACTCCTGGCCAAACATACGAAGATATAAATCGGAGTTTTTCATTCACCACCAGCCTCACAATTGTCACTTCAACACCTTCTTCGACCAATTATTCAACGGTCGTTCTCTCCGGCAACGCTCAACTGATTTTTTCTGGAGCTACTCTTACGATTCAAGGGATAAATTTATTGTTTCGAGATTCCACAATCGTTTCGTCTTGCGTTTTCCAGATATCGGACGAAGCAGAATTCATTTTAGACCATTCAATGATCCAGGCTGAAACAACTTCTTTGCAGACTGCCTCTCTCATTTGCGCGAAAGACAGTTCTTCCATAACGATATCTAATGGGTGTATGATATCAAACGTTTCAGCCGCGCAAGAAACTCCTCTTATTCTTCTCGAAAATTTATCATCAATCATCATGAAGAACTCTGGTATTGCTAATGTTTCTATTGCTGGATCTGGGCTGAAAGCTGAAGATAGTGCGGTGACAATCGAAAATGTTTCAATATCAGCGCTGGATTTGAAGGGCACTCAATCATTTATTATGCTAATATCAGATTCTTCACAGGCAAATTTCACACTCATAGACTCACAAATCGTAAACGTAAGTCACATACTACCAGGAAGTTCTGAAGACACCGATGGGAGCAGCGCTTTTTTGTTCAGTTCTGAAGGAATAATCCCATCAAACGTCACTTTTGTAAATGTCGCCATTTCCAACGTAAACATGCCAGGAGGAATAGCCAATATCGCGGCTCTAGGATCGTATCTCTCAGTTATTCAAGTCACAATGAGAAAAATTACTGCAGCTGTTTGGTTTAATGTGGATTCTGCTTTATCGGTGACCGCAAGCGACTCTCAGTTCGGAAATCTCTCTTCTGATATCGGTTCAGTCTTTCTGATGAATGACGTTTACTCTATAAACTTTACTTCTTGCACTTTCGATGGAGTCTTCGCCACCAGATACGCCATCGCGATGTTTGCTGCTTCCACAAATTCGACACTTAGCTCGCTCATAAGCAACCTCAACATAGGAGCCATTACACAATTATTATTGATAGAGAATTGCTTATTTCAGAACCTCAATGGATACTACACTGATCCCACATATTCTGGAGCGACCTTATTTCTCGCGACAGAAACCCCCGTTCAAATTATTAATTCGACATTTCAGAATAACTCCGTGGAATACACAATTCCCCCTACTTCCATACAAGGAGGCGGATCTCCTTGTGTCACCACACCAAGTCTCGAAGGTCAGCTTTGGATTTCAAAATCACATTTCATGGATAATCATGCGAGAATTCTCTCGAATTGTATCTTTACTTCCAATTTCTTGGTAAATATCGAAGATTCGTATTT
>ENA-UOUE01000631-UOUE01000631.1-compost-metagenome-genome-assembly--contig:-NODE-631-length-27616-cov-15.201605_pt1 | contig 27616 bp, 23 predicted proteins | sample MGYA00238146_ERZ747223 | MGnify/ENA primary metagenome ERZ747223 (study PRJEB28781, sample SAMN06268865) | compost metagenome | isolation source: single cell | place: USA: California, Emeryville, Joint...
ACTGATTCTCCTCCAACTTTGGCATGGTGGCCGTCGTGTAGATCCCGCAGACTCAGGAGAAAAATCTCTTGCTCCTTCTGCCATTCCAAGAAGAAAGAACGATAAAGATGGTAATTTGGTGGAAACTCATGTTCCCACAGTAATGACAATAGAAGACATTAAATCAGTACTGGAAGAATATCGCCAAGCAGCTCTCAGAGCCAAGGAAGCAGGCTTTGATGGAGTTGAGCTGCATGGAGCAAATGGTTACATCGTCGATCAGTTTTTGAGAGACGCCACAAACAAAAGAACTGATGAGTATGGAGGCTCAGTCGAAAATCGAGCTAGATTTTGCTTGGAAGTGATAGATCAGCTGATCTCAGTCTTCGGAAAAGGCAGAGTTGGCATCAAGTTATCTCCAGTGGGAAGGTTCAATGATATGTTTGATAGCAATCCTCTTGAAACATTTACTTATTTACTGAGAAAGTTGGACGAGAAAGGCATTGCTTTCGTCCAACTCACTGAGCCTGGAGTTATCGACAATGAAGATAAGACAGATTACATTGATGGCAAAGAGCAAATTCCAGAGGTAGCAAAGGCATTTAGAGGAGCGTTTACTGGGACATTGATCACTAACTTTGGACATACTCCTGAGACAGCCCTTGATTATATCAATAAAGGGTGGGCGGACGTTGTAACTTTCGGAAAACTCTTCCTCAGTAATCCTGACTTAGTGGACAGAATCAAGAGTGGCACTGAATTGAATTAGAGGTAAGAATAAATATAGAGCAATCTAGTTCTTTCTCGTTCACATCGCTCAGAATGAGTAAATGAAGTCTATGTTAGTTTTTGATTATTTCGTTTTGTTCTTCTGCTTCAAATCGATAAAATTGAAGGAAAAATATAATTTTGTCACTAAGACTACAGAGTTTGACAAGAACATTTTAAACTTAAACTTGAACAAGAGAATCTATTTTAAACTCAGCTGGAAACAAGAGCTCAGCAAGAGGTGCCAAGACCTACCCCTCAAAAACTTATTGTATCACCCACCTTCATACAAATTTGATGTAAGCTTTTAGAACTTTTGTTTGAGTTCAAATAAACTTTGTCAGTAAAATTTTCGAATTTTCGAAATCGTTATTAGTAATCAGTGATCGAGTAGAATCAAAGATTATGTCCTGAAGCACAGGGAAGTTGATATAAACTTGTAATTTCTGGTTCAAAGGTGTATCTTCAATCACTTTAAAATGCTGAGTGATTCCAATTTTTAGGATCAATGGTGCCTTATACAATGTAATTCATCCAAAAGATCCAAATTCCGGTATATCATACTGAGTTACTTATTATTTATTAAGATTATTTTTAAAACATCTTGAAAGTCCATCTTTAGAGTTATGGACTCTCAAAACGAGAAAACCTTATTCGACACCTACCAGATGGGTGACCTAACTCTTTCAAATCGGATTGGCGTGGCAGCTCTTGTCATGGCCATTGCAAAGAGCAATAACGATCCAAAAATAAATATCCCAACAGACTATCAAGTGAAATTTCTTTCAGAAAGAACAGATTCTGGTTTTATAATTACAGAATGCTCTGCGATCTCAAAACAAGGATATGCATATCTTGGAAGCGCGGGTATTTGGAACAAAGAACAGACCGAAGCCTGGAAAAAAGTTGTTGATGCAGTCCACAACAAAGGTGGGTTGATTATCCACCAAATATTTCATGGTGGTCGTCGAGTCAATCCTGCAGACTCAGGAGAAAAATCTCTTGCTCCTTCTGCCATTCCAAGGAACACATACGACAAAGAAGGGAAGCCGACTCCAACTCATGTTCCGACAGCAATGACAGTAAACGACATTAACTCTGTACTGGAAGAATATCATCAAGCAGCCCTCAGAGCCAAGGAAGCGGGCTTTGATGGAGTTGAGTTGCATGCCGCAAATGGTTATTTAGTTGACGAGTTCTTGAGAGATGGAACTAACAAGAGAACTGATGAATATGGAGGCTCTGTTGAAAATCGAGCCAGATTTTGTTTGGAGGCGATCGATCAGTTGATCTCCGTTTTCGGAAAAGGGCGAGTTGGCATCAAACTTTCACCAGTCGAAAGGCTCAACGATATGTTCGATAGCAATCCTCTTCAAACATTTACCTATTTACTGCAAAAACTGGATGAAAAAGGCATTGCTTTCGTCGAACTCACTGAGCCACCGAAAATTGAGGAAAAGACCTGTTACATTGAAGGAAAGGAGCAAATTCCAGAAGTAGCAAAAGCTTTTAGAGGAGCATTTACGAGGACATTGATTACCAATAAAGGTCATACTCCTGAAACAGCCCTGGACTACATCAACAAAGGGTGGGCTGACCTTGTAACATTCGGAAATCTCTTTATCGCTAACCCCGACTTGGTCAACAAAATAAAGAATGGTTCAGAACTCAATCAAAAATGGGAAGCCTAATCTCAAGAAGAACGAAGACACCAAAAGAGACAAATACCAGAACACGACTACATTATTGATTTATCAGCAAATGAAGGCACTGTTTGAAATAGAAAGCCTTATAGAACCATTGAAGCTTTTATTATTAACAGTCTATTAATTCAAATTAAATAATCTCCCTTTCATCTCGAGTTCAATCAGCATCGCGAGAAATACTAATCTATATTATTCTGGAGAGGAATATCTAATATCATTATTTTTATTATAACTCAAGAAGGGTTGCTTCTAAATATCTCGCAATAATATCCTCACTGTAATCGCGCCGTAAAGCCTCTCAATTGAAACCTTGTGGAGCCTATTTCTCAGAATCCCTTAGAGGTCAATGTGAACTTTGTAACAGATGAACGAAACTTGTTAGATTGATCATAGCGAATCTGTAATCTCTCATTTAAAGAGTAACTAAGAATCAAGACCCTAATTCAATATCAACAGTAAAATCGTACTCCATTGTAGGAACAACAGACGAGATAAACTTCAAGAAAATAAACATAGCATGGTGCACCTCGATCTTGGTATTGTTTTCAAGTGCAACGTCCAATAAGTGCTTCATTACATCTGCATGTTTGCAAGGGTGAATACTAAGTTGCTTTAACCCTAAATGAGGATGTGCCTCATATGTTACGGTCTTTTTCGCATATTCGTCCATGATATCTTCGAACATCTCATTTTCACTCAATGGAGTCCCATCTTCAGTGTAACCGCTCAACCAAAGACGTGGGCAATTGTAGTAAAAATCATATGTTATCGAGAGCTCATAATATCTCTCTTCCGATTCAGCCTCAATCACTTCAAAGTCATCTTTTTTCTCTTCCTCCTCAATTTCTGAAAGAAAATATGAGAAAACAATGCTCCTACTGTTTATACTTTTCTTAATTTCTTGTGACGGTCCTTGTGACTTTTTCTTCAATACTCTCACTTTGATACCATCTATTTCTTCCTCTTCATACTCTGCATCATCGCCGAGCTTATCCACTTGAGTTAATCCTCCTTCAATGTCAACAATATCAACTTGTATAGTCTAGTGACGGAAATAAATATCACAAGGGGACATTATTTTACCTTGATTTCTCCTTCTCCCTGCTTATCCTCAGCTAGAAGCCATCCATTTCCTGCCTTGGTGCCCACAATAATGAATAAAACGAATCAATTGTTTGTTACATCAAGTTCTTTTGCCTCAGTCGTACGTTTAAAGAGTTCTTTAACTCTTTTTTGACATCGAACGCGAGAATAAAGATACTGTTTCTCTTTAGGTAGCTCGGATTTGGCGAGTTTATCATTTGCAGCCGGCTTCCATTGCCAGCTTGGGCATGTAATGACGAGTTGATCTCCTGCAAGGACAAATTCATTTGGAGTGAGAACTCCTTTCTCAAAAAACTTCGATTCTGTTGGAGCCTGAGCAATAAATCATATTCATGTTTCAGCTCAAATGAATCTGTTTACCGACACAAGACCTGTGTAGATATCTCGTCCAACACCAGACACTTTATTTCGTAACTGATCAAGCAAGCTCATGTTGTGTTGATATTGAAGTGTTTATCCAGAATTCCTTAGTAAATAATTTTGTTTATGTAAAAAGAATACGCCTATTGAATTTTTCTGAATGTATTCTTTGACTAGAGTAATATATTATCCTACCTGGATGGATTATTTTTCTCTTAATATGTAAAACTTCATTTCCTGTATTATAGGATATAATGGATCCTTACTCTGAAATTACCCAAAGAAGTATGTTCTTAGAAACGACTGTTATTATGCATATAAAGATATTTTCATTTGTTAGTTTTGGTTGTTGAGGATATTTGGCAGAACTTCTCTGCCAAATTAGAGAATATGAAACTTTCAAGAGGAGTCAACTCTATATTGATCTCTACTGTAACTAATCTGCCGAGCCACACCTGAATTTGAAACCTCAAAGAGATGGTAACTTTGCTATGGAAATGCCTTGCTCTTGAGTTGATATTGCACCTATTTGAACCACCTACCTATATGGACTGCAGGAATCATCGAAAAAATAACAAACGCAGCATTCAAGCTATGGCAGTAACAATTTGACGATAAATTTAACTATTCTCTTCGAATTATTTTTTGAAAAATTAAACTTCAAGTGTGAGATTTTGATTGAATCTTGGAGATGAAAGCTATTGAAGATCTCTCGAGCAAAGATTTTCCTGGAAAACGTGCGAATGCAACGTTCTTCTATTATAATGGCAAGCATTATCTGCTAGGTGAGCAGTTTTCTTTCTCTCGCAGAATTAATATAGTGAATTCAAACTATAGGCGGAGGAAACCGGACCAAAGAGTTTCAGGACCTATGGACGCTAACCTTAAACAAAGATAAGCTTGAATGGACTGAAATTCGCCCAAAAGACATCTCACCATTCACGCCACGTACTGGTCAAGCGGCAACACTCCTTGGAGATAAACTCTACGTATTTGGAGGACAAAATTTCCACGAGGGAAAGATGTATGACGATGCCTACTGTTACGACATCAGTATTAACTATTGAGGCTATGCTTTGCTAAAATTTACTGTCTAGCTGAGAACAAATGGTCGTTTCTTGAGACAAAAGAAATAAAACCATCAGCAAGAAACTCAGCGATTCTAGAGGCGGATCCCGTGAAGAACAGGCTCTACTTATATGGAGGAGCAGACCTTAATGGACCTCTCGATGATTTCTATATTTATGATTTGAGTATGCTGCTCCTATATTTATCAATCTAAACTCGTTTAGCAAAGAAGGAATGGTTTAAAATAGAATTCAAAGGACAAAAGACTCCAGAACCCAGAGAAATGCACACCGGATTTTTTTACTCAGGCAACCTAGCATCAGCGCCAGAGGTCAAGATCTCAAAGACAACTGAGCCAAAAACCATTGATCTTCATTTCAGCAATAGCCTTACCGATGGCACGGAAGTTGAGGGCGAGGGAGAAGGTCCAGGTGAAGAAGAGAAGAAAAGTGAAACAACAAACACAACAACAACGGAAGAGAAAGAAAAAATTAAAGGCCCTGTCTCAAATTATCTCGTAGTAATGGGAGGAAAATCCGCCGAGAAATTACACGATGAGATCTGGGCACTTAACATTCAGAATCTTCAATGGAGTGTGGTTGGACGAATGCCTCAACCTCTTTGTGCCTTTGGGTTTGCATTGGCTGGAGATCGAGCTTTCGTCTATGGTGGAACCGATGGAGCCCAGTTTTTAGACACTCTATATGTGTGGGATTTGAAAGACAATAAATGGTGGATCTCGGCAGCGAAAGTGAAGACTGAGTCATTGACGATGTATAGAATTGCCTCAAGCCTTTCTTACGATAACAAAAACGAGATGATTGTCTTATTTGGAGGATGCTCATATGAGGATGAACTTGGAGATGTGCATATAATTAATATTCAGGATACTGCATTTGTCAAATCTCTTCAAGCAATAAAACCAAAATAGGTCAGCTTTTTTTTTTTGTTGCTGTTCTATTCATCCTTCATATCATGATTCACATATTAACAGAAAATTCTTTGTGATTAATAATTACTCTTATCCAATATGACACAAAAAGATTACTCAATCGTGAACTTTATTCACGAAATACATGACGAATCAGTCTTAGCCAGAGTTGAGAACAGGAGACCCAGACCCCCGTTAATTGTTTTCCAACAAACGCTGTGTTGACAATATACAAATTTACGAAGAATCGAGAATAACATTCCTAAATCCTTTTGCCATAAAGAAAGTTCTTCCCAACAGTTTTCTGCCCATCTTGCTTTCTACTGCCTGTATAAATTCGCCTTCTGTAGAAGTACTATTTACAATAGCCTCCCCCTCATTCAACAGCAAATTGATCAGAATCCTCCATAACTCATATTCAAGAATTGCAAAATGCGATTCTATCGTTTCACCCTCGTTGATTTCGACAAAACCACAAAGAGCTAATCTATCCTTATCTTTTAAGTAGTACACAATACTCATAGCCCTTTCAATCACTTCAATGTACTTGTCCATCCTTCGGAACATATTAGGCTTTGGAATTCTTCTCTCCTTCATCTTATCTGTCAGTCTATATAACTTGGAATAGATCTTATCAGCGTTTTCGAGACTCTCTCCCTTGAAGAACCATTCGTTGAGGAAATTTTGATTCATGTATTCAATACCATCCGCCGCTTTCCTCAAAAAGTCATCCCTAGCGCTAATTCGACTTCTATAGAGAGCTTCCTCGAAGATATGTATCCTTGCCCATAATCCCTCATAATCCGTTATGCTGGGTCTTCCACGCTCTTTAGAATATCGTCCTTTTTCACCGATGACCCACTTTCTTAGAAAGAGTGGAAAATCATCTCTTAACCAAATGATTTGACTTCTGTATGTTTTATTTAACTCACCTTCAAACTGAATCATAACATGTATTCTGTCTCTTAAGTTTTCTATCCAATTTTGCAGATCTTGGAAATAGCTAACAATGTCATTTTCAATTTGTTCCTCATTAAATCCTTCAAAAGTCAGATTAAGTATGGATTCTTTCTTTTTGCTCATTTCCGTATTTCTGATCAGTCTCACCATCTCTTCTATTTTTTTGTCAATAGCTTCCAATCGTGTCTCTATTTCCTCATTACTTCTGATCTTCAGCAGGAAATTATCAAGCATAATGTAGATCTCCTTTCCGTATTTATAATATATTCTGAATGCCTCAAATACTCGTCTCATTTCTGTGAAAATTGTTTTCAGCTTGCCTACGAGGCTGCTAACACTACGTCTTTGTGAGATTTCAGGAGCTTTCAAATACAGATCGAGATGACCAATGAATTCATCAGTCTTGTCTCGGTTCAACTGCATTGTTTCATGCTCTAGGGCGCTGAGCTTTCTATATTGGAGAGACTGAATGTCACCACTGAAGAATTCTTTCTTCACGTTTTTAATCAAATCCGCCATCTTTTTAGCTTCATGGAAAAGTTTCTCATACACGTTCGAATCTCTCTCTATCACATCCTTTAAAAACTTTTCAAGGATCATGATGATTTTTGGTTTGGTCTCAAACCTACTCGCATAATCAGCCAGCTGCGAATTAAAATCGAAGCACATTGTTTTTATCGTTTGACAGCAAATCCTCAGTGCTTCCACAAAATTGGTTTTATTTTGATCAGCAGTCGTCTCCAAGTTCTTCGTCAAATTATAGTATCTTTCTTGAAGATTGAGAAGATATCTATGAAATTGCTTTAGAAATTCGACACAGGTAACCATGAACTGCTCAAAATCGGTGCCTACATGTTTCTTAGAAAGTTCCGTCTTTATGTGCATTTTTTCAGTTGCTTCTTCCAGATCCAAAATAAACGAGACAAACTGCGTCTTTTCTTCTTTAATTTGAGGTGTTAGCACCTTTGCCAGGGATTCTGCGTTGAACACTTTTCCCAGTTCGAAAAAAACTAAACAAACTTCAAGCGATGTCAGAATCCGTCTTTGCTTCAGCTCAAAATCTTCAGTGAGCCTTCGAAGTTCTGGGCGGAAGTAGATATTTTGCTTTACTTGAGAGAAAAATCCTACAATAGGCTGTGCCTTATCAAAATCGCTTTTACAATAATGCATCATTTCTGGCCATTCAGTGAGAATGTCAAAGAAAGTGTGGAGGTTTGTCACGGGCGCTATGTCCGAGAAGAATACCTGCATATTTTGATTCACCTGGATGAAATTCTCATAGAGATTTCTCACAACTTTGAGCTCATTATTGTGAATTTCTTTGACCTTTTCGGAGAACTTCCTAAATATTTCGTGTTCGGGAACAAAATCTTGAATCGAGGTCTCAAATTCCTGATGTAAATGCTGTAAACTTTCAATATGAGTCTCAAGTTCTGCTTCTCCCTGGGCAAATGGGCTTTCAATTGTCGTGCGCAATTGGCTATATGCCTGACTAACTTTGCCAATGTATTCCCATAGCTTTTTTAAAATAGTTTTGAATTTGACTAGGATCGATAGCACTTTATGTGTGGCACGCTGGCAGTTTGGTTCGGTGCTGAAGATTGGGGAACCTGCCACTAACTCCATCTCTCTGAGCTCATTCTTGATATTTTCTCTCAGTTTGGAAAGTCTCTCTGTCAAATTTTTTGTTGTGGCATCCAGAAATATGGTTTCAAGCACCGATGTGTTGAGGATTTCTCCTATATTTAGCAGTTTATACACCGCATTGACCCTTTCTTCCAAAGCTTTTATTCCTTTCAATTTTTCGCTCGGCTTTGGTAAGAAAGCAATGATAGAGGGGAATGATTGCTCTTGCACTATCTCGATTTTCTCCTTTGATTCAGCAATCAACTCAGAAAATGATTTTACAGTTCTTTGAAGTTCTTCTGAGTAGTCGAATAAGAGATAATTTTTTTGATTGATAAGCACGTCTCCAACAAATGTGTTAAATTTCCCTTCGATAGCCTCAGTCTCAGCAACGAGATTATTATAGGAAATAATTATTGCATCTTTGGTCTGCGCCAACACTGTTTTTGAGCGAGTTTCTTGAACGGTAATCTCGGCCTGCAACTCGTTGAGTATTCTTATCGGCTTTTCTAGTGTTAATGTAAATGCCGGGAAGGTAGAGTAGTGTTCAATCTCTTTCATAGTGGCAGCAAGCTTTTTCGCCATTACAGAAGTTGCTTTCTGACACTCGATCAAAGCATCAAAAGGTTCTGAACTCACAAACTTATCGGCTTGAAAGGCCGCACTTAAGTTTTCTGTAGCATTTGCTAGCTTTTTACATAGACTATTCGCAACAAGCACATCTTTCTCGAATTCTGTATCTAAGTCAGGCAGCCTTGCAACATAGCGCAGCCCTCGAACTAACTGATAGACTCTGCTGTTCAGACTGGCCAAATAATCCTCATGGAGGTCGGCACCATGTTCAATCTGGGGTAGAGTTCTCGCAATCTGTTGCGCCATAAATAGTACAGCCTCCCGTGTCTGTTCCAGCTTTTGTTTTCGTTGATCAAATCCTAACGTGTATGATTTACGGATGTCTTTATCACCCATTTCATACGCAGTTACACCATTTTTGAACTCAATTATCTCAAATAGTTTATCAGTGAGTACCGTCAGTAAGTGACTTAAAGAGGAAATCTTCAGGAGATTCGAAGAGATGATTTCTTCGATATTTGTGAAGTAGGTGTTTAGGCTGCTCAGAAACCCTCTTCGTTTATCTCCATGAATTCTTAAGAATCGCTCACAACTTTCGTTGATTGACTGAATTCCGTTGTGAATATAGGCTGATAGGATCTTATTACTTCCCAAATCAGCATTTTCGTTTCCATAGATCAAGCTTCTCGCCTGGAACACTTTGGTGTCATTTAGAATAACTTTAAGATTCTCTTCTAGTTCCTCAATGGCAGAAGTGAAGAACAGCTGCATCTCTTTATGATGCACCTTCTTCTCTGCGCCTAGAGAGGAATCCCAACTAGCTTCCTCGTTTTCTATGCTGGGCTCTTCTTTTACAACGCTTTGGAGATCAATTCTGCTTTTAAAAGGCACCTCCTTCAATTTATCGTCTTTCATCAACTTAACTTCTGTTTCTGATCTAACTTCGGGAGTTCTCTTACTCGGAGGGCCACTCTCAACTCCAACACCAACACCGGCCACACTCGTGAAGGTGTATTGTCTGCCGGTGTTGTTTTTTGTGTCAAGTGCTTCCATAGACCTTTTAGGAGTCCCAGTTCGTCTTCTTGAAGGGCTTACTGTCTTGCTCCTGTTGCTTCCAGATGGCGTTTGCATGCCCGGAGTCTCAGGAACACTTTTTTTATTCTTCTCAGGGACATCTTTGGCTTCAGCTCTCTCTAATTGAATTAGTTTTACTTCTTCCATCAGTTTCTGTCTTTTTTTCTCTCGCAACGTAAAACTTGCAGTACTAATCGATACTCCTTCTTCTGGCACATTACTGAGACTAGGAATCATGCTCCCTCTACTCACTACGAGGCTTTGTCTCTGACATAATTTTTGGATTTTTCTCGTTTGTTCAATGAGTAGATCCTGCATTGCTTTTACATCAACGACTTTTCTCTCAATCGCAGTTTGAAATGAAGCCAATCTCTCTTTATTCACCACTTTTGTTGGAGTTTTAGCTATCAAATCGAATTCCTTGACGAATGAGAGGACAAAATCATGCAGCTGAGCCTGCTCGTTTAAAATATTGACTTTTGTTTTTTGCATATGCTCCATCATTTTTTGGAAATCTCTAATAGCATCATAAAATCTGTCAATATGTTTGAAATTAACGCGCTCTGCATAGTCCTTGAGTAGTGATGCTTGAATTGAACCGACTCCAATTTCTGTGGAAGGTCTAAAACTTATTACGTCAGTAATTTTTCGAGTATTGCTTCTCTCTGAACTCCGATTACGTCGATGAGTTGGAAAAATAGGTTGATTCCCTCCAAAGAACGCACTTTTTTCTATACTCGGTGTTGCTGTAGGCATCTTTGCTGGTGAAAGGTCAGTGTAATCCTCATATTTCGGCTCTTTGAGTGTCTGATGCCAGACAAGATCTAAATTTTTCTTAAGCGGAGAAGGATTTGCCCCAGATTTCAGATATCTCTCCACAAGAATTTGCCTCTTGTCTGCGGAAAGGTTTTTCTCTCGTCTCAGTTTGAGAGGGCTTGCAAAATTTGTGAAACTGCTGTTGCCTTCTCCTTTACTCGAAATTTGACTATGAGTTGAGAGCCGGGACTTTGGTGGTGCAAAATGTTTGGTTGTGCTAAGAGTGCTCATAATTTCGGAGAATTCAAAGTTTAGATTTGAGGGATTGGCTTTAAGCAAATTGAGTTTGGCTAATGAATACATTTTTGATGTCGCGCTCTCTGAATTCGAGTGTGAGAGGTTAACAAACCGCGGAGGCGTCTTTGACATTCTTACGCGGACTCTGCTAGATGGAAAATCTGTTTTTATTGGTTTCGAGGGTTCTGCAGACATGCTGAAATAACCAATGATAAAAGTTAATTTAATATTGAAGTTTCAATAACTTTTAAATAAAACTATTGATCGATTAATTGATGTGATATAAAGTCTTATGAGTCTTTCAGTTGTCCTCTCCTATTCAGAATAAAGATTGGGACCTACACCAAAGGGGCAGTCGATAAAGTCTATGAAAATTAGCTATCATCGCTGAAATATCTATGGATTTACAAATCCGAGATTTAAGAACGACTGAATTGATATAAAATTCTAGCAGATGAGGTATATATTTGATCTCTTGATGCGCCCAGGGTAATTGTGAAAGAACCGCAAATTCTCGAAATGAGAAGAAAGTAGAGAAATGCAAGAATTTGGTGGATTTACCTAAAATGCTCAAGAGATGATCCTTGGAAAGAATGTACAGACATTAAAGATCATAGAATGTGTTTAGAAAGTAAATGAATATAAATCTCGAAGAATACACGAAATCAAAACCTTTTTGGAGTTTAATAAAAGCTGCGATTTAAGAATGCAACCCAATTCTCTCACTGCTATTAATTATTCGTTCCTCCAAGAAATGTATCTAGTATTTTGATGCACCTTGAACTGATTTGATCGCATTTATGTGTGCTAATTTGTTCAAGTATGTTTATTCCATTTAGCTCTTTGAATTTATCTAGGACTGGGTTCGGCAGGTTTTCACAGTATCTTTCACTGTTGTGCAGAATTTGGAAAAGGGTATCCAAAGAGCAGATAGCGAGTTCAGAATTATTCGATTCTATATTCTTAAGCACTGCGGAAAAAATTTCTGCCGAAAGAATCAAAGGAAGGTCTTCTTCACTACAGATGGAGACTGCAGTTAGAATGCATCTCATGGCCTCGACTCGAGTATCAGTGCTATCCTCCACTAGGATCCAGGCAAGTCTTGAGGTGACATCAACCTCATTTAATTTTTCCAATGACTCAGGATATACTGAAATCAAGTTAAATAGGATCTTGCAGGTTTCTCTCCTTCTCATTGAGCTAGGATCGCTCAAGTATCGTTCCAACGCTTCAAAAAATCCTTTGCTTATGAAAAGCTATGAATAAATAAATGATTGTGAGACGTAAGCAAAGAAGATGAACCTACTTGAGCATATTTTTTGTTCGAGGTTGCAAAATAGCTGCAGAGCCTAAACGTTAGCAACCTTATTCGACTTTTGGCACTCTGATCAAGAAATGGAAGAGCTTTTTCAATGATTCGGGTATTTAATGCTGCGAAATCAATCCTCTCGGGTTCTAAATCTTCACAGAAATTACAAAAGGTCCAGAGCACGTGCTCTGTGATGGCCTCATCTCCGAGTGATATCAGATCAACAATAAGAGGGAGCGCCTTTGAGAGCTAATTAGAAATAATAGCTATGTCTATAAATCTGCTCAAGCATGCCTTACCTTGCTCAATAAAGAAAAATGAGGTCCACGAGCTATGTTCGAGAGAAGCCAAATCGCTGTTCTGAGAATTTCCATCGACTTTTGATTCAGACAAATGATTGTGGTAATTTTCTCAGTGATATTCTTCGCAAGAACTGCATCTCTGATCGCATCTTTGTCTCCAACCAGATTTGCAAGCGTCCAAAGACACTTTTTTCCAAAATAATAATGAATCAAAGGATTCAATAGAGATTTACGTTTTCAAGAAACACTCCACTTGCATAATCAAGAGCCTCAGTTAGTTTGTCCAGAATCTCATTCTTTATTGCGTGCTCGACATAGATTGAGTCGCCAGCAGTAAAATTGCATAGCGCCCAAGAAGCATTTTCTTGTAGTTTGGGATAATTTGAATATGTGTCGCTTAGAGTGCTGATCAGATGCTGAATGACCCCAGCTTCCATAAACAAGTCACAAACTTGGTTAAAACTGGATTTAGGTCTCGCAAGTGATTCTCTGATTTCAGCTGTGGCTCGCTCTGCAAGGTCGATATCTCTCACCTGAATACTCTTAAAGAAATCGGCTATTATTTCGGCTGGTTCTCTTAGATGCTTCTAAGTACAGGTCCAAGTGTTAGAAACAACTCGAATTTGGCATTTATTACTGCTGAAGCCTTGTCTTCGGGTATGACCGCCAACTTGAGAGCAAATTTGAGTCTTTTTTTATTGAGTTCATCATCACGTTTTTTCTGGCGAATCTCCACCATGAACTGTGTCTTTTTAGCTTGAAACATGTCACCTGATCGCTCTCTCATGTCCAACAGAGATAAACTTTCCATTTGTAAAATAGGAATAACAGGTCCCTATTTTGTAATTAGTTTTTTATTTGCCTATTATTAAGTGTTAACACTAGCCAGCTGAAGTAGCTGATAGTTTGAACTGATATGCTGGCTTCATCTAGACTTTCACACTAACCAAACTCTATTCTGTTCTTCCAAGCGCTGATAATTAATAAGAATGCCAAAGCTCATATATTCTACGTCTTGAAAACTCAAATCGCTTATCTGCTTAAAAATGAGCTTGGATTTACCTGCTTGGATCATTCATTAAACATGAGTAATAAGCTAATCAGAAAACTACTTGGTGTTCTACCAGTCAAAAGATTCGATCATACGAGATGTTCAGTGTTTCCAGAGAAATTCTCCGTGTCCTATCTGATCAGAATTGAACAAAAATATGCCTCACTTCAAATTTTAGGATTAGATCCAAAAATGCTCTTACCTTGTTTGATCTCTCAAATTGTTAAAAAGAAAAAAAAGGTTTCGATATCGGCTCTGAGCAAGGGTGTGGAGTTGGAGAGAATAAGCTCACATGTAGAAAAAAAATTTAGATAATTATTTAAAAATATAATTCCAAAACACATTACCAAAAGAATGCGAGGAAAGTCATTTGTTTCTTTTTTTTAAATTATCGCTCATAGCTGGCCCATTGAGTATACTTCGCAAATGAAAAACTCCTTATAGCCTATATTTAATTTTCTGATAAAAGAGGTAGAGTTAATTCACTTATTTCGTAGTAAGTTGCAATAAAATAATTTTTAATCCATATAAACTCTCACCCTTGGTGAACTCAAGCACAAAGTAGCCATAGATCCCTTTAATTCTTCATTAATTATCCCAATCGGCAGGTCTAAGAGTCGTGATAAAAATGATTCAGAGCCAAGAAATAACACAGGTTCAGAACCATTGCATTCATTCGAATGAATCATCTAACTGTACTGCGGTCTCATTAGAATCAAGAACGAATTGCTGATCCTCAGAGCACGATACAGACTACCAACAAAATAGCTCAATCGAACGATGAGCAGATTCCAGAACACAGGCTCAATTTGAAGCAGGAGTATGGGACAGACACAACCTCACAAAATCAAAATAACACAAATACAATGACGAATTTCTCGATCCTTGATACTCCAGCGAATGAAGTGTGGGCAGAAATCAAAGTAAAGGACAAAAGCATCCAAAAACGGTGCTATCATATTTCTTTTATATACAATTCGAGGTTGATTTCACTTAACAAATATAACCCTCTAAAAAACTCAAAATTAGACTATATGTTCATGGTGGATACGAGACCAACAGTGGAAGACTCTCTGATTTTGCGTATATTGAAATAAAAGAAGATTTTTCATTTGAAAAGTGGATCAAAATTGAAACGAAAAGCGCTGTTAAACCCAGTATTTCTTATTACCTGTTTTTAGTTAGTCTAACAGCATTCTCTTTCTCTTTTTTCCGTTTAAGAGGGTTTATGTCGGCATAGTGGAACAGTCTGGCAAAATACTCTCTACATTTTTGGAGGGCAGCAGAGCAGTACAGATAACACCAACGATCTCTGGGCTTTCAATCTTGAAGATAACACTTGGAATAAAATTGAGCACGACACACCAAAAGTTAAAGTTCCTTCTCTTGACTCTCATTCCGGACTGCTACATGTAGACAGTGAGGGAGAACCTCATTTAATCGTCACTTGCGGGTTTATTGGAGATGAACTGGGGGATTATACAAACCAAATAATGAGCTACAACATCTCCGTTAATAAATGGGAGATCTTATTTCCTCATACTACAATCAAAAAGAAAAGCAACTCAGGGGCCTTTCCGAGCCCGAGAGGAGGCCATGCAGCAATAATCAACGATGGCCTGCTATATATTTTCGGTGGAACTGAAGGCGATAAGCGATTTAATGATATGTGGACCTTCAACTTAAAAACCAAGCTCTGGTGTGAAATTACTTACAGTGGAAACGTTCCTGATGTAAAAAGTTTCGTTACAAAATCGTTAATTGATGGAACTAGCCAAGGAGTGGTCATACCCTGAATCAGTACGATAAAGATCATTTCGTTCTATTTGGAGGATTCCAAGACATCGCACATGAGCGAGACGATTTGATGGTTTTTAATATAGCTACCTCAGAATGGCAAATAGTGGAGCAGGAAAGTATGCAAGGAAAATCTCTTCGCAAGGCGTCGTTTCTAGTTGAAGAGGGCCGAAGCAAATCTCCAACAAGGTTGCCAGAAAGAAAGAAGAGTCCATCTCGTAGAATAACTCTGTCTCGTTCGCCATCACGATCACCTGAACGGAAAAGTTCAATTAATATGATAATAGAAAGACAGCAATCAAATGCTCAAACCATGCCAGTAGACAATAATCGGTCCATGGCAACTATCAATGAAGAAACTTATCAGAAGTACAATAAAAAAAAAGACAACAGCGACATAAACAAGATGGTATTGCTGAAAAATTTCGAGGTAAATGATCAAAAACTCAAAGAAAGGCTGTCTATTCCAACTCCAACCACAGAAGCTATGAAACGGTCAATTATAGGCTTAGTTTCGAAGAAAGTTACTCAGAATACTCAACTTTCTCCCGACAAAGATAAAGAGCTCAATACTACAAAAGGAACAAACTTTGAGCATGCATCCTTGGTTGGTTTGAATAATGGTCAGGTAGTGCTTGAAGGAAAAGTATGGGGTAAACGTCCGAGTGCTCGAGATGGACATACCGCTCATGTGCATAAAGGGATGCTAGTAATCTTCGGAGGGGATCGCCATAAGATGACGTTCAATGACATCTATATCTATCATCTAGATAAGGCGCTAGAGAGTCCAAGACTCGAGCGGTAGTAGACCAGATGGTTATAGGCTAAGGAGAGTGTGTAGATTGAAAAATACATCTCTGTGTAATAAGATTAGAAATTAGATCTTTTGTATGTATTCTCTCAGCTACTTCGGCGATGGTTACAGTAGCAAGACCCCCCTAAAAAAAAGCAATAATAGTCAAAAGATGTTTAGAATCGAGCCCAATAATCTTTCCCAAAGAATTACACTGCAAATTGCACTGATCGAAAATCGTTGTTTCTTGAAAAATTTTGCAAGAGTGCAGGCATTTTAAAAGAAAGACTGTAAATTAGCAAAGAGTCCACAAGAAAATCATTAGTGTTGCTGATTTGACGAATCCATTCTGATAGATACAGAGATGTGCCTTTGCCTCGATCAGCATATGCTCTTTCCGATGATTTTGCACCGTACAAATTTATTCGAATTAATAAAACTATCAAGCCTTCAATTCCAAAAAAGCAATGTATGTTTCAGTTTGCAGCTGAATTGTTCGAACTGAATCGTCACGTTTTCTTTCATGTCCCTGATCTTAGTCGAAATGAGAAGGGAGTCTCATTTCATGTTCATTTCAGGAAGATGCTTCTAAGGCCAATTTGAGAAAAGTATTTTTTTTCCTATCGAACTTATGTTTCTTCTAAAATCGGTGGGAGAAAATTTAGAAAAGTAAATCAAAAAAAAAAACTCAAAGAAAAATAATTCAAAATAAGCACTAAACTAGCTATGCAATACCCACCTTACAACTATCCAATGCCTATGAACCCAATGATGGGCAGAAACTTCACACCTAACCCACCGGCTGCATTATATATCGGAAATCTCGACGAAAATGTCCATGAAGAACAACTTTATGCTCATTTTACCAAATATGGACAAGTTCACTCCGTAAAGATTGTTAAAGATAGAGTGACGGGAAGATCAAAAGGATTCGGATACGTCAATTTCTACAATATCAAGGAAGGTATGAAGACTCTCTTTGTCATTTTTGACCTAATTTATTATTTTTTCGACAGCTGAGAACGCTCGTATGCTCTCACAGTACGAGAAGGTTGGCAGGAATCCGATCCGAATTTTACATAAGGGAACCCCTTTAAACCCCGAGGCTAACCTATTTGTAAAGAACATCGATCCGGCAGTGACACATAAAGAACTTCATAACTACTTTAGCAAATGTGGTCCTGTTGTATTGGTGAAAATTGCCTCCGACAAGGCAAGCAACAGCCTCGGCTATGGGTATGTTCAATTCGAGAAACCGGAAGATGCCAATAAAGCCATTGAAGAGCTTAATAACACTCAACTCAAAGAACAACAAATTGGTGTTGAAAAGTTCAAATCTAAAGACACTAGAGATGTGACAACTAATAACAATCTTTACGTGAAACATCTTCCAGAAGGAAAATCCCAGGAAGAGATTGAGAAGCTCCTTAATGTAACAGCAAAACCTAGTTTCCGCTTCATCCTTTTTTCTTACATAATAGGAGGTGTTCGGAAAGTACGGCAAGGTGCATTCCTTACTTGCAATAAGCAAGGATGGGAAGACTTGGTCAGCGTTTGTTTGTTATGAAAGCCGAGAAGCTGCCGAGGCAGCATTGGAGGAACTTAACGGGAAAATTACCCTAGGTAATCCAATATTGTTAGATTTCGGAAACTGATTGCGATGTAGAGGGTGCTGATCAACCGCTTTATGTGAATTTGCATGCGAGTAGAGACCGCAGAGGCCAAAATCAAGGAGATAACCCAACTCAAAGCACGAGCCTCTTTATGAAGAATTTGAAGCCAGAAGTTACTCAAGAGGAAATCGTTGGAGCCTTGAAAGCTTTTGGAGAAATTGCAAGTGTATCCTTGAGACAGACTGAACATGAAGGCAGGAAATATGGAATGGCTTTTATAAACTTCAAATATTCAAATGATGCCTCTAGTGCCCAAACCTTTGCTAAAGATAAAGAAGAAGTGAAGGGTCTGTTTTATGAGAATAGGCCTTACATTGGATTCCTGATGAGCAAAGATCAAAGAGAAAAATTCAAACAGCTTAAGCAGAACGCGGCGATTTTCCAGCAAAGTCAGTTTATGCAAAAACCGATGATTCCAATGTATCAGCCTCAATTCCAGCCAGGCTTTTATCCTCCCAATTTTGGAGGTATGGGAAGATTCCCTCCTCAGAACCAAATGCCACCACAGCAGCAAATGCAGCAAAGACCAAATTGGATGGGTGGTCAATTCAATCAACCACATCAACAGCAACCCATGCAACAATCTCAACAGTTCAACCAACAGCAACAATTCAATCCTAACTACCGAGGACAGCAACAAATGCACAGAGCTCGACAAGGAGCGTTTGGAGCCCAAGGCCAAAGAGCTCAAGGAAATCGCCCATACCAGCAAGGCCAACATCAACAACAGAGACAAGGTCAGGACACCCAAGGTTTCACCAAGGGAGGTTACCAAAAACCAAGACAAAATCAACCTCAACCTCAACCTCAAAAGCTCCAAAACGAGGCAAACCCATCTGTTCAGAAAGAGCAGACTTCCAAACCAGAGACTCAGGGTTTGCAGCTAACTGTCCAGAATCTCAAAGACAAACTCGACGAGTTCTTGAGATTGGACCAAGAAAGGCAAAGAAATATTCTTGGAGAAATGCTCTTCCCAAAAGTGTTGGGACTCGCAGGACCTGTTAACGCTCCTAAGATTACTGGAATGCTTGTTGATTTCGACGTACTATCCGTTCAAGAAATTCTTGAACTGCTTGAAGACAACGAGGTTCTCAGAGAGCGCGTTCAGGAAGCAGAAGAGCTCATTGCCCAAGAAGGTAACTAAGGAGCAATTTGAAAGTAATATCTTTCACGGGTAAACGTAAAATCAGCGAGAAGTCAAGATAGATTAATTAGCCGTTACATGGAAATTTGCATAAAGTTGTTCTTCAAAAACCTACCAATTAGGCTTAGCATTATGTGAAAGATCTGATACAATTACTACAGTATTATGAATGGTTTTATTGAAGTTATCCCCCAGCCTTGATATAAAATCCTGAAAACATCAGTTTTTGCTCTAAGCCCATAGATAGAAGGTTAGAGTGAACAAAAACAAGATCTATCGATTCTAATGATATCGAAATGCCATTCAACAAACATTTTTGACTCTAAAATATCGATATTTTCAAACAGATTTTTCTCAATGAGATTAAATTATTTTCAAAAATACTGTATCTAATAGAATTGCAGTTGTAAAGAATTAACTGATAAAATCTTTTAAAATTTGAAATACAAATAATTCAAAACAAGTAGATCGCAAATCTTAGCGACACTATGCATATTCAGAAAAGAAGCAGTCGACACGTTGAACATTTTGTTGATGTTCGAAGATCTCGAGACAATCAAGTGAATTTTCTCACTTCCAAATTGAAGCAAGAAGCTCAAATGAAAGAATTCGCAAAATTTGAGAACAAGGGAAATGTCCTCGCTGTTAAAAATGAGCTGAAAGAAGGCTTGGCTCGACTCCGAGAGCATCACAAACGGACCATTGAAGAGAAGAGAGCTAAACTTCGAGAAATGCTGAATCATGAACAAGACATGCTCGTTGAAGAAATTAAGGCAATGGAAGAAACTCCTGAGAAAATCCGTCAAAAGATGCTTGAAAGAGTGAAGTATCTCAAAGCCGTAAAAGAGGAAGCCCGCCAAAAATTTGTCCAAGAGCAAATGGAACGCCGGTTCCGTGATTCAGCTGATGAGCTGAGAAAGGTTGAATGTGAGGTGGGAGAACTTAAAACGACCTATCTCAGAGATATTCAGATGATGGAAAAGCAGAAGCTCCTGGAAAAAGAATACGAAGGTAAAATGGTGTTTCTCCTTACTAAATTATAAACAATTGGATGCTTTAGATGAAATGATCTATGCTGAGCTATGGAACCGTGACAGACTCCGCAAAGAAAGAGCTGAAGAGGAGAAGCTCCTTGAACGAAAGAAAGTGAATGAAGAGCGAATTAGGGTATTGAATGCTCAAAAAGAGATAAATGAGAAGACCAGACAAGACCAAAGAGATTTGCGAGAAATGGAGAAGTCTATGCTGGTATTAAGTTTATCTGTCTTCGGAAAAAACTAACCAAGATATAATTCTAATAGCGCGAAAACTGGAGAGAAGAAGAGGAAAGAATGAAAGAGCAGCAAAGACAGCAAGCCATTATTAATCGCAGTTTGAACGAGCAGTTGCTCGAGCATAACAAAAATCAGAGATTTTTGAAGGAAGCCATTGTAAGACAGGAGAAGCAAGTTGACAAACAATTGATCGATGAAAATGTTCGCCGTGAGCAAGAAATGGAAAGAATTGAAAAGGAAAATAGAGTGAGGACTTATTCATTGAGAAAATTCACAGCTGATGAATTGCTTCGGTAGGAACGAATCCAAAGAGAGAACCGTGAGTTCTTGCTGAACTTTATGAATCGTACAGATGAGTTAAAGGTCTATGAGAAAGAACTTGAGAGACTCATCCATGAGCAGAGCGAGGAACAATGGAGAAAGAGACAGGAGGTCTGGAACAAGGAAGAGGTAATCGATATTGAATAGGAAGCGGTCTGCTAACTTTTATTACTATATAGAATGCAAGAATTGCTCTCATGTATGACGTGTATAAGAATCGAGAGGAAGAGGTGATGAAGAAATGTAATTTGAATAGCTCAAAACAATCGTTTCTCATGAACGGAATTCATTAGTGGCAAACAAAGAACAAGGAAAAATTGAAAAAGAGAAAGAGAAGGATCAAGTGACTAAAGATATTGAGCAATATGAGAGAGAACAAGAGGAGAAACGTTTAAAGAAATATCAGGTATATAAAATAATCCCTGGATTGATGGATTTAATCACTCAAATTGATTCAAGGTGAATAAAGGACATCAACTTGAAATCGTATCACAAGCAGCTACGAAAGAAGAATTGAGGAAGCAGATGCTAAAAGAAGAACTGGAGAGAGAAAAAGCGGAAATTCAGGCACAACTTGAATATATCCAATGGGTCAAAGCAGAAAAGGAAAAAGGAAAGCAAGCGGTAAAAGCTTGGAGAGAATCATTACAATATTAATTCTTTTCTGAAATTAGCTCGAGCATTTGAGGAGACAGAAATTAGCAGATATTACAAATCTCGTGTAATTTGATGCTGCAAACGACATCTTGTTGCTGATATATTAATGAAATGAGGAGAAACCCTCGCAATCAGACCCTAAAGCCATACACATTCTTTAGCATAAGATGAACAGATATAATACCTATATATCTAGTTGTATTATTTATTCTTTGTTATTGTCAAATGCGACAATCATACTCATGTTTAGATTCCATTAAAACTAATTGATTTGAGACAAAATGTTTGTCTTGCTGATATCTATTGCAAATAAGTCGTAAGAATTAGGCAGTTTGAGTTATTGCTATTTTTCACAGAGTAAAAAGTTAGGGAAGATGTGTAAGTTTTGCTTTGATAGGCCAGATAAGACATTTCATGATGTCTCCTAAGTATTCGAAGGTGATTCTGTTAGAATGAATTATCGTTGCCTTGTAGGTAAGACTATCTTGATGTAGAATCTTCGACTTGATGTCTGACCTCACTGCTTATCTCAGGGCAAGAGCCGTTGTGCATGCAAGAAAATAATAGATCTTAAAGAAACCGGAAAGCATCTATTGAATTGCTTTTTTCTCGAGAGAATTCTCAAAGAAACAATCTCAATCCAATTTGGAAATCATGAGCATTGATAAAACTGGAAACTTTTCTATTTCACTCAGATAGTCCCTTGATTTAATGTATTTTAGATATTGTCCTTGCCTCTCTCTCTAGTCTAAAGACTAAGCTCATATCTGTTGGATGGTTGAAGAGGTTTTTGGAGAAATTTGGGACAAAAATGACTATACACAAGCCTTTTCTTAACTGCTCGAATGATTACATCATAGTTTCTGTCTTCAAACAGAAGGATTTAAATTTGATTTGAAGATTAACAGAAACATCCACACTACCGATAAATGATCGTTAGATCTTCGAATTTAAATAGCAAAAAATATCTTATTAATTTGAAAAGATATATTTAAAATTCGGTAGTAAAAGGCAGATGGATAATTCTTTTCTCCAGAACAAGGAAAATATCCTCTATCCGCTTCCGAAGACTGACCTCTCTCGTACTCTTTCTGAGAATACCAACAATAGCGCCTCCTTACGTGCTAAAGGCAAGTCGAAAACTCAAAAGAATGTCAACAATACTGTGAGAGCAGGTGATTGGGTCTGCCTCTTATGCAACAACTTGAACTTCTCCTTCAGAAGTGAATGCAATCGGTGTGGATTACAAACTAAGAAGCAAAACTATATTCAAAACTTAATGATCATCTCAGAGAAACCTGGAACCACTACAGTTCCTGAACGCCAACCTCTGAAAGATCTCACTAACATCCAACACATACCAAAAGAAACACAAATGAAGAATGAAGAAATTAGCATTGAAAAGCTGTTCCCAACCGACTTTTCATTTGACCTTGGACTCAATATGAGAAGTCAAAGCCAGCCGGCAGAAACTGTTGAAAAAGAACCTCTTCGGTTCCAGAACAATTACGGATTCGAGAGTGTTGTCTTGCTTACACCTCCAAGAGTTAATCTCAGAATCTTTGGTGCTCAAGAAAGCACAAATGAAAAGCAATCTTCTAACGGGAAATTTTTGCCACCTTATCAATCTCCACAGGAGCTTCCTTCTATTTCCCCAATTTTGCGAAGAGTATTCGGAAAGGAAGCCACCGAATCCAATGAACCTTCTGCAAAACTCGAGAATCTGCCCAGCTACAAGCGTAACTTAAGCTTTGCGGAACCTTCTGAAATGCAGGTTCAAAGACTTCAAAGAGCTGTCTCTTGGAATTGTGACGAAGAAAAACCATCTGAAATCTCATACTTGAGAGAAATAGAAAATTTCATTCAGGGTGAACAGCCAAATAACATGAATGCGCCTGGGCTATACTCAAACCCAATTCCTCAGCAAATGTTCAATATGAAACCTTTCGCTTCTCAGAATGAGCCGATTCAATTCGGATGCGTGAGGCCAGTTACTTTACCTTTTCTTGAGGAATTTACGGCCAACACCCAACAATTCGTACAACAGCAGCCACTGCAACAGTACATGCAAGAACCTCAGGTCAAGAAAGAACGCAAAGCAGACTGGGTATGTGCAAAATGCAACAACTTAAATTATTCTTTCAGAAAAGCGTGCAATCGATGCCAAATGAATAAGTAAATAGTCCATCTCTATTGACTAACAAAAGTATGTCCATGAACTCTGTCAATCTATCCATAGGAATTCTAAGTGAGTGGTCAGAATGTCCTGGAGTTGTATATTTCTTGTGTTTATTTTCGGTTAAGGAGAGCAAATATCAAAATTTAACGTTATAAATGTCGGATGATCTGTGTGATCTATTTTAATTGTTATCTCTCTGATGTTCTTGATGTCGAATTATGTATCTGCAAAATGTTATGAAAGTGAACAATTCCTAATTTGCCCTCTCAAGATGATTTCATATCGGGTGTATGTTATGCTTTCTTTCGTGTGTGTTTTAGTGAAGGTAATTTGTGTGACAAGGAAGTGCTTATAATCTTTTTCGACTATCTGATTCTATCAACACCCTTCAATTCAAGCATTTTCCTCATTCAAACTATGTTATGTTATTTTATGTTTTGTTGCTGCTGTTATTGATGAAGTCACTATGCACCATTTCTTTTTGGGATCATGTCTCCATGAAACCTCGCATTCGGGCTAAAATGGTTCTTTGAAGAAATATGGATTTTGTCTCTGATTAAATTGAACACTTCGGAATTTCAGCACAATCTCAATTGTATGTTGACTACAATTTCAAAGGGATATATTAAATAATGCTTTTGAGTCTTCATGCCTGAGTTTTTATTTAAAAAAAACCTATTACTTATTTTTCAAAAAATCGATTAATACTAACGGCACTCCAAATAATTTCTCGCCAGAAAAATGGTAGCAGTACTTTCCAATCATGGCTCAGTAATCGCATAGAATAGCTCCAGATCCATGAGTCCGTCGAAAGATTCCGAAGCAAAACTACTGGAATCCAGAGCTCTTAGGAAGAAAGCTGAAGAAGATGCAACATTGCTTGCAAATCGTATCGCTCTGCTACAGCTCGAAGAGAAAAAAGCCCTTAAGAAGATTGAAGAAACCCGGAAAAAAGCTCAGGAAATACTTGAAGTTAAAAAGAGGAACATCGAAGCTCAGAAACAGAAAGAAGAGGTCTATTGCAAAAACCAAATAAATCGAAAATGAATCGATTTCTCAATGTAGTTAGCGAAGAGAAAGAAAATCGAAGAAGCTCAAAAGATTGCACAGAATCAGCGCTTAAAAGAGCAGTTGAGACTAAACCAGCAAATTAGTCGCAGCCAAATGATATCTAAAGTTAAAGAAGATGCCAGTGTCATAAAACAAACAATCAAAGTAAATTTTGTTTTCTGTTCGCAAGTGAGGGAACACATGTATAATCTTAACAGGAAACAAAAGAACAAGCAGCCATTCTCAAAGATGAAGAGATTATCAAAAATGCTCAAATAGCTCAAAAGATTAGAGAGAAAGAAAAGGTCATCGAAGATAAGAAAAAGAAAATATTGGTATATGAAAAGATTTAATACATAGTTCCGAATCTTCTTGTGAATAGGAGGTGAAAAGAGAGGCTGCTAAGAAGAATTACGAAGAAAAAATTCGACTTGAACAAGCTGCGAGAGAAAAGAAAGAGGTTAGTTGAGATGTTTTTTTTCTTTGCTCCTCATTATTTCTGAATTACAGTACGAAATTTCGAGACTCGAGCAACTAGAAATGGAAATGATCGAAAGACTTCAAAATACAAGGAGTCTACAACAATCGGCATTTGAAGACCTTGAGAAAGTTCTGACAAGCTCGACATCCCGCCTAAATACTTAATGCGAACAATTTTCCCTTCTTTATGGATTGTATAATCTTAGTGCTCTCATTTCGTCCTAGTTAGTCTTGGAATAATTGTTCGTTTGCATCTGAATAAATTGCAAAGAGTTGCTCCATTACACACTGAGGACTTGCTAAACAATCTACAAGAGTTAAAATATTTGCATCAGAACAAACATCATTGCCAATTTCGTCCCACTTTCAGAGAGAGAGAATTGAAATTAGAGCGAGTTTTGAAGTTTAAGTCATATCAGTTAATTATCATTTTACACCATAGAAGATATACAATCTGACTAAAATTAAATCAATACTACAAGGAGGAGAAGAGATCAATGACTGAATCAGATTATATGGGTATGAGCTGAATTCGTCCTACTTTATAAATGCATACTGATATAGTCAGATCACCAGAACCTAGACAGAGATATAGTCTCCTTATTGTCTTTAAGGCCCTCCAGAACACTTTCATAAGCTTGTTTCATCATTTTGAAGTAAACTTTCATTCCTCCAAAAATGGATAGAACGCCATTGATGACTGTAGTGAGCGTGCAAAGCATTGATCCAAACACCGCAATTCCAGCTGCTCCAGGCATTGTCTCTTGTAACGCCTCAAACACACAATAGATAAATCGGCCAGCCACGTATGCAAAACCGCTATAGGCTGCTGCTTTTGGATATTTCATACCAGCCAGCAAGGTCCAAGTCATCATTGAAGTGGCATTCATGAAGGAATTGAATTGGATACGGTCCGCAACATTATATTTAATCCAAAAGTTTTGAGGAGCAACTAGCATTCTTCCTAATCGAGATTTCTTCTTATTCAAAGCAGGATCAGCTGCCAGACTTTGTTTGCTGTCGTCATCAGAAAGTTTGTCAGTACTTGCTGGCTCCTTTTTCGCTTGATCTTCTGTTTTTTTGAGTCCAATCTCTTGTTGAAGCTTCCAACGATTTCTGACTTCCTTGATGATTACATACAGAGGTGACGTGACAAACACTTGTATTCCAATGAGTCCAGCTGCAATGCAGGTGTATTTGTAGCTCTTAAAGAATGTGGACACTTCAGATACCTTGTTGAATACTGACATCACCATTTTCTCTAATTTGACAGTTCGAAAAGTATAAAACTATCGAATAATTAGAAAATATGTATCTGTAGTTAAAAAAAAAAAGGAGAATCGAATCAACACAATTTTACCAAGTCCCTTATAGCTCCTTATGGTTTAAAATATGAGTCTCTATGTTTTCTTTCAAGTGATATGCTTTTCCTGCAAATCTATGATTCAAAATATCCCTCTGCACTTATTATGTTGCTTTGTAGACTAGTTGTGTTGATAATTGATATATGTGTTAGAAGAGTCGAGCAAATCATTAACATATTCTGGGTAGAGCAATTGCCATTAGAAATGATTTCCAGGAAGGACCATTTTCTAATCGTCAAAAGCATCCGTAAACTTGTTTTTCATATTAGAAGTACTATCATCATTGTTTTTCTCTCGAAAGAAAGTGGAGAGATGACTCAATTGTATTTCAACTATAAAACTTTCAACCTATTGAGTGTGAGAGAGGTATAGATTGAAGTTTCATGATGTAAAATTTATGTGTACAGATGAAATTTCTAAGAATGAGAGCCATTCCAGATAATCCTAATTTATTAACTTTGTTGAGAACGATCTTTGTGAACATTGTCTTTCTTTCTGAAGTTACAATAAATCTTTTCCTCTTATTGTTCATGGTTTTCGAACTGGCGGACCTGTTCAATTTATTCGCTGAAAAAGTTCATTCCATGAAAATTTTGTCTCTTTTCAACTCTACATATTATATAATTCACCATAACATGCTACTGACTTCAAGGGATGTAACTTACTTTATACTGTATATTTGAAAGTTTGCAAAATTCATTTATCTTTCATTGGTTGACCTATTGCTTACATCAACTTAGCTACAAAATCTTCAAAGTTTTTATTTGTTGAAAAAGCCAACAATTTCAACGACCAATTACTTTATGACCAAACTAGGAAAATTTAGACAGTTAATAAAAGCTTTCCTGAAAGATTCTCAGTTACGTCAGCTAGGTTGATGCAATACCGTCTGGCCATCTTCGATTCGATATGAACTGAAAAAAAGAAAAATTGATTTAAAAAAAAGGTCGTTAAAACTTTTCGGTTCTAGAAAAATGTAGATCGATGCGATATTACTGCCGCTTTTTGTCCCATACGAAT
>ENA-UOUE01000632-UOUE01000632.1-compost-metagenome-genome-assembly--contig:-NODE-632-length-27576-cov-8.906651_pt1 | contig 27576 bp, 17 predicted proteins | sample MGYA00238146_ERZ747223 | MGnify/ENA primary metagenome ERZ747223 (study PRJEB28781, sample SAMN06268865) | compost metagenome | isolation source: single cell | place: USA: California, Emeryville, Joint...
ATATCTTTAATGTTCTATTCAGACGAAATCAATACCATAATTTGAAAAAAAAGAGAGAAGCTCCCAAAGAATGTTGAGTTGTTCAAAAAAGAGTTTTGTTTTTCGTGTAAAACCAAGTTAATTCAACTCGGTACTTGAAATACATATCTATCAGGAATTTTGAAAACTGACATAAAAAGAAAAATATTATTGGTCTTCAGGTTGCTCTTCATTATTACCCTCTTCATTGCCTTCGTCTTTGCCTTCATTGTTGCCTTCTTCGTCACCCTGATTTTCTCCTTCGGGTTGCTCCTTGTTTTCTTTATCGTCTTCTTCATTATTTTCTTCGTTGTTTTCTTCATTGTTATCTTTATTGCCTTCTTCTTCGTTGTTTCCCTCATTATTGCCTTCATTTTCATTGTTTCCTTCATCATTTTTTTCTTCATTGTTGTCTTTATTTTCCTCTTCTTCTTTTTTTTCTTCGTTATTCTGTGCATTCTCACCTTCATTTTTCTCTTCGAGCTGCTCCTTCTTGTTTGCTTGTTCTTCTTCTTTTTTCTTCTGGAGTTCCCCAATTTTCTTTTTCAATTCTTCGTTTTGGTCCAGCAATTCTTTCTCCTTCTGGGCTAGAGTCTCCTCTAAATTCTTATGTGTCGTTTGAATTTTTTTGAGTTTTTTCTTGAGTTTTTTTGGATCTGAGCCACCCTGCTCGAGTTCTTGCTGATGTGCTTCTCTTTCCTGTTTCCATGTTTCTCTTTCTGCTTCGGCCTGCTGTTTTGCTGATTCATGCTCTTTCTTTATGCTATCAAGTTGTGGTTCAAGCTCTTGGATCTTGCTTTCGTATTCTTTTCGAATAGCGTCCTTTTTGTCTTCAAGGTTGCCTAACTCATTTAGTTCCTCTTGCAATCTATAAAAATGTTGCTTAAGTTCATCACACTTCGCCGAGGTTTCACTAAGGCGCGCTTTTTCTTGCTCAATATTGGTGTTCTCTTCAGATTTTTGACTTTCAAATGCCGCTATTTTCTGATTTAGCGAATCCAATTCTCCTTTCAGTGTTTCTGTTTCTTCTCTCAATGATTTCTCTCCTTCGTCTCCACTTTGTTTTTTCGAATTCAATAATTCTTCTTTTTCTCTCTTCACTGACTCTACCTCCTCAGCTTTTGTGTCGACTTTTCCTTTAAGTTCATTGATTTTATTTTCAAGCTCCTTTTTCATATTTTCTACTGATTCGTTGTAAGAATCATGCTGCTTTTGAATCTCAGCCTGGAGGTTTTCTCTTTCTTTTTCTAAGTCAGCCACTTTTCCCTCGTTTCCACTTGCCTGGTTTATCTCATTGTTAGTTTTCTCAAGCTCCGCTCTAAGTTGACTTATTTCTTGCTCTTTCTCTTGAATCCTCTGAGTCCATTCACTCTCACTTGTATTTTCTGAATTCCTTTCTCTGTTTAATTCCTCTTCATACTTCTCTTTGCGTTCAAGTACTTCTTGCTTCAGTTTTTGAAGTTCATTGTCACTGTTCTCCAGTTTCTGTCTCAAATTCGCAATTTGCTCCTCCAACTCCTTCAGCTGAGCATCATTAGCCTGCTCTTCATTTTTCGTGTTCACAAGTTGCTCGTAATTAGTTTGCAAAGCGTCTTTTCCGTCTGTAGACTGGGACAGATTGCTCAAGTCTTGAGTCAACTTTTCTATCGTTTTTTCTTTCTCTGCAATCGCTTCTGAGGTTGTTTTATGCTCGTTGCCAAATTTCTCTTGAAGACTCTTAAGCTGCTGCTCAATCGAATTCTTCTCATTTTCAAGTTCCTTTTCTAGTTCTCTTTCTCTCTCTTCTGCGTTTTTCTTGGCTTGTTCAAGTTCTTGGCTCAAGCTATTCACGGCTTCTTCATTTGAATCCGATTCAGATCTTTGCTTCTTTTTCTCTTCGATATCATGACGTAACTTCTCAATTCTATGTACCAATTCCTCTAGAGTTTTCGCGATTTCTTTATTGCTTTCGTTGGTTCGAACTGCCTCGAGTAGCTTTGCTTGTTGTTGCTCATAAATTTTCCTCATCTTCTCAGCTGTAGCTTCACCTTCGGTAAGTTTTGCCTTCCATTCATCTAATTCTTGATTTTTTGCATCCAGAGCCATTTCCAATAGTTCTTCTTGACTCAAAGAACGCTTGCGAGGTTGCATGGTGATTCAGAATAAGTATAAAGAATTTCAATTTTTAAATTTGGTGAGAATTTTACCTTTCTTTAGATCATTGAAACAGCTGAAAATCAAATTGTAACTATATTTTTTTATGCAAATTTTTCACTGTGCTTGATTTCGGTCAAAGCATCAACAATTTCTCATCTCAATGTATCCAAATATGGAAACTCTCGGATATTGCCGTCTTTTTTTCTGAAAAAAATGGACGAATTGCTTTTTTTCAGCAGGTGTTCATTAAAGATCCTTAAAGACGCGTTGATTATGTACAAAAAGTTCCTTCGGCTCAAAATCAACAACACACGTGTTAGAACAATAGTCAAAATCGTATTTGAACCCTTTGTGTTCACTAGCAATAAAAAGAGTTCTCTATGAGAAAGCAGGCGAGTGCGCACTGATCCAGATTAGTTAAACGCACTAATCCTTTAAATAAACAACAGATTAACAAATTGAAAGATAACGATGAGCCAAACTTCAGACCTTCCAAATGGGCACCACACGTTACACGAATCCGCCACTGATGCGTCTTTCACGACAGAGACAGGCAGGGAAGACAGATTGGATACCACTAAATTAGGGCTCAGCGACGAAGGCAATCCAATAGACAAGCTTGTCTCTAAAATAGGAATTGGACGCTATCATTACATCATATATGTTGTTGTAGGTATTTTCTACCTCTGCGATGGAGCCGAGATCATCGCTATCTCATTCATGAACGTCACTCTCGAAGATTATTGGACTCTCACTCATCGCGAGGTTGGCTCTATCGGAACGATTATCTTCGCAGGCTTTTTCATCGGATCTCTTATATCAGGACACTTAACGGATCTCTTTGGTCGAAAGAAACTTTACCTCATCGGTGTGTTCTTCACGTTCGTCACTGCCTTAATTTCAGCATTCGCTCCCACTTTTACTATCATGCTGATCGCTAGAGGCTTCTATGGCGCTGTTATTGGTATTCTCATGCCTCTAGCAGCTACTATCCTCGCAGAAGTCTCTCCTAACAGAATTAGAGGAAAAGTCATGGTAGTGGTTTCCTCATTGTTTACGTTTGGGGAGCTGATGGCTTGTGGCGTTGCTGCTATTACTCTGACTAGTACGAATGTTGATGGCTGGCGTTGGTTGCTTGTTTGGGTAGCGATACCAGCAGGGATATCATTCATTGTTGGAATGATATTTATCCTCGAAAGTCCGAGATATGCGATCTTTAAGGACTTTAACTTTGGAATCAGTATTCTCAATCAAATAAGTCGTATTAACAAGAAAGATGAAATCAATCTAAGTTCTGAAGAAGCCAAACGAATGGAAGGCTGGATTCACAACCAGAAGGAAGCAATGGCACATACTGAAGGGTACAAGGCCCTTATTTCACCTCAAAATAGAAATGTTTCAACGAAATTGTGGTTTATGTGGTTTGTGCTCTCTTTTGTGTACTATGGTATTGTCTACGTTTTTCCGATGGTGCTAGCAGCCGAATCTACTGATATGAACAATAGCACTGAAGATATTGGTTCAGTTTTTGTCTCAATTTTGGGTGAAATCCCTTCAGCAATTCTCTGCTACTTCCTCATTGAACACACAAGCTACGGACGTAAAAACTCCATGATCGTTAGCTTTGGCTGTGCAGGCCTCGCATGTTGGGCTTCTTGGTTTTGTGATGGATATCTATTAACCTTGCTAATGTTTATTGCCAAATTTTTCGCGAACGCTGCGTTTTCGTTCATTTACCCCTACACTTCTGAGGTTTATCATACGAAATATCGTACGACAGGACTTGGAGTGGCGAGTGCGATGAGTAGAATTGGAGGAATGCTGATGCCTGTGATTACTTTGGCCTGCTTCAACATTACGCCGAAGTTCCCTTTTGTGATTTATGGAATCCTCTGCATAGGCGCAGCGATTACGAGTTGGTTGTTGCCTTATGACACTCGTGGAAGAGAACTGGACAAAGTGATGCTTACTACCGAAGCCTCTCCCAATACGACTCAAGAGCTGCATACAATGGCAATAGCATAATAGCGCTCTCATCTATAGTTCATATTTCGATTATGGCTAAGAATTTAGTTGCGAGATATGTTCTATTATCATTACATTCTCTTCAATATAAAGAAAAATATTTCCATCGATGACTTCGATTATATTCTTACGAACAGTAATTCTAAATCTACATCTAAAAATATCTTAAGCAATAATAAAAAGAATTTCGTAAGCTGTCTCCGAAATGAGATTCGTTTCAAAAGATTATAATATGAAAGAGGGAAATGACGCTGATATTAGGAAACTAACCCCAGTCAGAGGATTAACTCTATTTGAATAATTATCAGCCATATGCTATTCATCAAATAATTGGATAAATAATGAGTCTCCCTTATCATCTAATTTGGGATTGAGAGCTTGGGTAGCCCAATTTGTTAACGATTGATTTAAAGCAAAACGTTTTCCATGAGATCCATAAATCTGGACGCCTTGAGTTGTCAGCACCCCAAGTAAGGTTCCTTTCGAATTCCATGAAATCCATCTGACTCCATCTAATTATTCTCTTTAGGCAGGTTAGAACCATTATTAAATACCTTGAATCTCAATGTCGAGCATACAGCATGCTCCTGTGCTGTTTACATCGAAAATACGCAATAATTTTTTTTCAAATACTGCTGCAAGTGTATTGCTTCCAGGGCTCCATTCCATAGTCCCTAACTCCACTTGTTGTCCATAGTTAATGAAATTACGAATAATGCTTACTTAAATAATCAGCGAGTATGAACTTTTTTTCACTGGAGATTACATGAAAAATTAGCATTGATTGTCGATTTTTACTCACCAGATTATATGCAAGGATGTATGGCTTGCACTTGCTTAATTTCGCCTGGCCGTAGTGATAATCTTCTGAAAGGAATTTCTCGATCGATTTAGGTTTGCTCGGTTTTGGATCTTTTTGTTCCAGAGAGATTTCTTGAAGCTTTAACTCACTTATCGAATTCATTGCGAGAGTCAATACTGTTTTTTCCTTCTGAACAAAGCTGACAAAACATGCGTCGTCCTTGACTAGAAGAAAGTTATTATTTGAGAATATTTGCAATTGAAAAATAAGCTACTGTCAAGACTAATAGTTTTCATTATAGGATTAAAGGAGTGGTCCTCATTCTGAATAACAATTATTCCCTTTTGCGTGTGAACAAGGAAAATCCGTCCATCTGCTGAAAATAAGATGTCTTTCACCTTCATGTTCGAGGCTACTCAAAGAATATTATTGTCTTGCTGTTCATATAGGATACATGCGTGTTTTCTGAAAGCTGTTGAAACTCCTACGAATACATCTGCAATATCCATTGTGATTGTTGTTTTCGAAAAGAGAGTTAGAGTTTGAGAAGAACTTGACAAGTTTTCATCATATATGCGCAGAATTAGTCCCTCTTTTGAGTCGAAAACTATCGCATACAAATTGCACATAGGAATTTTAGCAATTCGTTTAACGATTATTTGATCTACATTCAGACAATTGTTATTTTTATGTTTCCACATCAATGAGGCTTACCTTTATTAAAATTCCGAGAGTAAATCTGTCCATGCGATCCAAATGTAATTATATCACCAGTCTTTCTGTTAAACACAAGCATTCTTAGTTTCGAGTCTAATGATCGATAGTTTGGGACAGAAAACCCTAGAATGTCAGAAGCAAATTCATAGAATCCAGCAAAATCAATCTCTTTTAATTTTGAGTCTATGCACGCCTGTAATAAATTGATGTCTCCAATCAATCTGGCGTTACCTTTCGGCTCTTGCTGTAGATTTTGCAAATATTCATTTAGTTTCGACAACAGAGATTGCTTTGAATCCGAATTGTCCCAGAGCTTAAACGTTTTCATGAAAGTTATCCCCAAATTCTCCAATAGCTGAAACTCGCAGCTCATTTCTGTATAATTAGTCACCTTATACCAGTTTTTCACCAAAAATACCTGATTTTCTCTGTCAAAATATAAATCCTCTGATGTCAAATTGACAAACACCAGGCCGAACTTATCTCTAATTTCAATGAATAAACCCATCAGTTGATATAAGCATGTTGCAATCGAAAACTGCTGCCTGTTGAGGAGAAAATATTCGTCGATATTCGGGAAGTAGTTTTCACTAAACCAATATGATCTTGAATAAGGAGGTCTTCCAGATTTCACTATCGGCATAACATTAGGATGTGTTAGCAACTGTCGGAGACGCGTTTCTTGATTGTATTTTTCAATGAGATGAGAATTCTCACGCGGTTTCGATATGACTGAAATGAGATACTGTTTTTTATCAAGTTTATAATTCCCTTTATAAATATCCCATCCATCACTCATGCTCTTTAGCAGCATCAAATTTTCATAAGTTCCTTCTAGGTCATCGGCTGATGGCTTTTGCTGCAGATTATTCCCGTCGTTTATTTGAGTTGATTTTACTTCTTCTACGTCACCTATGATAATGTCTTTGATTTTGTGGGCTTCTTTCTTTTGTTGCAGAGGTTTCGAGAGCTGGTTTGTTGTGGTGTCAGATTTACCTTGAATAACCTTCAGGGTGACTGGAATCTGTTGGATATGAGCTTCAGAAGAAATACCTTTTTGATCATCGACTATCGATTTGAGCGCCTTGTTTAGAAGTTTCGTCTGATAGAAACATTTTTGATAATGATCGAAGTGCTTCTCGTCCATTAACAATGGCGGATAATCTTTGAAAAATCTAATGATACTACTGGTCTTTTTCTGTGTGTCAATAAGGACATCGAGATAGGCAAGTACTTCTTCGATTTTCATTGTCACACTGAAGATTCCCTGGTGTGCCAGGCTCTTAACACATTCATCAAGCTCTCTTTTGAGAGTGGCGTATTGAGCATCAGGAAATCCATGAATGTTGCTGTTATTTTTATGGGAATTGTTTTGCTCTTTTGTTTCACTCTGAAATGCTATTCCTAACGCTTGACCTTGGTAACTATTCAACAACTGAGTCCATGAGTAATCGGCTCTCTCAATATAGTCTGCACCTCCACAAAAAACTTCCAAATCTGGATATTCATTATTGAACTCACTCTGAAGTTTATCAAATATCTCTTTGAATACGCTTTTTGGTCCTCTTGCACTCCAATATTTCAGCATTTCGAGAGCAACGCCAATCAAATTGTTCGCAATTGCTGTATTTTTTGACATCTCATTTGGCCAAGATGCAAATAGCGAATTTCCTTTCTGAGGAAAGGGAATATTCTTGTTATGAAGTGCGTAGTTAACGAGAAGTTGTAGCAAATACTCCTGTTGAGAGAGAGATATGACTAATTGATCTGGAGTTGTTGGGGGTTGCATCAACAGATGCAAGAAAAAAATATATCGGAATTTTTGTTCGGGTTGCAGAAGCGAGTTATTTGGTTCAATACAAAGAGCAATCCATTTAAACAGCAGATTATACTCACTCTGTTTGTACTTGTAATACTCTGGTAATGAGACTTGGGGTCCTTCACCGATGATGTAGTTATGAAGTTTCCTGATAGATCCTAGCATTTTATTTTACCAAATTAAAATTAAGCTAGGAGAAATGGTCGATTCTTCGGAAAAAAGCTGATTGAGCTCATAATTCAAAAAGAGAACTGAAAAATTATTTGATACTTTACTAGAAGAGTTGAAAAGTTGCCAAGATGCATATCATTTATTCAGTCTATCCTTTAAGTTGGCATTGGTCAAGAAGGATGTAAACAAATCTTTTTGAAGGGATGGTGAATATGAACAAAACCTTCAATAAATCAACAAATTTGCTGGGATTTTAACCAGAAAGAGAAAAGTAATCTTTGTCGTTGACAGAGCAAGAGCTTTTGAAGGAATTTGCTTATCTTCACTGCTATGCGTGAGACAATGATCATTCTAGGCTTTCTTAATTAAGAAGGATTTCTAATTTTGCAATTACAGCTCAACGTTGGTTACAAATAAAAAGCTTTCATCGATGGCTTCCAAATGTAAAAATATTGATAGATAGTCTTACATTACATGTCGAGGAATTATCTGGCTCAATTAAGATAAAAATATAGAATCTCGTGTTTTTATCAATAGGGAACGATGAGAATTCTGATTTCTGGATTCTTCTGCATCAAATACTTTCTCCTGCATTTTACAATTGCCGTAAAAATATATATATTTCTTGCGATTAATTTAATAATTTGGATTATTCATACTCATTATCAATTCTCATTTTTATTTGAATGACTTTATTAAAAGTACTTGTCACTTCTCAATCATAATAAAGCATAATAAGGCACATAAAACACAAGAAATAATTAGGTAGAACTAAATACAATGGATTCAACAAAAGAACCGTCTATAGAAAAGAAGAAGGATGTAGCTCGTACCCTAATTCTGTCTGATCCTAAAATTGGTCTGCAGCCAGGTTCAAAGTTTGGCTCAGCGAATTTCTGGTTTCAGAAGACGTTTGTTGAAAATGTGAACTTGTTTTTCAAAATTATTTTCATTGGCCCTTCCAAATGCGGGAAAACCACTCTCATTCGCCAATACATAGAAGGAGCCTTTGATCGAGAATATATCCCGACCTTTGGAATGCAGAATTCCATTAAAAATGTAGAAAAAAGTGGAAAATCAGTGAAATTGGTCCTGTGGGACACTCCTAACTACTCGAAATTCCAACCACAAATCGAAAAGAACTACGAGACTAGTGACGCTATTATTTTTGTTTACGATCAGACAGATATACAAATAATTGAAGAGATGCAGGAGATAATGGTGGAAATCGCTGAACGAGTCCAAGATAAAGAGATAGTGATGATAGCTCTTCTCAACGTGAAAAACTCAAAATATACTGTTATCCAGGACACTAATATTTCCAGAGAAATACTTGAGAAGTACCCAATTACAACGATGAAAGTAAATGCAGCTAATCGGGAGAGAGTCCGAGGGTTCTATGATGAGCTATTGGATATATTATGCGCAAAGCATGAAAAGATCAGAGAGAATTTGTTAGAGAAATTCTATGAAGAGAACCAACAACGTGATGAAGACGAGGATGAAGAGGAGAATGAAAATGAGAATCAAGATAAGGCTTTGGAGTTGGCCAGTCTTGCGAAAGGGAGATCAAATGAGGAAGTCAATGGGGTGGGCTCGATTGAACTATATAAAACTGATAGAACCCCAAAACAGAGGACACAAGTAGGTTTTGTTGAAGTTGGTGAGAAAACTCCTCAAAAGGAAGAGCCTGCGGTTATTATGGAAACAGAACTACGTATAGAGGGACCGAAAAACAGAGGTAAGAGGGCATTTCTGAATCCTTGCTGTACGACTGGAACAGCAACGACAGCAAACTGTGGTATTTTCTGATGACACGCGAATCGCATGTCAGAGCTGAAGGAGAAAACTTCAGAATGTCATATAAGTTAGTTTTCTTTATTTGTAGGTAGTACTCTACATGATTCAGGAGGAATCTAACAGTTAAGAATGTTGAGGCCACTGTTTTTGATTTGCTAATTTCAAGTGTTTAAGAATATTGAACCAACTATGATCTTCATTAAAATTCGCTTTGTGAAACCGCAGTTTGAGGCTAATTTTAAGAGAGCATTGGCCGAGCTTGGAGCGAATCTGTAAAATAAAAGTGCCTATTTTGATGTATTCAGGTAAGAATGCTCGTTATTTTCTCATCATCATTTGATAATGGTAGGAACGGCTGATAAACTCATACCTCCTCGTCAAATGGATCTGTTATTTGAAAATGCTATCAACGCGCCTTTTAAGGGGATGGTAACTAAACATGAAAAAGTTGGATGACATATTGGTATCCTTGCTTAGATAAAGATCAATGGTGCTATCCATGGAGACAGCTGGCAAGTGAATATGGACAATTACTTCTCCAAATTAAAAACATTCCTCGAAAAGTGTTGTGAGAAATGATTATGTATATATATCCCATTCGTTTAATATACTGATGTGCAATTGCTTAGAAAAAGATATCCAAATATATAATAGTTATTATGAGAATTATATAAATTTAATTGAAATTACTCACTTCTATAATGAGAACGGCTGTCAGCACACACTTTTGATAAGGAGAACAGAGCTTTTCTATCATTTTTGTGTACGGGTGGTGATACTTAGATTAAGATCAAACGATCTATTTAATCTTGGAATGTAAGAAGTGTAAAAAATTTCGATTACTCCACATAAATCCACATAAAGGGACTCTTTAGCAATACAATTAGCTTTTTCTCACAATAATTAGTCAAAAAAATATACGGGTTTAGTTGAAACGGTTAATCAATCCTAAAAAATTTAGCTTTCTTCTTTTCTCTCTTCATGATTGGCCGCTTCTTCTTCTATTGGAACCAGTCGTTTATTTTGAGGGATGAACGTTCTCGGGTTTGAGTCTGATTTCTTTTCAGCTTTGCTCGGTAAAGGAAACACTTTTTTAGGGCTAATGAATTTAAACAATGATTAACCACCTCTAAATGCAGTGAAAAATTTACGTAGTTCCATTCGCTATGAAATTTTTTATCTTTCTGACATGACAATCGACGATCGTTCTGCCCACTTGCAAGGAGAAATTACTATTAGATTTTATGAGGTTCCGTGTCTCATCAAGCAGGATATAAGTTCCATATTTTGAGCCGAGATCCGACAAAAAGAACTGCCTATTAACATAGCTGATTTGCCCATGAACTCGAGAGACGGTGCTGTCGTGAACTCGTATCTGGCATTGAGTGCCTCGACCCTATTATGTGAATTAAAGAGGGTACAGTTTCATAATAATTACAAAAACTTTCTTGCATTCCGCTGATTTATACTTGATCACATGAAATCCTTAAATCGCAGATGAGTCAAACAGAATGGTAAGTTACTACTTACCTAACACGCGTTCATTATGGAAATACTCTAAGACGATGTTAGGAGGTTCTGCTGTTGGAACGTCAACGAGACTATATTGAGTTCCTTTCCATTCGAGTATGTCTAGAAAGGTTCAATTAAATTCTTCAAGAAAGGAAGTATGAAGAGGAATTACGAGAAACTTCTGTGTGGCAAATTTCGCACTGCAGTCGCTTCCAGAATACGCTTATCATTGAAGAGGTTTCTTTCTTATCGACTTTCTTGCTAATCCATTGTTTGAAGCAGTTAATATGAACGTTTTTCATCGTTCCAGAGCATTTACAAGGCTGAATGATAGGGTCTCCTTCGTCTTCATCATCCCATAGACAAATTCTGCACGCTTTGTTCTGATTGTCAAGGTATTTCGACTCTTCATGTGCATCGTCGAAATTTAGATTTTCCGGCCCTTGCTCTACAATTGAGGCGTGCTCGATTGGTTCTTCATTATTTTCTTTTTCTTCCTGAGGTTCAGGTTTTACTTCCTTCTCTTGAATCGTTCCAATATTAGGATCAGAGTGCAAATTCTTTGATTGGGTCTGCATGTCTGGATTGCTTGGGGATGGATTTCTCAACTTATTTGGACTCAGATTGGTCGATCGTCTTCTGGGGTCATTGAGTTGCTCGTGTTCTGGATGCGAGTCAACGATGCTAGAATTCTGATGGTTTTCCTCAATACTTGACTCGTCAGACTTCATGACAAAATCATTATCATTTCCTTAAATCGCAGTTACCTGAGTTTCATTCGGATTTTCAGCACCTCCGTCTGGCTCGAGAACGGGGTTTTTTGCTTTGATACGGAATTTAATACGTCCGAATCTCACAACATCGCCTCTTCGGAGCTTCAGCCCCTGTGTTGTTGGATGTTAGATGAAGTTTTAACTACACTAGCATACCAGCCAATCTTTCTTTGCACCTGACTGTTTTGCTAAGATCCATGGCATTTCATACATTTGTTTTTCAAATTCTATATCAACTCCGTCTTGTGTCTTCGGCACAACTGGCTTATTGATGGTCAGATGGTTGTTCTTCAGCTTGAGATCAAGTACGGTCTCCCCTCCAGGAGGAATCGTCTAAGAAACTCGTGAGTAATAGACGCGTAACAGTTTTGTACTTTTTCATTGTTCTGCTTTTTTATGAACGTGACCTCATTTTCATTTCTCATTAAGAGTCCTATTCACGGTTACCAAGAGGTCGTTCTGAGAGCTATACCAGGCTGAGAGATTTTAAAGTTCTGCTTGACAATAGTCGACGGATCGTTGACATCAAACAAAAAATTGTAGGATTTTGTTGCTGTGCGAGTCGTAATATTCAATCTAATCATTTGAAGTTAACGGTGATGAGCTGAGGAATGGTACTGATAGGTGAACACGGTTTTTCCGTCTTTTGAACTGGTTGAAACTTGGCAGCCTCCCATGTATATGTAATATAAATGTATTCCTTAATTGAAACTTAGCAGCAATTAACCTTGAGGTGAACTTAAATTTTTTAATGGATTAATTGGAATTAATTGCCTGTTCAAAATTTTATTTAGATCGAACTCGAAGGCGTTGGAATTATACATTAATTGATAAAATAGTTGGCAGGAATCTCTTACCAAGAATCGCCTACTTGAGGAATGACAAAGATAACGTCTACTCTTTGAATACGTAATAGCTCACTGAAGACCTGGATACCAACATCCAAAATAAAATGGATATTGTTGTCAAACAGTAATTTTTCTGGTCTCTATTTTTTGTATATAGCGAAAGGCCCAGTAACGTCCTCGCAACAGCAACGACATTCCAAGATGGAACATGGTAAAAAATTAGCTTGATTAAGTAGTTTTAACAAAACAAAAGTGGGACAATTTTATAATTATTTAGAATTCTGCTAACTGACCGCTTAATTAAAACATTAAGATAGCTTGGAAGAAGTTTTCTCTGCTTTGTCTCTCCAAACGAAAACGCCAAATTCCAGCTTACTTTCTGCTTAATGTCTTAACAGGAATATTGAAGAAGCTTTTTAACTCTAAGTTTCAATTAAGACTCTCAAAAAATTTGTAGCAATTTCAATAGCCTTAAATAGATTGGAGGTCTTAAATGAATTTACAAGGGCTCTTCCGTTCAATAAATGCTATCTGAATTATTTAGGAAAGTGCAAAGGAAAAGAAAAAAGGACTTAATATGAAAGTAGGTTGGTTGAAACCTTTGGATGAAGAGCGAAACTTGACAATCTGTATTACCGAATCACAAATCAAACATAATCACGAGAATATATCATATTGTATAAAACCATCAAGTCAAGTTTGCTATGAAGTTAATTGTGCTTATCATAAAAAAGTGATGATTTCCTCCTCTTTCAAACTCATATCGTTTTATCAGGTACAAGGATAATGGGTTGAATTATGATGAGATATTTCACAGTAGGGTTATCCCAGATCACCACCTTTAAATTTACAGGTAACGGTTTTATTTTCGCTCCAAACTTCTCATGACCAAGATTATACTCATTCCATTCCATTTCAAGCCGTAAGTTCTGGAACTCCGTGCTTCTATTGTTTTTGATCGTGCTACAAATAGTTATTAGCTCTCATTAAGCGTTGAAAAAAAGGAGATTACTTTAGAATATTTGATAAAATAACCATATTTGCTCGACCAAAAATCTCAGTGATGTCTCTTCCAATCATAGAATCGAGCTGCCGTTTCAAGATATGTTCCAGATACTTATTCGCGTACACCACAGTACACTTTCCATTCAAAGCGATGATAACGTCATTCATTTGACCGATAGAAAAGTCCAAAATATCCAGCAATTCTGAGAATTTCTATTTAAAACAATTAATTTTTAACAATATCCATTTATCTGTCCTTTTACCTCAGCCTTTCGAGACAACAAATATTTGCGACTGAATACCTCCGCGAGAAGCTGGCCTCTTGAGTTGAGAGGGTTACTTCTTCGGCTTGCGAACTAGTGAAACGTAATTAATGGAGGTGCACCAAAAACACTATATATACATGCAACAAGCCGAATGGAAGGTCATTGATCGAATTGTTCAAAGGATAAATGATCGATGTTTTGATTCCGAGTCGAGCATATAACAGATCTAACCCTCCAGAGTCGTTCTCTTTAAAAATTAAGTTATTTGAATTGAAGCTCTAATTAATTAGTCACATTAACAGACTGAAGAGCTGATTATACCTCTGTCAACATGTTCTTATCGAGTCTGACATCAAAGCAAAGCTCATCGCTCAGATCTTTGTCATACATCTCTTCGGCTCCATACTGAACTTCCAACCGAATCATGTTTGAATCAGGGTCCTTCAGATACATAAACGCTCTATATCACCAGTTGAGTTGAGGTTGTGCGAGATTGAATTAGATTCTTACAGATCACAATCCATGATTTTTGTTAGGATTTTAAGATCCTCATACTGCTCATATTTCGCTGACATGGGCTCTTCTTGTTTCGAAAGCTGGTTATTGCTCACATTTGTTTCGAATAAGATGAATCCTGCTGACATTTGCTCACAAATCATTCGAATCAAGTTTATGTTCTCCTCGATAGGTGTTCGATAGTTGCAGAGTTCGAGGACACCAACCGTATGCATTCCATAGCGCAGCGGAAAACAAGCAACATTCTTTGGTGCTTCTAAATCTAGGCAATATTTAATAAAAGGGAGTCTTTGATAAAAGGTACAATAAGTGCGATAGACACGCTTATCGAATAATTCATCTTGCAATGTATTATCATTCACATAGATTTCGCTCTTCGAGAAAGTCAAACCGACAATTCCGTTCCCAGATTTGTAAATGATTTGGTCACGGAGTTGGAAGTTTGCCACTTTCGAATACAACTCCTTTGTCACTTTGTCATATAGGAAGACAACAACTCTTCAAAAAAAAATTGCAGGAGTTAAACTTTTGTCTCCCAAAAGAGAGAAAATTTTACTTTTCAGTATTGAGTATGATAGCAAGAAGCTGCACAAGAAGCGCGAGGTTTTTATTAAGTTCGTAACTGAATGAGACGTTTCTGACGAGTATATATGTTAGCAGGATCTCCATTGTCGAATTATGGATTCTCTTGAAGAAAGCGTCCTATTGCCATTTGATTACATTGACGAGACCGCTTTTAATGAGTCTAAAATACCTTTGTAGATGGTTCTGTAAGCCATTCGGCTAGTAGTTGGAAGTCTCTACCTTTTAATTTTGCGAGCTAGTAATCATGCAATGAAAATCATCACTCCCATCATTTCGAAAAAAGCAAAATACTATAATATCATTGAGCATATCTCCTCCGCTGATGCCTTCTAAGTTCGCCTTGAAGTCAAATGGCCTGGATAGATATTTTAGAGTCCTAAGTCCTTTCTTTTTTTGCAGAGTATCAAGGGTCCGTGGGCTCCTTGGCTCAAAGTTGGCTAAGAAATTTTCAAAACCACTGAGTTTTCAATGTGCTGTACCATTGCTTTCCTGCGGTCTTTTTGGAGCTGACATATCTCGCATATTTTTCCGAGATCTATTAAGATCGACTTTTGATGCTCGGATTATTTCATCATCGCTGGCTTCGTCGTAGTGCTGAGAATATCCAAAGCTTTTATTGAGATTTTTCTTCTTCTTCGACCTAGGAAAGAGAGAAATTTGCTAAGGAAGTCCAGGTGAAGACTCACTTTGTTTGAATATTGAGTTCTGGTGTAGTGTTTTTGGACGCTTTTTCCATATGGTAAGGGAGATTCTCGTTGATTATTCTGTTTATGAGGTCATCTTGAGCAGCATCATTGAGGTTCACATCATAAGGAATGTTTGGTATTGGGATATTATGTGCCTTCAGGTAGTTAATGAGTATCTTGAGAGAAGATTTCATCCGTTTGTTTTCTAAAGCTAGACCAAGCATGGTCCCGCTACCCGGCATTCTAAGTTCATTTCGACCGATAGGAAGCTTGGGTAGTTTCGGAGTGAAAGAATGTTTCTTGCCTGAGTGATAAGTCCCGCCGCCGTCGTAGTGCATAGGTTGCATAATTTTTATTTTCTTCACTTATATTTTTCGCTATTGGTAAAGAGGTATCGAATATATTCACAAATGCTACAGTGATTAACATCACATGCATTTTCAAGTTAGACGACGAATGTTGCTGATAGTTACAGCTTCAAATGAGCTAGGAAGTTATGATAGGAAATAGACTTTCTAATAAGCATAAGCACACAATTTAATTTCCTATTTTCTCATAATGGGTCAGAGTAAAGCTCCAAAAAAACCTTCTTGGTCCAAAGTTAATGAAAAGAAAAAAGTTTACAGCAAACTCAAAATAATCAAATTCACACTTTCCAAAGTTAAATAAAATGAAACTTCAAGCGATCTGCTCTTTGCTCTCAAATGTATCCCGAGATTAGAGCTTTTTGAAATACTACAGATCTTTAGAGAGTCAAGTCTCATCCAGGCTGATCCTAGCAAAAGTATGACCCTGCGAGGCACTGCAAAAAGGATAGTAAATTAGGGCTTTAAACATCAGGTCCAGCTTCATTTTAATTCGACAAGCCACTAATTCGCTTCTTGGAACTCTCTTCATTCGGTATTTCATTGACATGTGAGATCCATTCCAAAAATTATAACGTTTAGCACTCTATTTTAATTGCTTCACGCTAAACTTAGCTCACTGAAAAAAAACTGAATTTTTGTAATAAACTTTGCTGATTTATTTTATGTTAGCAGTTTGTTAGCACCAATCAGATTCTAAAACTACCCCTCACTCACGCCTCTCAAGCAACTAAAATTCTCATTAATTCAGCACATCAATTATACTTTTCAGGCCCCCTTTTCCACTTTTCCCCTAGGAACACATTTTTTATGGACTCGTTCACCATTCATGAACACATCAGTAATTTTCCCGAAAAGTTATAAGAATTAATTATTTACAAAATTTCTGTCTAAGAACTAAAGATTTGAACTTAGCATCTCCATGCTACCTCAAAAAAATCTCCTTCATGTTCCCGCTATGAAGTCTACATTCGCTCAATCTCAGAACGAAGAAGAAGATTCAAGCTCCTCTTTCATGATCCGGCCAAAAAAAGTTCAGCTTGGCTCTAAAAATCAGTTGACCATCGAAAAAGGGCACAGCGAGCAATCGACCGGCAATCCTTCACTCTCAGACCGACTTATAAAGTCTCTTCCTCGTACAGAGCAGAACCTGGACGATAAAATATCTTCTTTAGCCCATTTATCAGATACCAGTCTTGTAATCGCTCCAGAGGAACTTCCAATTCGTAACCCACACCTTGAGCACTCACATGAAATGACCCCAAGCAACAATTCTTCTAACAGACCCTCAGCTGTAAAATCACTGCGCAACTCCAAGAACTTCTTGCTGAAGAAGATCTCAAACGAGAGTCCGAAAAATTTGCGTTTCAGGAAAACCATCGTGCCAGAAACTCATTGCAAAAAATGCGGTGGAGATAATGTGGCAGTTATTATCCTGCAATGCGGGCACAAGTTTTGCGCTTCCTGTCTGCAGAAATTCTTAAAAAGTCGAGTCAAGTCCGGAAAATTGCCTTTACGGTGTCCAAACCAGTGGTGCAAATCAGTTATGACCATGGATGATGTCTATAAAGGAATGGCGAAGAAGACATTTGAGCTCTTTAATAAATTTTGCATGCAATATCGAGTTTGGCAAGATAGTGTAACAAGGATATATTGTCCGACACCTGGGTGTCTGATGATTGTTGAGCCAGAAGAAGGGAAAAATACGAAACGAGTACCATGCCATGGCTGTGGGATGGAATACTGTTTGGAGTGTAAGAGCAAGGCGCATCCAGGGTACTCGTGCAAGGAAATGGAGCGGTTGCCTCCAACTGATTTGATGCTCGTTGAAGAGCTGATTGAGAAACAGAAGAGAAGATGTCCCAAGTGTCATTTCTGGTTAGATACGACGGAAGGGATGGTTTCTATCAAATGTAATTGCAAATGTGAGTTTTGCAAGCACTGTGGTGAAGAATTAAAAAACTGTAATTGCTAAAACTGTATATTTATTTCTTTCTATTCTAGGCATGAATTGTATTGAATATAATCCTAAGCGTCAAAATTTGAGACTTTTGATTAGATGCATGCAAGTGTATGTATAACGAATGATCAAAATTTCAATTGTTGTTGTGCTTTTTTAATTCATTTACACTTTGGTTTCAAATTGAATCTGAAAAGGTTTTTCCATGGAAATGTGACGGTTTTTGAAATACATGTCTGCTAAAGATGTGATACTTGGTCTGTATTTATGATAATAGGTTTTTGATAAAAAATTATAATATACATGGCTTCAGATAAGATTCAATAAGCAGGACTCATTTCATGAAAAAATCTTTTCGAAATCTCAGACTCTCTCACTTGGACCTTTGCCTTGTTGCTGTTAATAAACGCTGATTATCTTTCTGACCTCATGTATATTTGTGACTCACAACAGATAAGTAATTCACAAAATATTTTTTCTGTACGCCTTCACGTGTCGAGCACCAGCTAAATTTTTCTGAAAATTCTAATGCCCTAGAGCTTAAAAAAAAAAATAACATCTAAACTTCAAAGACTCTGCAGAGAATGTCAAAGCAAATTTAACAATGTTCAAAGTTAATCCCAACTATTGTACTGGGTATTTAGAATCTTTAAACTGACATGAAACCCAAAAGTTACAGCAAGTCTAACATAAAGACTAAAATCACTCAAATTCTCATCAAAGCTATTCTATACACACATTGAGTGGGGACAATACATAGCAAAATTTAGAAATATCGTCTGCTATCCAAGTACGTCTCTAATTCTTGAACCTTGTTAACTGTTTGAAGCTAAATAAAATTCAACTGTAAGATATTTTCTCTGAAATCACTATTTACTGTTTGAGTCTCAATCATTTGGAGCGCATCAAAATAATTGTTCAGAATATTTTGCGTCATGAACGAGCCTCCGCTTTCCAAATCTGGTCTATTGATTGCGTCGACAAGTTCTGTTATCTCTTTATCAACTCTCGACAGCTCAAGATTCACGTGCTTCGCCTTAGAGATGATGTCTCCTTTGTGGTGGCGGTGATCTTGGAGATTAGGGAGCACGTATCTGGAGAGTTCCTTCTCTAATATTTCTAGCTTGTTATAGAGATCCTCCTGCAAAGTATTAATGAATTCTGAGTCAAAATCAATTATTATGTACTTGTTGTTTTGCAACGCCGTCGAGAGAATTATTGATTCCGAGGAAATCGTACTCCATCTTCTGAGAGATACTGTTCAATTGCTCAATCTAAGAGGTGTTGTTAATAAAAAAGAGCTTGAGATGCGAGGCGATACTGCTTGGAGATTTTCAATGACATCTTTTTCGTGAATTGTCAGGTCTTTAGCGAGTTTCTGATAATTGTCGACATGCTCATCCATATCCTTCTTCATTCTTCTGAGAATATCATCCACAATGGTGTGATCAATCATATTGTGTTCGACTGGAATAGCTCTGTGATTTTGCGAAAAAAGACAATTTGTTACCTGTGGAAGCAGTTTTTTCTCCACCTGCCGCTGTACCAGTGCCGGTTCCTGTGGTTGCACCACCACCTAAAAGACTTGAAGTGCCGGTGGTTTGGGTTCCTCCTGCGCCGCCAGAAAACAGACCACTGCCGGTTGTACCCTTCGTGTCAGCAGCTCCTCCAGTACCAGTACCAGTACCAGCTCCACCACCACTACCACCGAGGTTGGAAAAAAGGCTTCCTGCTCCTCCACCACTACCACCACTACCACCACTACCACCACTACCACCACTACCACCACTACCACCACTAAGAAGACCTCCTCCCGTTCCAGCTTGTGTTCCGGCTTTAGCTCCACCTTGGGCTCCTGCTTGAGCTCCTGCTTGTCCCGAAGCCTGACCACTTCCTTGAGCCGCTGCTCCTTGACCGCCGCCACCTCTACAAACGATGTCAATTAAATAGAATTAAAACTGCTTACAGGTTGGAGAATAATCCCCCTGAGGATTGGCCTCCTGTTCCGCTGGCTCCTCCAGTTCCACTAGCTCCACCGGCTCCACTTGCTTGTTGGCTGCCGGTATTAGAGAACAAACCTCCCTGAACAGTATTAATAATGGAATATCAAAGAATTGTTACTGCTCCGCCTGATCCTCCTGCTCCACCTGCTCCACCTGCTCCACTTGCTTGTTGGCTGCCGGTATTAGAGAACAAACCTCCCTAAGCAGTATAAATAATAGAGTATCAAACAATTTTTACTGCTCCTCCTGATCCTCCTGCTCCGCCTGCTCCACTTGCTCCACCAGAAGGCTGTTGGGCAGGTTGTTGGGCAGTTTGTTGAGCTCCACCTCCTGCTTGGTTTGAGAAAAGGCTTCCCAAACCACCACCGCTTCCACCACTGGGTTGCTGCCCTGCTTGTTGTCCAGGTTGTTGAGCGCCACCTCCTGCTTGGTTTGAGAAAAGTCCACTTCCTCCACTTTGTTGAGTTCCTGCTGCTTGTTGTCCCGATGCCTGTCCTCCTTGTTGTGCTCCTGCCTGTTGGCCAGATGCTTGCTGGCCTGATGCTTGTCCACCTCCACCCAGCAGGGAAGACGCACCTCCTGCTGAACCACCACCGCCACCGGAAAGATTAGAAAACAAGCCACCTCCTCCGGCTTGCTGTCCCGACGCCTGTCCTCCTTGTTGTGCTCCTGTCTGTTGACCAGATGCTTGTTGGCCTGATGCTTGTCCACTTCCACCCAGCAGGGAAGACGCACCTCCTGCTGAACCACCACCACTGGAAACATTAGAAAATAATCCACCTCCTTGCTGGACTGCTCCTTGTTGGCCAGCAGGTTGCCCTCCAGCTTGACCTCCCGAAAGCAGACCGCCAAGTCCACCGCTGCCACCGCTTTGCTGACCAGCGCCGGTATTTGAAAATAAACCAAGTCCTCCAGATTGACCAGTACTTTGTTGGCCTCCTGCTTGCTGACCACCTCCCATATTGCTAAATAAACCCGATCCACCAGCACCTCCGCTTTGGCCAGTTGCTCCTATTTGAATTAATAAGATAATTGTCTACAGCCTCTTATGTTACCTCCACCTCCTGCTTGGTTTGAGAAAAGACCTCCTAAACCGCCTAAAAAGATTTAAATCACAAATGATAATTATGGCGGAATTACCTGTTCCTCCTCCAGAAGCGCCTGCACCACTTTGACCACCTAAGCAGATCAGATTTAGATTGCAAGAGCTCAGTACCTGGGTTAAGATTGCCGAATAAGCTCATACTCGAGTTTCTTTTTTCTTTAGATATCTACTCTAAACTTGCCAAATAAAATCCGATTTTAGCTGAGAATTACTTGAATCCTATTATATTAGTCGAAGGAATACACTTTCCAATGATAATTAATCATTGTTTATGAATTATTTCAAGTTGTGAAGAGGGTCACAGCCTTCAGGTCTCACCATTGAACACCTACAAGTGGGATAGGTAAAAATCACAAATATTTTTTCGAATTTTTTGCTAGCTGTTTTCAAAAAGAAATGCTTTGCTGAACCTCCCAGCGCTGTTTTTTCTGCAAAGTTACGAGACTTTAAATCACGTCAAGTATAAGGAAACTACTTGAACGAATTGAGACCATTACTCCCAGGGCCTCCCTGTTGTGGAAATACAGCCTCGTCATTCTAGAGTACTGTTGTTGTCTCAACAGAGAATCAATTTGAGTTTCATCTCAGCAGCACAAAATCCGTTTCCATAAGAAGCTTTCTCATTTTTCGAAAGAGATTCTGACATAAAGCGATATATCATGCCTCTTCATCAATGTTATATCATAGATAGCGTATATCATTTAACAAAGCACTGCTTTAATAAAATTTAGAAAAAAAATGTATCAACGCTATTTTCTCATAATCTTGCTTATCGCCGGCATTGGAACCACATATGCCTCGTCCAATCCAGATTGCCGCAAGTATATCCACTCAGTCAGCGCGCTGTATGACATCCAAGATCTAATTTCCGAAAACTATTACGAATATTCTTGGGGATCTCTCGAAAGCAACATGATAAAATTCAATTTTTGTCGCGAAGTCACAGGGACTTGCGGATCCGATCACAACGCGACAGCAGCTGCTTTTTATTACGACAGTACAGGATGCCATAAACTAACTCGCAGTGCTATTCCACAAATGAACCCTTTAGATATTCACGATGCTTCTGCAGGACTTATTCTCAACTACACAGCAGCCTCTTCAAGTGACCAAAGCATCTCTTACAAGTATTCCGTGGAAATTAAATGCCATCACCACCAAACATTCACTATAGAAAACGTTGATTTCCACAAGAGGGCTAGTCCAGACTCTCACTCAAATCAGACCGTTTATGAACTCAAATTGGTAGCTGTGGCGAAGGAAGGTTGCCCTGTGAGGATTCATCATCAATTTTTTGAATTCATGCTGAGGTTTAGATTAATATTTTTCATTTTTGGAGGTCTCATTGGCTTTACCCAAGCTTTCTGGGGTCTTAAAATGTTCAGATTGACGCTGCTTCTCAGTGGTTTTCAAATCTTTTTCATAATAATATCATTCGTGCTTTTTTCGTATGCATTGGAAGGCGCCGGGATTACCACACAATTAGCTTATGGATTCGTTGCAGTGGCTTCTGGGGTGCTTGGTGCGTTTGTACTTGTCAGGCATGATCGAGCCAGCATATTCCTAATGAGTATTTGGTTTGGAGTTGTTGTTTCTTTTCTTCTGTACAACGCCATTTTTGTTCATTTGGGATTCGGAATGGTGCATCTCTACGCCATGATGAGCCTCTTCGGGGTCGTTGGAGGGCTTCTCTGCTTCTTTTTGTGGGGACATCTCTTTATCATCTCGACTGCCATCACTGGAGCATATATCGCGATAAGGTCCCTCTCGCTGATTATCCCGAGATACATGTTTCCCAACGAATTCGATTTGGCCTTAGAAGTTACATACAATGGACAGGCTGAGCTGCCTTGGGTGTTCTATCTCTACTTTGTGCTGATAAGCGGAGTTGCTGTGTTGGGAATCAGATATCAATACAACCACAAAAGAGCAGTTGTTTCATCGAAAGAGGAGGATGAGGAGATTCCAGGATCATCCTATTCGAATTTATCTGCGTAATTGTTTATCCTTTGTAATGATATATTCTCTTAAATCGATATGCATTCAAACTGATCAATCGAAAGAAATCAAAATCAAATATTTCATGTTCAAGCGTGAGCAATTATCAACAAGAGTTTCAAAGCAAAAGCTTTATGTATAGAAACCAGCTACATCCCCTATGTGAAGGCAAGTTTCACTTTATTTTGCTACTCTTTTACATCCTCACTCAGTCAACAATAAAGAAAAAAAAAATTACTTGAGATATCATTAGAGCATGAAATGCAAAACAGGTTGTTGATTTTGATTTTGGAATATAAAATTAAAAATAAACAACCACAAATTAATCCAAGCTATGTAATTCTAAAGTTTAGCAAAGGAAACTCGATTGATAAAACTATGTTCCGTTTACAGTTTGTTGAAGGAACTGTTATCAATGAGAAATATACTAAAATTTTACCATTAAGCAAAATTCCAAACTATTTATGTCATTAACAAGCCTGATTAGGCTTTTTCGCTCTTTTGACTTGTTTATGAGCTAGTAGTCATCATTATCCTATTCAATGAAAGTTCTTAGAAACACAATTCAGGATGAAGGATTTACATATTGAGTTTGTCCCAGGAAAGTCTCTCTTGTACTATTATTGGTCATATCGATGGTCGGTTGCGTCGAAATTTGTTTGAGTATTCTTCCTGAATGCTGCCCTCTGCGCACAAATTTCTCCTCCCCGAAGACTAGAGCCTTCCAGGTATTAAAAGCCTCTCTCAAAAATAATTCTTGCGGGTAATGTCTGCTTAAAATCGCGCAGAATGCCTGAAGTTTCGCTTTGTCGGCCTCTGCAAAATGTCTGCTAAATATGGACCGCGAGTCTGCAGGCTTCCCATCAAAGCTTCTCTCGAGAGATAAAATATTTGAGGGCAGTCTATGTATTAAAGGTGAAAAACCTAATCTACTCTTGTCATGAGAGCTCTCATTAAGGAAGGTCTGTCCTGGGGTAATGCTTGAGTCAAATCTTCCATAATTCTGAAGGGTCCAGAAAGCTCTAGCCAAAGCAACGTGATAATGCTTGCTCATATAATTGAATATTCTACGACATTTATCAGCTTTGAGGTTCGAAAGCGAAGCTCCAGCTACATTGATCGAGTCTCTGAGTCTCCAGTACGCTATCTGAAGATTAATTCGACTATTTTTCGCAGCGATCTGGACAGAGCGTTTGAACCATGGGTTATAGTTGCGGGCTTCGTTTCTCCAGAAAGTGAAATACTTATAGATTTTCATCAGTTCAAACATCTTCTTCTTCCTTATAATCCTATTTATTGCAAGGATTTTCTGGCGTTGGATATGCAGATTCATGTTAAATATCAACTCTTGGAAGCACGCTCGTTTGTAAATCTGCTGATACTTGCGCAAGATCGAATATAGCGCTTTTCCTTTCTGAGTAAGATCTGTAATCGTTAAACCCTTCTTGGACTCAGCAAACAGCCTAATTAGTCTCAGAGCTGCTCTGCCAAGATGCAATCTGTAGTTAATCAGCGCTTTTACTACGATCCATCCGTGCAGCTGCTGCTTGTTCTTTTTCTCCCTTCTTAAAATAAGTGTTTTTAAAAGACCCAGACCTTTGGTTTTTTGCGCTCTCTCATGCAGTTTGCTTACAATTCTCAGTTTGTCCTCACAATGCTGTTGTTCTTGAGCATATTCCTTGAAGCCTCCAAATCCAGTATATTTCACTCTATTTTCAATTCTAGCCATCGTTTTCGCAAACGATTCTAATCCTCTTTCCAGCCTGTTGTCGTCACGTTCGACTGGCTCAGTCTCGAATCCGCCGAGCCGAACTTTAAACTCGTTAAAAGATCTCCTCAAATGCTTGGTGAGAATCAGCGCTAAATAGTTGCATCGAACCCTGAGATCTCCTCTTTCTTTCAGTTGATAATTGTAAAGATTGTCATAACTCCACTTAAACAACTCCTTCTGACGCGTATCAAGGATAAACAGCAACTTTGCCAGTGCTCTGGACCGTTTCATAAAAACTTCTTGTTTGATGTAATATCGAGCCTCAAGACTAGCGAATTTCCATTTCCAGATCGCAGTGATGTAAGATTTATGGTACTCAGTGATACCTGTGACTCTTATTCTGTGAAAAGCTGACATCAAGAGCCCTCTAACGTAATTTCCAAGCACATTATCTAATTGTACGATATTATGGGCGCTGCTGAATATCTTATAAGTGCATTGCGTCCTCCAAGTCTCCATGCAATATTGGAATTTATACTTTATCACCTCGTTCATCCTATTCAAACAGAGCGAAAGAGCTCTCCTTCTATTTGCGAAAGAAACCAAGTTGCTGAACACTTCCCGCTGCCGTCTGTCCAGAATCCTTTGAATAGTTTGGAAAAGCAGTGATGATGAAGACTGGACAGCAGAAAGGTATGCTGGGTAGATCAAACTGCGCTTTGAATTTATCCTCCATTGATTAATAGCGTCTTTGATGAAATTTTGCGACCTCTTGTAGACTAACAGCGTTTTTCTTTGATTCGTGTTTAATTTTACAATTTTTTTGTACTCGACGAACAGCTTTAACCTTAAGTACGCTGTGCTAATGACGCGATTATAAATGCTCTGCAGCTTCTCGAACCCGCGTTCTGAGGCCAACATCCATTGTGTTTGATTTTGCCTTCCTTCCATTACGATAAGAGTAGTGTTATCACGCCACCGAAACAGAGCTTCTCGGAGTAAATGATCTCGGTTATTCAAGCTTTGAATTATAATTTTCGCGAAAGTGATGCCTTTTTCCAATAGTTTTTGTTTTTCGACATTCTTTCTCCATCTTTCAAACAGCACTGCCTGTCTTGTCGACCAATTTTTCAAAAGCTGTCTAAGAACAAATTTTTTCGCAAAATCAACTTCAGAAATGTCATCATACAACTCTGATAGTGCGATTCGCTCATACGGGTCAAGAGCAAGCATTTGATGTAATTTAGCAACCGTTTCTTGATCCACTCCTTTAATCTTTGCCAAATCCACAATCTCTTTGCGAGCTAATTCGTAATCAAGCTTATCTGGAATAAGGTTCAGTGTTTCAAACGAGCCCCAGTTTATTCCCAACGCTTCTACAGCGATAATTCCAAGCGCAAATACATCTGAAGGTGAACCAGGTATTTTCTGATTGCGGTTGCTCGGTGAGCTGGCTAATTCAGGCGGCTGGTAAATATTGCGTTTCCAGTTTTCTTTCTCGTTTTGAATTGCAAGTCTTTTGTAAGGGAATCCTCGGAAGTCGCTTACGATGAAATCTCCATTAAGCGTGAGGAATACGTTTTCAAGCTTCAGATTGTCATGAGGGGCCCCAAATGATTGATACACATAATTAAGTGCTTTCGCTGAGTCTTGAATCAGTTTATCGATGCTAAATTGATCGAATTTCCTCGGAGTCTTGACCTCGCGTCTCTCGATATTGAGCTCGCGGAGATTTTTGAGCAATGGCATAACATAAAAAGCTTGTTCGTTTTCTGAATCGAAATCATAATTTAAAATTGGCATGATATTTGAATGAGAAAATTTCGAGAGTTGGAGGGTCTCTTTTATAAACAGGTCCCAGCAGCGGCGAGGGGATTTAATATAAGCGATCGATTTAGTGTTTAAAACTTTGACGGCGTATGCGTGATTATCTTGGATTGATCTGGCTGCATAAACCTTGGTCATCGTGCCTTCGCCAATCAATTCGAAATCAGTGTACTCGTTTCGAAGGCGCTCATGGAAGAGTGATATTTCAGTGTTGTTAGTCCTAAATTGTCGAGAGAGGTCGTAAATCATTTGCTGATCGCTCATATGAGAGCTGAGTTAATCGACAGCAAATCTCGTTACGAAATAAAAAAAGATAATGATTTTATTATAAGATTCGTTAATAGTAAATGAACAATATATATAATGACTTGGAAATGAGCACAAATGTAAAAATCGCTGGGTTTAATGCTGAGCATAGTCAAGCTCGGTTCTGGGTAGATGTTAAAAAAATCTTAAATAATTGATTTATTCTAAGTAGTTGGTGTTGTTGGAAAATGGTTAGTGTTGCATTCTTACCATTCTAACTATTTGTTACAATTAGAAAATGAAGATATAAAGCGAAAGCAACTGAGTTGCTGCTTAATTAGTTGCGCAAGAATTTCGAAACTCTCTTGTTAATACCAAAAATACATAAAAAACTGAATACGAATGAAATATTTTATTTAATCCATTTTTTTAAACTCAACTTAGTTGAGATTTCATGAAAAAAATGATCTTGGCTATTTTGAAGCACGCACGCTGCTGGAATTGTGCTCCGAGGAGTGTTCATGGATTTTCGAATGAGTGTACCGCAAAGACTCTGAAAATTCTTCATACACATCGCTTTCTCTGTCCTTCTCACAGACCCTTTTACAATTCGAGACAAGTCGATTGGTTATTCCATACACAATAGCATTAAAAAATCCTTGTAATTTAGCCCAGGCTCGAA
>ENA-UOUE01000634-UOUE01000634.1-compost-metagenome-genome-assembly--contig:-NODE-634-length-27542-cov-21.864482_pt1 | contig 27542 bp, 22 predicted proteins | sample MGYA00238146_ERZ747223 | MGnify/ENA primary metagenome ERZ747223 (study PRJEB28781, sample SAMN06268865) | compost metagenome | isolation source: single cell | place: USA: California, Emeryville, Joint...
CTCAAGAATGATGTCATCACCAGCGAACCAGTGACATTCAACTCTTTTTAAAGTAGGATTTTTTTCGAAATTAGCGCCAGGAGTATTTAAGGAAAAAAACTCGATAAGAAATAAAAATCCAGACTCCAATAAAGATATCCCTTTCATTTTTAAATGGCTCAAAAGAGCAAATTTTTGCAATGGATTGATTACCGAGTGCGTGTAACGATCCAAGATTCTCGAATGTTTGTAGGAACCTTCATCGCCTTCGATAAGCATCTCAACCTTGTGCTAGCAGATACTGAGGAATACAGAAGAATAAAAGCGAAAAAGACCGGTAAGAAATATTCAAAAACTCATTCTTGTGTATCCTCTCACACTCGTTTCTTAGTCGTTGTACTTTCTTTTCTCATCTCATTATATTTATTGGGCCTAGGCGAAACTGACAAAGAAATGAAGAGAGCTTTGGGACTTATTATCCTCAGAGGGGAAAATATTGTATCAATCACGGCAGAAGCTCCTCCTAACTTGCAGGTACTTATTTTAAGCTTTTCTATCTTGATCCTAATAACTGAATTACTACTTTCCTGCGTTGAATAGGCCAAAAAAGAAACTGCAGGAGGTCCTGGAAAAGCGACAGCAGTGAATAGAGCAAGTGTTCCTATCAGTCAAACGCAAGTTCAACAGCCTGGTGTCGGTGGAGTTTCAAAGGGTATGGGACAAATGGCTTCCGCCTCGATGATGCCAACTCAAAAATCTACTATTCAACCTGTGGGTACTCAATTACCTGGTTCCACCAATTTACCTGGAAGCATGCCAATGGCTCCAACCATGTTGCCTCCTAATGTGGGACAAAACCAACAAAAATGATGCAAATTGATGTTCTGTGCACTAGGAATTGAGAAAATTTTCTTTTTATGGTGATATCTTACTGATGCGTGTGTAAGTAATTCGGATTTCAAATTTCATGTCCACTGTGCAATGAAGAAATAGCAGATATCGACATTTCTAGAAAATGGAGTCTCTTGATTGGAGTGTAGCTTTGTTTGATTTGTGAAGAGTAATATAAAATAAGGAAGGATTTTTTTTAAGTTCCCTAAGCAATGGTATATAAAGCTAAAGAGCCTGATGATTATTGTGCAATTAGATCTAGTTTTGGCGGACTATGAAATCCGATTGTCTCAAGAAAGGTTGTTTATTTAATAAAAACCCACTGATACCCCATAAAACTTTCTCGATTCAGCCGCGCAGGAACCTCCGATCAAAGATTCCTTGATGTTGGGAAGAATTAGTGGAAGGTCAAACTAAAAAAAGTCTCATTCATTTAATAGGCTTTGAGTAAATGAAAATTAATAGCAATTTTTGAGCAATGACTGTACTAAATACAAAAGTAATGATGTTAAGAGTGCTTAGAAATGGAAATAGAAGGGTATGTAGACTCATGAGTCGGATGGTCATTCGCCTTATAAGGTGACAAGTTCCTCTTTCTCAAAAATCCTTCTTTCTTCCTCTCTGCAGTCTTTATTTTTGTTTGCATTTCCACAATTTCACTAAATCCGAGATTTATTGACCTTGATTCTCTTTTCATCGATAGCAACTTGGTCGAGTTGGCTAAATCGTTAAAGTTTTTCAACACCCTGGAATAGTAGCCAAGTGTTAGATACGAAAAAGTATAAAATCAGACTTCTCTCTAGGTTTCTCTTCTTGAACAAGAGGCTGGTTGAGTATCAAGCGATTTTTAATTATTTCGTCATATTTTATGTCGCTTTGAATGCTCTCCATCAGTCCGGTTAGTCTCTAGGGATTACTGTGAACTAGCAAAATCTATCTTATATGGTTACCTCTTTCACCATCAAATTGATGCTCTTCCATTTCTTTTCATTAAATTCAGTTTCAATGCGTTCTTCTATCGCAGCATCAGTAGCTTGGGTGCTTGTATCATGAAGATGATGATTATAACGGCTGCTTTGACGAGTGTTTTCTTTAACAACCTTCGCAACTGTTTTCAATTTCAATTCTTTCGAATGTTTTAACAATATTTGAGAAAGTCTGGCTTTTTCATCTGTTTTCTTTTCCTCGTCTATTGATACTGATTGCCGAAATCTTGGGGGACTGTCTGCTAGAGTTGATGCAGACAACTCTGATTCTCTAAAATTCGAAGACCCTCTGAACAAACTTGACGATTGAGAATGTCGTGTGCTGGCGGTGGATCTTGCTCTTTTCTCTGCTATTCTGAGCCTGTTTTCTATGTTTCGTGTCACTCTTCATTCTGTTAAATTAAAGAATTACTTACCTCTCGAAAGATTTGCTCTGCTCTGTATTGTGTTTTCCACTTGTGTTTGTGTTTGAATGAACTACACACAAATTTGAAGCGTCATAATAAATCTCGAGCAAGATGAGATTGAGGTTACATATGCCACGGTTTCAATCTCTCGCTTCTGTCTCGCTAATTGAGGACCACGACAACTTTTCGTGGAGAGAGAATTTGGCCCTTGATATTTTCCAACTTCTGGATTCTCTCCGAGATTCTCTCTTCGCTTCAAATTGATCATTTTGTCACCAAAGCTAAATTCTTTTTGATCTAATTCTTCTCCCTGTAAGAAATGTGCGTAACCTTTAACTATTCTACAACAACAATATTTTTAGGACCTTTCGCTAATTTTACCTATCAAATTCCTCTGGCCTGTCTTTTTCTCCAGGGTCGTTTAATATTTTTGATGCCACATGATTCTGAAAGAAGCTATCAATATCTGTATATTCTTGTGAATTTTTGTTCATTCTACTCCCACAAGATTCACTAAGAGGTCTCCTATTCCTGATATTTCTATTTAATAATGACACATATTTTTGCTGCTCTTGTTCACTGAGATGCTTGTTCTTTATTTTGGTTTCACGGTTGACCTCCTCATTATATTCAGTTTTATCAAGTAACTTCCATTTTGCAGTTGGAACCAGACTCCATGCTTTTCCTCCAAATGTGAAATATTTCGTCTCCGGTTTTCTGCTTTTCGACAGTGTTTTGGCCAGAGATTTGAGCGAACTATTTTTGGTCGTTGTAGTTTCGATTTCTCGAGGCGTTTTAAGTTCATTCCGACTGTTTCGAAGAGTCTTTGTGAGAGACGCGGTGGATGAAATTATAGGGATTTCTGAGAATTCATCAGTTGATACTCTAGCTCTTAGAGACTTCGAATCGCCATTGATGGGTATCCGCATTTTATTTAAACTTGCATAATTAAATTTTTTATAAAGGGCTTCTTGGAGTTTTTCGAAATTCTTTGAAGTGTCTCCTTCAATCTGAATATCTCTCGGCTTTTGTTTACTCATATTAAATATTCTTTGGTCTCCAAACGCCAATCGCTCCATCTCGCCTATTTCTTCCAAATGCTTGCCAAACTAGATATATTTACAAAACAATTTCGATGAAGGGACATCATATAATAGCAATATTAATTACTTCTTCTTTGGCTTCAACGTAGTAGTTCGCAACTTTTTTGATCAATTCATCATCGGTATCTTTGCGCAAAAAGTGTTTACAGAACCAATTCGCAACCCTTATTCAATTAATGTACCAGAGTTTAAAGAGTATAGTGGTTACTGGTAACTTTCTAGGATCTTTGGATAATAATCTTGTAGTTGGTAATTTCTTCCCAATAATAGAAGAATTATGACCATTAGTTTTGCCTAAAAATGATTTCATAAGTATGATTATGAAGTTCTGAGCTAGAGAGAGAGTACACTTTTGCTGATCCTAAGATGTATTCCAGTGCATGTGCTTTGTTTTTTACCTTGAAGTTGAGCATAACTAATGGCGAATCCTTTTTGGAGGATGTTGAGACTGCTTTCAAGAATTTCTTGAGCATCTGAATATCTGTTGTGTTGAGCAGTTTTTCATTTAGAGAAAAAATAACTGATCGTCAAATCTACTTTTCATATTCCATGTACATTGATGCTAGAGGGATCCTCACTCGCGCGCATGTGTGCAGGACTAGTGGATTTCCTGAAATTTCTAGTTGCCTCGAGCTTTCGAGACAGAACATGAAATATCGGTAAGATGTATTCCAATGCTTTAGTTTTTTATGGAATAATCCCCAGTGCATCATGTGGATCAAAAAATAGCATAGGTATTCGTCTAAGTGGAAGTTGACTAAATTCGACAAGTATAATCCAATTAACTATGCTAATACTAGAAATCCAATCGTTACTGTCAATATCTTCTGGCATCAGCTCTTCGCCTCCGTTGTGGACAGGTTCAGTCTCATTGATTGAGATATCAGGGATTTGATCTAACTGTCTGTCTCTGCTTTCAGTTTTGTTACTCGATAAAAGAATAGGTTTTTTTTGTGTAGTGCCCTTTTTATTCAGTATTGAATTCTCATTCTTTGTAATTCGTTTGCTATGGGATCGGGAGGGAGTTCTAGATACATCTTCTGAGGAAGACACTGATAGGTCTTCGAGGAGGGGTGAAGCTGCCTGCAATTTTTGATTTGTTTTGAGTGTCAACTGAACGAGCTGTTGATGAAACTGCTCTAAACAATAATTTCCATTCTCGAGAAATTTCACAAAGCTATCTGGTTTTAGAGTCTCTTTTGATAGTTTCCGAGCACAGATTGCAGAAAGTGAGGCCAATAATCTTCTGTACAATTTGATTCTGATTCCGATGCCTAGTTTGCTAGAATCTTCATAATGTAACTGTTTGTCGATCATTTGGAAGGCTTTTTTATACTTTCCCTATATGGTTGAGAGTCATGGTTATCATCGATGAATAGTTCAATTAAGCAATACCTGCTTTATCAGTTTTCGAGATTCTGTTACAAAAAAATTGTCAGTTGGAGCAGAGTTTTTATATGAGTTTGATGGGTCTACAGTGGCTTGGGTTTTTTTGGGAGTTGCTGATCCTTTGGTGACAACATTCTCTATAAATCTCTCAAAAACTTCGGCCATTACTGCAATATAGTTAAGATATAAATTTATTGCTATTTAATTCCTCCAAGCATTGTAACTTATATCAAATTGACATAAACTTGATAAATTAGTTCTGAGATTGTGATCAATGAAATATCAAATCCCCCCAACGTTCAATATGATTTTCAAGACACCTCGACTTTAATGTTTTGAAGAGTATTGCTTATCATCAATCAAGCATTTTATTGTTAACACTTAACTAAAAAAAACCAAAAAAAAAATGTGAGGAATATATCATTTATCCATTGCAATGAATGCTAGTCGATTTCAGAGAAAAGTTATCAATAGGAGTTTAAGTGTTTATATAGAATATATTGGAGATCTTTTCAGTATCAATATGCTTATCTAAAGGGGATGTAGCATTCCTGTCGTAAGTAATATATATATAACTATAGTTTTTGAAGGAAAAAAATGCCACAATCTTGTCTTAACTTATATAGTATTTCGATAACCGCTAATTAAATCCAAGATATTTCAGTCTATCATATTCTTCTTGAAAAAGTGGATTGATCACATTATCTTGATATGCTAACTCAGTATCTTCTGGGGTCCCCTCAATGCTGTGGGGACTGGGACTAAAGTTGCCAAGAGATTTTAATCTTTCCAAACCAGCTGTTTGATTATTTATTTCCACTGCTACTTGATCATTTTTCGGAAGAAAATTTGATGATCCTTGAGTAACAAATTTCCCTTTCATCTGGACAGTAGTGGCATTAGCGACCTGCTTTCTGCACTGAGAGCTAACTTTTTGATTCCAGGTTCTTTGCTTTCGTTTCTCAAAATACTTTTCAAGTTTAAGTTTTCTTTGTTCAATGGAAAGGGTCCCTATTTTTCTTTTTTGAAAAGCGCATTGTATTTTCCCAATAATATTCGATTTTCTAATTTCTTCGGCGATATCAGGTGGAATATTAAGATTGCCAAGCAAATCCTGGGTATTCTGCTGACTGAGGACAGCAACCACAGTTTCTGGACTCATTCTGGGATGCATCAGAAGATTTTTGGGCTGAATATACCGATTAGAATCCAACAGGCTTGTGCTGATTAGATTTTGTGGGTAATTTTTGACATTGGTATGGTCGCTGGTGGTACCATGCTGTTTGATAGAATTTATTGTCACCTTTGGTTCCTCTGGGTGCTGACTAACTGAAGATTGCTGATGCGCTGAAGATTGATGTGAAAGCAATTGCGGGCCGAACTGTTGATTATAATTTGCTTGTTGAGAAGATGCAGGTCGATAAGGAAGAAGTTCCGAACTCTGATGAATAGAGCGAGCTAACATGTGTTGCTGTTCCTGTGAAGTGTGTTGTGGTATTTGAGCATATTTTTGCGGTTCGTGATAATCTGTTGTTTGAGGTAATACATTTTTCTCTAAATAAGGATTGGAGGGTTGACCTTGGCCTGTGGGATAAGAGGGCGTGATGTTTGAGTGTGTAAATTGCTGAGATGGATTACTTATGTGAGGAAGTTGTTCTTTGGTGGCCACATTTATTTGGGTGGTATGTCTGCTATAGTTTATATCGTCTTGAAAAACTCGGCAGTTATAATTATTACGATGTAAATTATTTGAGCTCATCGGGTCATTTGATCTCTCAGAAATCTCGTGATGAGAAAGTATGTTTGGGTTGCTTCTTGAAATACTAAACTCCGGAACCTTCAGTAACTCTGAGTGATTTGATTGATGTGCAGGATAGCTGAGCGCCCTCTGCTGAATACTCTTTGTATTTAATTCATCATCCATCATTACTCGGAGTTCGTCTCTATTTTCTAAATATCCTTTGTCGGTGAGGATTTCTAAATTTTGAGAATGATTTTCAAAAGTAGGCTGAGTTGCAGTTTTATGGGATAGATTTTTCATGGCATCATCAGTCTTGCTATCTTTAGGTGGTGTTTGGGAAGCTGTTTAAATCAAAGTTAGAGGACATTGGAGACAAGGATATATGTACTAAGTCCCAAATTCTGCCCCAACTCGATTTGGTTGATTGCGTCTCTTCCTTCAGAAGAAGTTTTTAATTTTTTCTTCCTCGGATTTTTCTGCATTTTTTCTTTCATCTCAGTTTCCCCTTTTGAGACGTTTTTATGCAGTGCCAGGCTAACTTCAGCCCATTTGTTTACAGACGCGGGACTCTGTAACGATGATTGGCTAGGAGCTTTTGTTGAGAGATTTTCATTATAGCTTGACTTTCTCTTGGTTATGAAAGGATGAGCCAAATTAATGTTAATTGTTAAGTATGAATTAAATTCAGGTTTGTTGGCTGCCTGTGCTAGAGAGGAGGAAATTCGGGACTTGACTCTAGTATTATTCGGCTCTTGATCAAACAGTTGGGGATCAATTTTGTCGAAAGTTTTCTTCCGTTTACTATTTTTGTCTCCTATCGGCTGCTGAGAAGTTCCTCTTACAGAAGTCGGAAGACCTGGATTTTGTGTGGGAACGGTTTCAGTCGTAGAGCCATTTTTGCTTTGATGCTAGTGTGAGATGAGAGACATTTCATTTACAGAAGAAATAAGATAAAAGTACATTTGCTTCTTCTTGAAGAGACTCGACATCAGGAATTTTGATTGGAAGTTGCTGCTGCGGTGGCGGCTGATTGTCAGTCATAAATACATTCTGGTTAACAGAGTCATCAATGTAAAATCTTGATTCACCAACAGAAATTGGATTCTCTGCAATATTTTCAAAACTTTCAAGCATATTGGTTGGTTTGTTCTCACTGCTGAGGTCACTCTCAAGCTCCTGCTCAGATTTGAAAAAATCGACCAATTTTCTGTTGATATTTGTTTTAATTAGCTCGAAATCTTTTCGTGGCCTGGAACCACAGAAGAAAATATTATCGTCAAGTTTGTCAGCGTATGAGACTGGAGTCTCTGAGAAGTCCAATGTATTTTTCAAGAACTCATTATAAATGCAAGAGATATCTTTGCTTTTTTCATTTGTTCCCAGATCTTTCGTGTAACTAGTTGAAAAGGATTCGAGTCTTCTTCCAGTTTCTTGCTTATCCCAAGGTGAATTATCAAAAGAAGTGTCTTGATGCATATCGTTTAGACAATTCATTCACTAATAATATTGAGAGTATTATTTGTTGAGATAGAGATAAAAAAAATTTCCTTCAATTAAACATGAAACTAATTTTCGTGATTTTTGAGAGAAGTTTTCCCTTGTGCTCAGAAAGGGTCTATCGATTCTTTAGAAAAGCGATGTTGACAAAACGAATAAGTATTTCGTAATCACTCAAGCACTGTGAAGTGATTTCAATCAGTCTAAGTCAAGCTCAAAAAATTATCTCATCGAAAACCTCACTGTATTATATTTAGGACATAGCACGATTGATAATTTCTTTGACATTTTTACAGAGTTGTAAACGCGAAAAACGATGGCATTTTCATCCACTTGGTATGTAAGGAGAATGGTATGAAACATTCGTTGAGTTCGGCAAGGAAAAAAAGAGCTAGATTCAACAATCTTTTTAAGTTGAAATGGAAGGAATCTACTGCAGCCTGTTTTTTAAGAAAAGTCCAGATGCTGTTGTAATTGTTCAAAAATTAGCAATATCGTTTGCATTCGTTTGGATGTAGATCCTGATTTTCTAGTAATAAAATACATAAGAGGAAAAATTGAATAGTATCTCAATTTTTTATGCAAGAATGCTGTCAAAACTTTTCCAAAACTCTTGGATCAGCAAATTTTGACTGGAGACAAGAAATATTGAAACATTCCAATAGTGGAATTTTGCGCTTGGAGACCGTTGTTTACTTGGCTATTGATGAGAAGATGAAATTCATAGGAAGAAGAATTTTACCTTTTTATCACCGCCCACTAAATTACTCCACATCGCTCAATGGCTTCCCAAAAAAAAAATTATATCGAACGAACTATCTGAATCTTCTCCAATTTGCTAAATGGTTGTAAAGTATTCAGTCTATTTTGCTCCATCATTGAACCTCATTGAGCCAGATCCGAAATTGATCTCTCTTTCAATGTATAGAGGGTCTTTAACAACTGTATTTTAATTTTCTGGAGGTTTTTTGAAGAAATTGCTTTTACTTCAGAAATTTATGAGAATGGTTTCTTATATTTTGTTTTACCTTTTACTTATTTTTTTTTTCCTTTCAAATTCATATCAAACGGAACAAGGTTCCAAAGCTTTCAATTTGATCTTTGTTGAGGCAATGGATATTTGTTTGAGAGTTCATTCGAACTTCTGACAATCCCATTAAAACGGTAAAATGCGATAGCACATAAATAATTACTCCTACTAAAATTCCTAAATAAATTTCTATCAAGAGGAACAAATAAAGTAATAATGCTCTTCAAAACACTTGGATCGTAATCATACTCCATTGACTTATATATAAATTCTGCTCTTTTTTGAAAAGATGTTTATCTCGCCGTGAACCTCAACGAGAACGCCCAAAATTCTTCGATTATGAAGTTACGGACAGAGGTATTCGAAATTTGTCTCTTGTTTACTCAATCACTCGCACTTCATGTAGACGCAGAAGACGAGAAACCAGGTGAAATGAATATCTACGACACCAGTGTTGGATATCGTTCAAATAAACTCGCAGAACAGCTCACTAAAAAGGGAAACAAATTCATGATTGCAGCAGAAAATTTGAAAGGCTATACAGGATTGGATTCTGAAGGGAGCGACACAGAATCTGGAAAAAAAATAAGATCTGCAGAAGATTTAAAAACTCCGACCAAATCTAGAAATCAAAATATTGAAAACGAAATTGCTGATCTAAAGGGCAAAGTTTATAAAAAATCAGATTGGATCAAAATTCTAAAGAACAATGACCTCGAAAACACCTCAACCACCGAATTATATGCAAGTTTGAGACAAGGAATACCCTTTGAATTGTAAATATGAATTGAAGTTCGGACTCGTACTCACTATTGATTACTAGACGTCCCCAGATCTGGATATTTCTGTCGAACATCGAGAAAAATAAAAAAGAGCATGTAGATATATTATTTTTCAATCAGATCTGTTCTAATTCCATCCCCGACTAGCCTATTAACTATTATTCTGAGCTAACCCAAACTGAGTGCGACGAAAAAATCGAATATCAGATTAGCCTAGACCTTCCAAGAACATTTCCTAACAACATTTTCTTCACTGAGAAGGTCAGAAATTCTATATCTGTTGAGGATCTCATTACCTCTTCAACTAGTCATATGATGGTAAAGCACGGCTACATCGGTTGCTTCGAGCATATGCCAATCATGATCAAACCATTGGATATGCTCAAGGAATGAACTATCTTGCCGCTTCACTACTTGTGATCTTACACCCGGAAAATTACTCAAACTCGCAGCTCAGTAATTTCAAAATTTTTTCATATCACTTTGATGACAACCCTCAGAATTTTACGAAAAATATGAGAAAGAATATGAAGAGAACGCATTTTGGATCTTTGTTCATTTGATGAAAGACAAAAATTGGAGATCCATCTACAAACCGAAATTCCCTAAGGTTTATGAGATGTGCAATTATTTAGAAAAAATCATGCAAGACCAACTTCCTGATGTATACGATGCGATTTTGGATAGCGGGGTAAATAGTGATCGATTTGATGAAATAATAACTGTTTGTCTGATTCTAGTTTTCTATTTTTGATCTCTTCCATCAAGCATTTATTTCTCTTCTGATGACTTACGTGCCCCTCGCTATTGGAAAACGGATACTAGACATGTTTTTGATTGGTAAATTTGCTCCCATATCTCTAGAAAGAAGCTCATATTGACACTCAACAGATGGTGAAAAAATGATTTTTAAGGTAATAATCAGAGCACTTGAACTTTGCAGAAAGCAGATCCTGGAAATAAGAAATCAAATGGTAAATACAGAAAACGAATTCTTGGACTAAACAACTCCAATGCTAGAAAATGCAAAATTTCATCAAGAATGAAATGTTTGCACTCCTCTTGGAAAAATATAGAAAAAGACTCTATGTTATGATTCCATTCCCAGACGCCGAAAATTTCTAACTTTCCGAATTAAAGAGTCAATCGAAGAGAGAAAATCGAAAGTTTGGAATGCAAAGCAATTTTTTTTTAAAGCATGGGATTATAAGGTCCAGAATACTCATTGATGTAGTAATTCAAACATGAGAAAAAAAGAGTTATTTATCATCGTTTTGGTTTTCATTCAATGATTTTTGTTTGTCAATCATAGTCTACGTTTTTCGCCGAATAGTAGCAGTAGTAGTTGTCGTATAATGTATTTGAGATAATAAATAAAATAAAGCAGTCTTTTGATATTTGGACTCCAAAATAAAAATTATTTTCAAATGCAAATCATATATCTTTTGCTGGTTTATTTCATTGTGGGAGGGTCATGCTTCTATTTGATCTTCTGTGCTAATCCTCACGGAAAAGGGCCTCTCTCAGTCATTCGGAGACTGGTATTTAATCGATGTCCTCGAGCATTTGAGTAAAATTGGTTGGATTGTCATAATTCACATTTATCAAGAAAATCTGGAGAAGCTGTTTTAGGAAGAAAGATTATCAATTTGTGTGCCCAGTTCGCGAACTATATTTGTTTTAAAAATCACCCTTTGATACAAGTAAGAGATCAGCTCAGATGGAATAAAATTACAAAGTGTAGGTGTTTTATGTGGCAGTAGCACTTGGAGGTTTTACACTCTATGTGCGATATGGGTTCATGGAATTCTTCCCTAGCAAGGCAAGCAGCATGCACATTATCATCGGAACAAGCTTATTCCTAGCTTGCCTATTTATCTACTACAAAGTTTGCACAGTTAGTCCTGGGATAGTTACTGCTGGCAATCTGCAACCTTTACTAAAGAAATACGAGTATGATGGAATAATATTTACAGAAGGAGAGTTATGTCGCACTTGCATGATCAGAAAGTGACGTCAACACTAATAAAAAGGAGCTAATTTTTTTCATTCAAATGCATTAGGCCAGCCCGCTCAAAACACTGCCGAATTTGTAATGTATGTGTTGCAAAATTTGACCACCACTGCATATGGTATGAGTTAGCCTTTGGTTTGAAAGTTCTCATATGCCTATGAATAAATAGGGTTAAACAGTGTGTTGGTGAAAAGAATTACAAATGGTTCCTGTTGTACATCGGATGTCATTCTGTTTTGTGTTTATACGGAGCATTCGTTGGGATATCGATTTTTATGCAAATCATCAGTGAAAAAGATCTATTGAATCAGCGCTTCAGGTGCAATTATTCTAGTCAGTTAACCCAAAATCTAAATCTTCTTCAAGAAATGACCAGACGGGAGAAGTGTATGATTCTTCTTGGTGGGTTGTTGCTCAAGTAATTTCTCCACCCTTTACAGCAGATTTTTATTAACTTAATGCTTGATAATACAGTATCTATTTTTCGCATACACTCAGTTTTCATTTGTGACGATACTTTGCTCTGTGATGGGAGTGGCTTTATTACTGTTCACGGTCTTCCATCTTTCAATGGTAAGTGAGGGCCGTACAACCAATGAGAATGTTAAAATCGGAGAAATCAAAGCTAGAGCGGAGCGACTGAAGAACAGAATTTCAAAGCAGCTAAACTCCACCAAGCTAACCCCTGATGACAAAGAAGATTTGATTCGAAAACGGGAATCTTGTGATAGAGACCTCGAAAAGGTCAAAAGTTATGGACAAAAAGGGCTTTGGAAGAATCTCAAGATAATTTTTTCAGAGTGATGAAGTGCTCATAGAATAAATACATTTTAGAGTTCTGAATTTTAGAGTTTTCAGAGAACAGTGTTGTCGAAATGTGTGCTTGAATTTTTTAGAATTGTGATTACAGGAAGCATACATAAGCTTCTTTGGATTTTCTATCTAATTTAATGTAGCATCTATTGTTACTTCGATATGATAGTATAGTTTGAAGTTTGCTATCTAGATTGCCCAATACACAGCAGTTATAAAGAGGAATCATGTTCTCAAAGTAGAGCTTAGCGAGCTTTAATATGTGTCCAAGATGCATTAAGACTTAGCAATCAACTTGTGAAGTGATTTTTCTTTTGGAACATCGAAAAATAGTTCTAGCAAATGAATGGTCAATTGTTTTAAGCTTTTTGCTCCAAAAAAAAAAGTAAAAGAAAGGTTGAGTACAGCCCACACCCTCATTATTTTCACATACACATTCTTCAATCCATGCACTTTATAAATTTTCTAAAATAAATTCAACTCTATCATTAGAGGCTTGTCAGAGGGAGAAAAAAAATGCAGAATCGTCCCAAAGTTAACACTTTTATTTCTTTAGAGATTCTTAGCATTTCACTAATCTCCTTAAGCCTTCTATCATCCGATTATTAGATTCTCAATCGCTTTCTAAGTTAACATCCATTGGTTACATTGAAACCCTATCCTTTAAGCGGGGCAGTTACATCGGTTTCTAAATGCTTTTCAACTCAAAATCAGGAGAATTAACGCTCAAAAGCATTCCAATTCGATAAAATTACTTTAGAGTCTAAATGATCAATTGATACATTTCACTTTGTTTTTAAATTTGAATTTATGACTAAAGGCGCTATTGTTATATATTATACACTCCATACTGAATTAGTCTTATTCAAGGATGAGCCACCTAGTTGTTCTTATTTTGGGAACTATTAAAGCGTATCCGAAGACATAGCTATTAAGTGCGAGAACAATTACTAATCGTTATAGATGCGTTGATATATGATCCGGTCTAAAAATTGTAAGGTTATTTGCGTTTTTTGATATTTCGTAAATTTATTCGCGCTCCGTGTTGATGATTAATCCAAATACCATCAAGACCGAATATCTGGTGCAAGTACAGATCATTGAAGCGCGCCAGATAAAGGGAAAAGATGCGAGTGGAACATCCGATGCTTATGTGAAAATCACTGTTGCTGATCAGCCCCCACAAATTACTAGAATCGCTCCAAGAACAAATTCTGCAATCTGGAATCAGAGCTTCACTTTCACAGGCGTAAATTACTTATCTCAAATGTCATTAGGTCGCCTTCAACCCTAATTCTTGATATAGCTGAAATTGGCAGATATTGATCTTGAAAACTTTGAAATCTTGATTGAATTAATGGATAGAAACGATTTCTTCACAAATTCTCTGATTGGCGCATATTCTATTGGTATACCTTAGAAGTTTGCTCTGTATAAAACTTGTTGGAAGGTCTCGGAATCTTGTATCGATCGAGGAACCATGAATTTTATAATTCTTGGCTCGGGATGTTGAACCCTGAAACTAAAGCAGAACCTCAAGCGTTTCTACTGGTCTCTTGTTATATTATTGGACCTAATGATAACCCTCCTGTGCACGGAATAAATGAAATCGTCTATTTCGAAGATGATCCAGATGCGGTACTTGCGTTAGCATATTTGCCCTCTCATTTAACCTGAAAAAAAGAATCTTCCTGAGGATGAACTTACACCACAGCAGCTCCGTGAGAGAAAAGAAAGAGTCCATCGACCGGCTGTTCTCGATAATCCTCACATGAACATTCGCAACTATCAATTAAGTCTAAATATTGCAAAAGTGGAGGATCTCCCTCGCATTAATAACACTTGCGATCCGTAAAATAATACTTCAGTTTCTCCTTCAGCAGAACTAACCAATTTTCACATATTCGCATAGATTCATCTCTGTTCGATGTGTTGGTCAGCTTCTTACAACTCATGTTATCGAAAACACTCAAAAGCCCGTTTTTAATACAAAGATGCAATTCCCAGTCACTTTTCCTCTGATGCATGACAAAATCGTCATGAGGATTTGGGACAAAAGCAGATTTGGTGCTGACACTTTCTTGGCTCGTATCCCAGAGAAGGCTGAAGATAACGAACTTTTTAACATTACTTCTCTGCAATCTAGAGGAGGAACTATGCCTTTCAGATGGGTATTTCACTTCTTTTAAGCTCTCATGTTTACCTTTTTTCTGCGTGACTAGATCAACCTTTATGGAATACCGGGTGCCGAACGAAAATCAGCTATTGCTAAATTATTTAACAGCAAAACTACCCTTATTGAGGGTACTGAGTATATGGGAAGAGCTTTGATGTCGATGAATCTTGCTTATGCAGATAAGCCAGCGAAAGGAGTTTTTCCGCTCCCTTCTTTCCGAGAGCCTATTTCACAAGAGTATCTTCTTCGAGTAGATGTCTACGAACTTCAAGAAGCTGAAAAATGTGGAGATGAAGTTTGGGTATCAGCTAGCATCGGCCTTAATGTGGGATGGTCTAAACGAGCCAAAAAAGCTCATGTACGAGTTAATGGTAAGCGAGAGGAGATCCCCAAAGCTTATCGCTGGAGTTCTAGAAAGATAATGATTGACGAATTGAAAGTTACCTACCCAGTCGATGAACAACAAGTGCCAGACATTATTCTTTCAGTCCATACCTCAAGCTTCTTCGGTGACCGTCGTGTTTCCTATATAAGAATTCCCCCTTCCGACCCCAAAGTAAAGGACGATCAGGCCCCTCAATGGTATCAGTTAAAATCAGTGGATAATAATGTCGAAGACACTGAATATGGCTATCTGCTTGCAAATGTGGTCTTGAAACCTGCCAATACATTCAAAGGCACTCGTATCCCAAAGAGCAGGGACATCACTATTCCTTATTTAATGATAGCTTTCATTTATGGAGGATATGAGCTGGCCCCAGAACTTAACACTGATGATATAGAAGCAAAACTGGAGATTCGAATTCCTCCTGAAAAACCTTTTGGTCCTAAAGCCAAGGAGGGAAAATTTCCTATATGGAATGAATGTCTCACCAAGGTCGTTATACTCGATGAAAATTTAGAATTTGCTTCGAAAATCGTGGTCTCAGTAGCAAACACAAAAAAAACAACACTCTCGAAGTTGAGAGACAACAATTTGGGAAGTTTTACAATCTCAGCACTCGATTGTATTGAAATTAAAGATCTAGATCAGTATAATTTCGGAACGCCCGAGTTTGCTCCCAAATTTTATCATTTGACAAAAGATGGATTTTCTAAAGGTAGAATTCTAGCAAGTTTTGTCTTTGTCAGAAACCCAAAATTCGACGACAAAGAAAAGTATGAGAGTGTTGCTCATAAAAAAATGAGAAAGAAAATTAAGCTAGATACCTTCAAGACTAACATCTATTTTAGCGCTTTCGGAATTAGAAATCTGGCTTCACCGATAAAAAGACCCGTTATTACTATAATTGTCAGACAAAAAAAAGAGAATGGGGATAAAAAAGTGGAGCACGATATGAGCGATGTGGTCGGATACCAACCAACAAAGAATCCCGACATATTGAAACTGATCGAATTAACTGATGTTGAATTGACAATAGACCCATTGTATCTACCTGTCGCCGAAGTTATTATCTCTGAGAAAGACTCTTCTCGGAGGTATTTTATTTCACTGCCTCTCTTCGAATATGCCAATGAATGGAGAAAACCTGTTGAATTGCAGGAAATTCATTCATTGTACTACAAAGGGATCTACATCGATAAGGACAAGAAGGATAAACAAAATGCCGAAGAGGAAAAGAAAAAGGAAGAAGAGGAAAAGAAAAAGGAAGAAGAGAAGAAAAAAGCTAACGGTGAACGCAAGACACAGCCACTTATTAGTGCAACAAATCTAAATCTCCTTAAAGAAGAGCAAGGAAGAGTAATTGTTATCGCTTACAACTCAAAGCTGATTGTATTGATTGAAAATTTTAGAAAACAGAAGGAGCTCATGCCAAAAATGATTTGCTCAGCAAGCTAGAAAGAAAATCAGCTGAAAAAGAAATACCGATGAATAAGAAGCAAATGGAACTTGAGGATGACAGGTTAGTAGTCGAGAAAGGCCGACAATCCACACTTCTCAAAAAGAAGAAAGGGGATGATGGAGCGGAAGACCTAGTAGCTGATTTTCTTTCAACAACAGCTCAAACGGTAAATCACTAAACATCAAAAGGTCCGTGCTCAGATTTTTCAAATGCTTTTTCTAACAGGCAGTCACTGAAGAAGAACAGTTACAACCTATCATGCCTAACTTCAGACTTGAAGGAGTCCTTACTTTGGAGTGCACTGCTGCGGATAAAAAGCTTGAAGATCAAGAGCGAAGAGCAGTACTTCAAGAACTGAAGGAAAGAGTCAAGGAACTCCGAAGTGATCCCAAATCGAATCCTGAGGAGATATCAAAACTCGTTCAGCAAGCTCAGCAAATTGAAGCCATGAAAGTTGATGAAGTTAGGTTCTATGGCAGTGATGGAAGAAGTAATTACTTTTAAGGATTGTACAGTAACTCTGATTTAGTTGGGGAGGATTACGATTATGGAAGACCAATTCAAAAAGATCCCATGGAAAACGTTCTTGACCTTCCTTTTATTCGATATGAGTTGTATGAAATGGTTATGCTGGGCAGAAATTTCACGACAGAATTGTAAGCTATCCATTCATCCATCCGCTCTTATCTTAATTCATATCTTTTTTACCTTTCATTAGGAACGGTTTTGTCAGATCAGGAGTTAACAGTGGAGCTATCTTAAAAGGTGCTTTACAGATCGTTCCACCTGCGATGATGGAAGAAAGAAAATCGACATCTACTCGCAAAACGAACAAAAGTCAGTACATGGCTCTTGGAAAGAAAAGTACTCTTTATTCTCTATCTGTGCTGAGTTAATAAAAACAACCTTTCAATTGCACATATAGAAGTGGATCTGGATCCGACACATCCGTTCAACATATTTGATCAAGACTTTCTCGACTACTTCAAAAATCAAAATAAATACAAAGTTAGAGTTTATTTGTTGAGAGGGCTCAACTTTAGCGCTCAGCAAGATGCAACAGAACTCAAGGAAATATTGGCTGGCAAGCAAGCCCTTTCTTCAGCAAACTCGTATCCAATGATTCTTGTTGGAGACGGTAGAAACAAAGGGCTTGATGAATTGAAACAAATTAATGACAAAACCAGCGTCGTCCCTCAAAATCTCAACCCTAATTTTTTCAAAGCTTATGAACTAGATGCAATCTTTCCGGAGGATTGGCAACTGCAAATTCATCTCTATGACCATAAAGCCCTCTGGCGCGACTTATTAATTGGATCTACAAGCATCGACCTAGAAGATCGTCTTATCGGACATCCGTTGAAAAAGCAATTAATCAGCTACGAAGTTTTAATCAGTAAGTGGGAGAGAGAGCAAAAAGAATTCGAGAAGAAAGACGACGATGATAACAAGAAACGGATGCAAGAAAAAATTAGCAAAGCGACTACTCTTATGGAGGCTGCTAATAATAAACCTTATCCCGCCCCAGTTGAATATCGTTCATTGAGAAATGAGAGTAAAAACACTTCACAAGGCAGTATTGAAATGTTTGTGGAGGTCTTCCCAGCAGAAATAGGTGCTCATGTCTTTTTTGAATATTTTTTAACAAACTACCTTCTTTAGCTCGCAGTCTCCCCTTTGCGAAGATTGAACCACCTCAACCACAGGAGTTTGAAATGCGAGTCGTCGTATATGAAACTTTCAACGTCCCCAGAGCATCCAATGGAGTCGTTGATATTTTCGTGAGAGTTACTCTCCTATCTTCAGAAGGATGGACAGGGGAGGATATCATAAAAGACACTGATGTGCATTATGGTAGCGCTGATGGACATGGTATTTTTAATTGGAGGTAATGATAAATCCAATGGAATTTTCTGTTATAATGGGCTAATATATAGAATGAAATTTCCTCTTAAAGTGCCTTCTTCTTACCCAAGACTTAAATTGGATGTATATGATGCAAATGTGTTTGGATCTGATGAAAGTATCGGCTCTCGAGCATTGAGTCTTAAGAGGTTAGATCCATTCCTTTTTTTTTCTCTCTCTCAAACGTCTTTAGAAATATTAAAAAATTGATGTCTGAAGGCCGATATCACTCTCCTCCAGGAAAAATTGATCTCTTCCATCCTAACTTCAAGGGAGAAACTAGAGTAACAATAATATTCTCCTTTTGGAAATACTCAAACTTGGGACTAGGGACAAATACAAATTTCTGTCAGTATAATTTCTAAGTCAGAGGCTGAAGCAAAACCCGTGGGAGAGGCTCAAGAGGAACCTAACAGAGACCCTTATTTGGAACGACCTACTGAAGGCAGAGGTGTTGGCGATTTCTTGAAAGGAACGGCCTTGGGAAGACTTAATATTTTTGGATTCCTTTTCAAAAGAATCCTAAAGATGGTCCTCGGGATGGTGATTTCGTTGGTGATTACGTTAATCCTCTTTGTCAAGCCCGGTATTCTGGTTCAAGGTACATAAAGAAAACAAAGTATACCACTCGATACAAACGATACGATATCTATTGTTAAATTCATCTGATTTTGAAGCGTTCTATTTTCTACTAAGATAGTTTTCGTCATATTCAAAATATTTTCAACAAAAAAGAGAGAAATCTATTAATTTTGAGAAGAACGGAGAGAGATAGGCAAAAAAATAAATAAAATGGATAACTAAATAAATTATATCTCATTTGGTATGGGAAAATAGAAAAAATGTAAAGTTGTTTTGCAAAAATTAGTTGATATCTGATGAAAGAAAATGAGTTTGACTGAAAGTTTCATTAAGGAATAAAGAAAAAAGGAAAAAACCGTATTTTCGAAATAATAATAAGAATAAATAAAAGCAGACTAAATAAAACAAAATATACAGTGTATCTGATTCACCTTCACCTTTCCTAATTCTAAACAATGATTGCAAAAGTAAAAGATCTAAGAAGAGCAAGTATGATCACTGTATTCGATTTAAAGAACTGCAGCAATAGAGAACATGAGAATAAGCCTTTAATAGGGGTATGTACAGACTCAGCATGTCCAAATAATCGTCTGGTCTGCTCTAAATGCATCCAAGCTTATCATAAAAGCCATATAAAAGAAATATTGGCTTTTGAGGTATTAAAAGACGCAAACCTTGTCACTGATAATTGGCCTAAAGAGTCAATACTCCGAGATATCGGCACCGTATTGGCAAAGAATATAAATCATGAATCACTGGAAGGGGATAAAAAGTCTTTGGAACGTCAAATCGAGCAGACCTTTGAAGATCTTCGACTTCAAATCGATGAGTTTCTACATCAACTCAAATTGCAAGTTAAATGTGAAATTTTAGATAAACCACTCGCAAATGAGAGCAAGCTAGAGCGCCTGAAGAAAACTTATGTTGAGTATTTTGATCTAACACCTGTGCAGAAGCTCCTCTCACAATATCTCGATGCAAAAATGTCCTACCTTGAAATTAACTACAAACTAAAAGAATTTTTCCAGAGAGACAGGACTCAGGCCTCCGAAATGATACAGTATATCTATCAAACCTCCAAAACAAAAGACTTGTTTGGAAAATTACAGGATAATTACGACCCTCAGACAAAGGTCGCACCCACCTTTGAGTGTGACAAAGAAGCCTTAAAACCGGTGATCTCTCAGATCTCCGAACTATTGAGCTACGACAAACTCAAATCTATGTTCAGTCTGAAATATGAGTACCAGCATCGCCGAGCTCCAGCCACTACCCGTCTTAATCGCAAAGAGCTTGAAAGATATGATCAGATGTATATGGATCTGGAACACCTCAAACCTGTGTATAAATTACAGCAAGCGCATTCTGACATGATTACGACAATTGGAATAATTAATGTTGTTGAAAACGAGTTAGGAGCAAAAAAATATAAATCTGTTCCAGAGAATATTGAGTGTGTTCTTGTGACAGGCGGTGAAGATGCGACAATCAAGTTCTGGGACCTTCGCACTAAGAAAAATTTTAAAACCATCAAATCAGCACACAAAGATTGGATTTTGTCCATGAAAATTTTCAAGTGCACAGATTCGGAATCCGAACTAACGACCACTAACTTAAAGCATGTAGTTGTGACAGGCTCTTCTGATGGATCAATACGTATGTGGGATTGGCGGTCAGGAGGGAAATTAAATGAGATCTTGGAAGCACATGAGGGATCAATCTCTAACCTGGAAATAATGCCTATCACTTCACAAAATATGACAGACGCAAAAATAGAGCTTGCAGTCGAAGGAGTATCTCATTTACTTGTTAGTGCAAGTTGGGATAAAAAAGTGAAATTATGGGACTGGATGACGTGTATTTGTGTGAAAACAATTGAAGCTGGCATCAAAATCTGTCCCTTCACTTTGATCCCGGCATTCGGAACGAACGTGGATATTGGTTTTCAGTCAAAAGATAATTTTATTATTCATGCTGGCTGGGACACAAACTCAATCAAAGTTTGGGATTGGATAAAAGGAGAGTGTATTCGAGATCTTCATGGGAAATGCAACCGCTATGATTGTATTACAAGCTTGCCACTTAGTGAGGAACACCCAGCCATGCATAAAGGCAAAACTCACTCGTATATAATAGCTCTCTCTGGATTTAACGGAAAAAATTGCATTGAAATATGGGACATCGTTAATAGCAAGCTCTTAAAACTTATCGAAAGCGCTCATGCTGATTTAATCAAATCTCTGTCAGCTTTTCCTGCAAGGATACCTATTATCAGTGAAAATTCTCAAGGTCACGCAATACAGTGGATTATCGTCAGTGGAGGAACTGATTATAAACTTAAATTCTGGGAATGGAGTTCTGCAGAGATTTTGAAATCTTATGAGAAAAATGTTTATGTCGGTCGTGAGGGATCTCTAAAGCCTGCTATTATTCAAATGAAAGGGACAAAGCAGTTTGTATTAATAACAACTTATGAAGAAGGCAAATCAGTCGTTGTTTTCGGAGAAGATAAATTAATACCGCCTGAAAACAAAGAAATAGGTAGTAGAACTAATTTGTAAACTGCGATTATTCTCTCAGTCTATGCATATCAGGAGAAGACGACCCTTCCTTTTTCGAAACATACGATTTTTTATTTTTTTAGAATAGCACTGGATATCGATTAGTGTGTCAGTTAATGTCTGATGTCACTCGCAGAATTAATTGTTCAAAAATGAACTTTTCAATCCAAGCAATCTTATTCTTATTTGTAAAAAACTGAATTTCTATCGCATTGCAAGGATCATAAATTAGTTAGATCTCCATTATTTTATTCGTTGAGTTGGCCAAGGAATTCCCATATCCATTTAAATAGCTTATGAAGTCTTTGGTTTTTCCAAGAAACCTTAGAGAACATGAGTATTTGTTGCAGTCCTATATTGTTGATAATCTCTACATAATTTTACAAAGACTTAGCGCATTTTTTATTTGATTAATTGAGCTCGTCTTTTTTTCGCTAAACGTCAATCCATCTAACTCATGTTTGATTGATAAAATCGAAAATTCAAATTATCTGAAGTCAATTACAACAATATTTTTACAGTAACACACCAAACTTGCGTTTTTTGTAAAGAGCTAACACACAAATCCTAAATCAAAGAAAATGTCTGATCCTCAAAAAGTAGAGCAAGAGCAAGGTTCTAAAATTTCAGCGTCCGTTATAAGCAAACCATCAAATCTCAAATTCAAAAAATTTACGTCGGGAAAACCTCTTCAGAGCGCAGCTAACTTCGACCTCTCTCTTGAAAAGATCATCGGAATAACCTCCCGAAATTCAAACTCATTTGTCTTTAACCAGCAAACCAATCATCTTGTATACCCCACAGGGTCAATTGCAAATTTATATGACTTGAAGCTCAACAAGACAATCAAATATTTGCAAACGCCAAGTCACAAAGCCATAACTTCGCTTACATTCTCACCCGACGGCAGATACTTAGCTATTGCGTGCAAGCACCCTGAGATCTCAATCTGGGAACCCTACAGTGATTTAAAGACTCCTATAAAAATCCTGCGAGGACATCGCTTTGGAATAGAAAAAACGTTGTTTAGTCCCAATATGAAGTACCTTGTGTCGATCGGAGATCCTAATGATAAGGGTCTCTTTGTGTGGGATTGGCAACTAGAACAAAGGTTGACCATGAACAAGATAAGCAGACGAATCCTCTCAGCCACTTTCACTCCGTCCGGAAATTATCTGATCACAGCTGGCGAAACGCACCTGAAGTTCTGGAATTTTGATGCTTCTGGAAATATCATTTTCGGTAAACCTAAAGAATCAAAATCCGACAAAGAGCCGACAAGTGCGAGTAGCCGTGATGTTTCAATCAATGTCTCTGATGTGTCCGTCTTGACAACAGCAACAAATCAGAATGCTGTGAATGTCATTGAAGGAAAGAGTGCTTCACTGGGCAAAATGTCTGACAAGGTGTTTATGTCTGTGTCCTGTACAAGTGATCTCGTTTACGCAGTCACGCAGGATGGAGTCCTGTGTGTAGTAAATATTGGCACTAGAGCGCTTGAAAAATGGATGGACTTGAAAGTAACAAACGCTTATGCTGTGATCGCATCTTCACAATGGCTCATCTGTGCCTGTGGAGATGGATTCATACGTTTTTTCAAACTCGACACTCTTGAGCATCTGTTTAGTCTACCAAAGCCACCAACTTTGGGTTCGTATAACATTGAAAGAGGAGTTACCAAACTCACAGCGGGAACGGATGTTCGATATGCAGACACGATTGCAATTGCATTCGATGAAGCCAACTTAAAGCTTGCGTCCTTGTATTCAGATCGCACGTTATTTATTTGGGATCTCAAAAGTCTCAACAAAATTGTGGTTTACAGAAGTTTTCTGAACCATTGCGGCAGCATTAATGACATGCAACTCCTAAGTGCCTCTTCTACCTATGAAGTGAGCTTCTTTGTGACGGGTTCCGTTGATAAAACGATGCGTATTTGGTATCTTTGTGATAGCGATAATAAGGAGAACGAGAAGATAGTCCGTCGAAATGTGTATTGTAAGAATCTCAGTCGTATTATCTACCTATCAGACAACCATGATCATTTCAAAAATCCTGAATTGCTTGAATCAAGCCAGCTTTGCTTACAAGAAGAGCAAATACGATGTGTTCGAGCACCTCAAAACGGATCAATCATAGCCTGCGGAGATCAAGGTGGAGTCATACGTATCTACTCCACAGATAAGTTTGAGTTGGTTACCCAAATAAAAGCTCACGAACAGGAGGTTACGTGCCTAGATTTCGCTCCGAAAAATATTGAATCAGCAAATTTCTTGGCATCCGGTGGGCGAGATCGACTTATCAATGTTTATGACATTCAAAAAGATTATGAGCTGCTTTGCGTCCTTGATGATCACTCATCCTCAATTATAGCTCTAAGGGTATTCTACATTCGAAGTTTAAATAAGCTTGGGATTGTCAGTTGTGGAGCCGACCGCTCCATTGTGATCAGGAATTACAATTCCACGTCCCGACAATTTGAATTATTCCATCGTGAAGTCGATAAGAACTACAAGACACACTCTCTGGATCTCAGCCCAGACCATACTCAATTTATACTTGGGCAAGATAAGCGAATTTCTGTATGGGAAATAGAAACTGGAAAAATCAAATCTTCTTTTGAAACGAAAGAAGAAGAAGGCGGGAAGATTGCAGCCACGGAGAATATGAGAGTATGTGTTGATCTCAGCGGTTCTTACATTGCAAGTTGTCATCGTGATGGATCGATCCGAATCAGAGATTACAATACAGGCCAATTAGTTTCTAAAGTTCATTGCGGTGACTTTATCACAGGAATCATATTCTGTCAAAATAATAAAAGTCTTATTGCTGTTACAACGGATGGATGTATGTTTTTCTGGAGACTACCAGAAGAGATGGTGTCAGCGATCAATAAAAAAAAATCCCAACTCGGAATAATTGTTAAGAAATTACGTGAGTTTATGGAGGAGCCCAATGATATGGAAGGGTCTTTGTTTAAAGACTTCAAATTCGACAGTTTAATTGCGGAGAAGGAATTAAAGGAATATATCTCGAAACAGAAAGAAGTTGGAGGATTGCAAGGTGAAGGCAATAAGCTCGTCACAGAACTTGAGAAAGAAGACGGCAAAAGTTCAAAGCTCACACATCTAGAAGAAGAGCAAAATCAGATGAATAAAGCTTTGCTTATGGGACGCCAATCAATTGAATCAGCAAGTAAAATGGGAATTTCAAATTTTGTTGTCCCTTCAAAGCTGCCTGATTGGGCAAAATCAAAGATTGAAGATAAGCCAGAGAAAAGTGAGGAACCTCTTTTTGAAAAGCAGCCTCAAGTGGGTGGTAAATGGAAAGAGCGACTTCATGAAAAATCTCTGGAAATCGACAATTTGTCAAACATTACTGAGAAGCCAACTCTACCAACTTCAACAAAAAGCACCAATCCTGAATTGGAGGTAAAAAAAGTTGAAGAGGTGAAACTCGAAAACATGAGTGAACCTGAGAGTAAAGAAAGTACCAACCCTGATAAATATGAGAATATGAAAATTCGAGATGATCTCTATTTTGGATTGGACGATGAGTTTGATATTCCTTTGGTAGATCCTTTGCAGAAACCGAGCCCTGAAGGAGCCAAAAAAATTGAGCAGCCAATTTCTTTTGAAAAGAAGATTTCCCCAACAGTCAGCGTACCAATTTCAATGCATAAAAAAACACCAAGCACTGATCCTGTAGATCCGAACAAACAATCGAACGCACAACCGTCTCATCCCCACAGATCAGGGATTTCAAATCCAATTAAAGGAAAATCGCTTGGTCACGCACATTTAGTTCACCAAAACATTACACTTAAAGTAAATGAACAAGAGATTGACCTAGGTGAGGGTTTAAAGATTCAAGTGGAAACTGTAGACGCAATACCAATAATGAGTTCTAAGCAGCCAATAAGCACCAATGAACAGCAACCTCAGAAATCAGAACTCGGAAAAGTTCAAGGTACTGAAGAGCCTTCCTTGGATGCGAAAAAATCAGAAATCACCTCTAGAAATAATATTGTCAAAGAAGAAGCCCCCAGAAAAAGGGCTTGGGATAAAAAACCGCATGAAGAATTAACTTTCCCTTCAAAACCAATAGCTCAGTCAGACTCGAAGGAGCATCTAAAGCAACCGATCGAGGCTATTCGTCACGAAAATCTCTCAGACAAGAGCGATGGAGCCGCCGGTCAATTAATCAGTAACGTACTATTTGAAGGCATCCAAACAAAAGCAGAAACTGACGAGAACACTCAAAATACTGGTCTGAAGTACGGTGATCCATTTGTAAATAATCTATTCTCAAAGGACAAACCTGCTCAGCAAGATGAAGAAAAAAATAAAGGACCAACGGGTGGAAACTTCATCAAATATAAAATGAAAGACGAAGGAGAAAGAGAAACATATATCGATTTGGATGACATCAAAGGTCAAATTTCCCAAATTAATAAAAATCTGGACGAGATTGAGAAAAGAAATGTTGAAACCAACCAAAAAAGTACAGTTGTTGATGTTGAACCAACCGAATCAAATTTATCTCGAAACTTTCAGATTACCAATCCATTTTCAAGTCCTGAGAAATTTTCAACAGCTGGAGATCAAAAACAGGACTCCCCTAGCATGCTGTCTCAGAAGCCAACTTCAAGCCTTGTGATGACACCAGGCCAAGCAAGTGTAGTCTCAATCGACCGCAAACAATTAGTTCCAACGACATTGGAAGAGATTTACAAGAAAAGAAATGAGACTACGAACGTTAGTCTGAACACGAGCACCGTGTCTCCTGACAGAATTTATAATATCCCAGACCAGAAACCGAGTGCAGTTACAAATATTACTCGGGACAAAATAGGCATCCAGAGCGCTTGGGATGAGAAACCGATATCAGAGGGATTAGATATTTCAAAGGCAGAGCCACACGTAGCTGATGAAATTCAAGCTAGTTTTAATCAAATCGCAAAAGCGCTTGAAAAAGTCAGCCATCTGCTCGAAGCAGCTCCAAAAGACCAAATCGAAAAAGAGAGAACGAGGCTTATTCAGGCAGTCGACAGTGGTCTAAATGACACGAGAACCAATTTAAATCTTCTTTCTTTCAGAAGCTCTAACGTACTGAATACTAAATTCGAGATTCCATCGGAAGGAAATATGAGTAATTTATCCCCGACCAGATTTCAAATATCTAATATTATATGATTTTATAGGAAATGTTGTAGCCGCAGCCTCAAAGGATATTGCCGAGATATATTCGGAACTTCTGTTGAAGAAGATTGAAGATAAACTTGCGATGAGCTTTGTTGTTCCGAGAGATCCGTAGCTGGTAATTTTTGTTAATCTAGAACTTTACGTGTTTTCATCCTGCCTCAAAATGTAATTATATATATTGGTTTCATGTGTTGCTCTGTGAAAGTCTGAAAATCCAGTTCCCAAAATCCATATTGCGCTGAACTTCAGATATGATTCGGCACTAGAGATTCTTCATGGCAACCAGTCTTTGTATTTGCTCGTATATGCGGACATAATAAATGCGAAATTACAAATGTCTCAACGAAATCTCATAATAGAGCAATAAAAACAGAAAGATTGCCTCTGAAGTCATTGAGTTTCTCTTGAAATTTCTTCGGACACCTTGTAGCATCGACTAGGAAGACTCATATATAACAACTTTCTTGAAAATGTTGTGTTTAATGTGCGATCTGTTACTATCAGAAATGCTTGAAATACCAAATATAAAAAATTTCAATCTACTCAGAGAACACTTTGATTCAAATGCAGCTTATTTCCATCTCTCTGGGAATCTAGTTTCAAGTTTCATATTACCAAAAAAGTGAGGCTCAAGCATT
>ENA-UOUE01000636-UOUE01000636.1-compost-metagenome-genome-assembly--contig:-NODE-636-length-27467-cov-13.040927_pt1 | contig 27467 bp, 20 predicted proteins | sample MGYA00238146_ERZ747223 | MGnify/ENA primary metagenome ERZ747223 (study PRJEB28781, sample SAMN06268865) | compost metagenome | isolation source: single cell | place: USA: California, Emeryville, Joint...
CTTCAATCAAGGACCAAAGGAACGACCAGAAATATTATTCTTCGGTTTTCTAACAAGATAGAGGAAGAGGAGGAAGAGGGAATACTATAGATGACTTGCATTTTTCTGTGATAACTAGTCCTGATTGTTGAAAGTTGAAATGAAATTTCAGCTTTCAACGACCAGGACTAATTGGTAGAGAGGACAAAGCCTTTTCGCTCTACGCCATCAAAATTCCCTAATTTAATATAATCTCTGACAATTTTTACCTTGCTTCATGAAAGTTAGCAAGGCGTTTCAAATATTTTCTGAGCAATCTTATTGGCCGCGCTTCAAGAAAGTAGATTTTTAATTTTCGTCGCTAGCAACAAATTGATTTGTTGTCCTCATAGCCTTGGATCTGCTCTACTGTGTTTTAATTTAATTAAATTTCCAGTTGCTTCGATAAAACAAATATATACAGTAAATCGTGATACATGAATTCCACAAACCTGAAGAACAGAGCCGTCGTAAAGACCCCCATCCGCGATGAAGCTCAAACCACGAAAACCCGCAGCTTCCGTATCACTAAAAACTCTCCCGCTATCGTCAATAAAGCCGCTGAGCAAAAACCAACTGAAAGTACCCCCTTATTTCATATCTCATCCTAAAATTCATGTCATCAGGGAAACCCTCAACCGTCATAAGGCCACCTTCCACTATCTTCCCCGACACTGAGAAAACCCCTTCACTGCCAAAAACAAGAATTTTACTCAGCAAGAAACCCTCGGAAGAGCCACAAAAATCTCCAATGATTATTGAAGACAAGAAAAAGGAAGTCGTTCACGCGCAGATATCCACACAAACGTCAAATGAGTATCCAACATCAAAAGTTTACGAGGATGCTGCGAGAGATCTATCTCAGATAAAATCCAAGGTCAATACGCTTCAAAATGTATGAAAAATCCCTCCTGCGGTCTCTAAACATCGTTCTGAAGGAAAACGGCAAGCTTCTTGAGAAAATAACAAAGCTTGAAGACGTGCTTAGGCAGAAGGAATATGAAAACCGCAACTTGGCCATTGAAAACGATAGGATTAAGGAGGATATTGCCCGTGAAAGGGAAAGATCACAGACGTATGAGCAGCGAATACAGCAAAGGAATAGCCAGAATGAGTGAGTGTTGTGTTATAGAGCAGGTTAATGAATTGCTTTAGAGCTGGGCGAATCCGAATCATTCAGTTTGGAGATCCCTTCGAAGAGTCCAGTACACTGAACTAATAGCTTTGGCATAAAATATTTCTGTACTAGAAATGGATGAGGAGAACAACGGACCGTTCCCTCGGGCGATGCGAACGTTCCAGACGCTGAATTACTTGCAGATGATAACCGCGATGCTTGAGGTGCGAATTGATAATGTAAAATTATTTGAGCTGTTGCCTTAACTCAAAAATTAGGTCTCGAACCAGCGCGAAAACGAGCTAGCTGGTTTCACTCCGGAGCAGATCCGAAGCATCCCAACGCAAAAGTACCGTAGAATGATTGGGGCGAAGGAAGATGACAAGTATTTGATTTCATCATTTATGGAGGAGATTAACACTAAACCTATGCTAGGTGTTCGATCTGTCTTTCTGATTTCGAGGATGGAGTGAAAATCAGGAAATTATCCTGCAGACATATGTTTCATTCAAGCTGCATTAAAGACTGGTTGTATCGTAAAAAAACTTGTCCTATGTGCAAGAGAGAAGTCACGGTTAATTGAGCGCCATTTTACTACTTAATTACTGATGCTGTATTGAAACTGACCTATGAACATAATATATATACCTAGATAATTGTATCTTGCTTAAATATTTTTCATTTATTTATGGGATCTATGTACTTAAATGTCGAGTTTCAATGATTTGCATCAAGTGGTTATTTGCTAGACAGAAGTCTGTTATAAGCTTAATGTCTCTCTTAATGTTTTTACTTTTTCTCACAAGAAGTTAAGGCTTGAGGTTATTGGGGATAGTGAGTGCACTATCTGAATCATTTGGACGGAATCATAAAAGAAATATATATATGTATTACTCGAAAGGTTCAACTAACTATTATCTAAAGCAGAAAAATTACAAGAACTATGCATAAAATTTCTGTTAAATCCAGAAGCTGAGAATAGCTAATAAAAACATACAAATGGATAGTGAAGCGGCGCTTGAAGTGAGCCGTCTCAAGTTAAATGAACATTGAATTGAGTGTTTTGTCTATTCCGACAGCTTCTGGCAAAGGGACGAAAAGTTATTTCTCTTACAGTTGTTCCACGTTTCAAAATTGCTGAAACCTGAGGTTTCAGCCACCAACACCATTTCTACAAACAAACAAAAAAAAAGACTTCCAACCCTCTCCTTCCATCTTGCTCGTAAAGTTGATCCGAGGTAATTGTGATGATTTGGGCTTAAAACCAATTTAGTTCGTAAGAAACGTTTCAAGCTGCGAACCGATTGAAAAATCTTGATTGCTGATCATACCAGCATCCAGACTCTCTTCAGTCTCTTTCATTGACTCTTTAATGAGTTCAAAATTCGCATTTAGCAAAGAAGTGTAGAGATCATCAAGCTTCTTCTTATCATATGTGTTTTGTGACAGCAAACAGCCAACAATCCTGATTTTGATTTGTAAGCGCAGTTCACCATGTATATCGCAAGCCTCGCAGAAACTATCGATAAGCGAGTCGATTTCTTCTTCATTCTATACAAAATACAAGAATTAAGACCTTGTTGGCATATGATTTAATTACTGATTCGTAAAACCTCAGCTCAGCGCTGATTCCATCTGGCAATACCACAGAAAACTCGAAAATTGGGCAAGAGCTCGATAATTTATCCACTGTAGAAACATCTACGCTGGATATTAGCGAGTCTTTTTGCATGGCTTCTTTCAGTGTAAGTTTGCTGCCATCTTCATCGTTTCTCAGTTTTTCCGAGTGAGCTGTTGATTCGCTCGAAACACTGCAGAGTTCTTCATCGAGTTTATATTCTCGGTCCTCAAAACTCTGCAAATCGAAGGGATTTCTGTTTACTTTCGGCGTTTCAGCATTCTCTTCCGATTTTTGACTGATTGAGTTATTTGACAACACGCTTTGACGCTGAATCTGACCTCTCTCGCCTCTAGTCTTCGGCGGCTTGTATAATTGCTGATCAGGCTTCTTGCCTCTGTGGATGTCGCCTTGCTTTGGGTCGGTTTCAGCCGCTTCGAACTTATCCTAGATATTAATGTAACTTTAGAAAGAGCAGAGAATAAATAAGGTACATGCTGCCATTTGTCGGCTTTTTCAGGTTGTGTTTGCTTCTTTACGACGTATTTCTCTGTGGTGTAATAGGCGCTATCTGGCTTCGATTTGGACCAATTTTTCTCATATTTCGAGGAATAGTATTGATCTGTTGCTAATTTATCGTAGCCGTCGTGGTCCCAGCGATCCTTTTTATCGGAGTTTCGCGTTCGGTTGAAATAGTTGGATTTGTTCTGTCTTCCATAGGACTGCATTTTGAGAAATGGAAACACTTGGTCTGCTAGATTCTAAAATATTTATTAAATAACACTGCGTTGATGTGCAATTGTAAGCAACAGACTATATTTAGAAGACATGACTGATTAAAATTAACAAAGTGTTTATTAGCAGTGTCGGATCCATTTTACGGAGCTAATATGATTTCAAAGTTATGGCGGGAGCTTGGGGCGGTTCTATCGGATGTACTATTAATGCCTTTTGCCTAATTTTCGAGCATGGAGATCTGAATGGTTGGCAGATAATGGAAGCTATCATCTAGATTGGTGTGAGGTTTTTGATTCAGCTAGTCGATATTCAGTGAATATGAAGGGTAGATTTGTCTAACGAATTGCAAAATTGAGATATGATGAAAGAAGGGAGTGAATCGTGAGTGTTAGAGGTGTGACTCCAGTGGTAAGCGAATGTAAGCAGTTTCAAAAATTGCTGACAGTAGAAGACTGGAAATCAACGTTGAATTAAATTTGTGACAGTAGTTTTAATAAAACATAATTTGCGGGTAGTTAGTTTAAACAATAGGAATAGTGAAATCAAAAGCCAAGTTTCAGAGGAAAAACTGGGACTATTTTCCAATTGCTGGTCACTGTATAAAATTCTCTGTTGATGTAACAAATTAAGTATTTCCACTGTTAATTGGCGGTTCCTCAACAAAATGTTAAGGCCATTTTCAGATGGAAGACAAAAAACTCAAAAATCGAGAATTCTATTTCTCAACTTTCACTAAAAAGAATTTAAATGCTGTCTCTCATTTGTTAAGAATGAAAAATCAACGAGTCTTAGTTACTCAAAAAACTTTGAATTGCTTTTTCAGAAGACTGTAATTCAATTTTTCGGGACCATTAATCTAAGTATTTGAGTTGGAAATTAACAAATTAAACGCTTTACTTTTCAATGAGCAGTGCTGAATTTGTCTCACTTTTCTACTGAATTTGTCCGAAGTCCATGGCATTGATGTCTACATCGAAATGAATATCTGAGGTGTAATAGATGTTAGAGGATCTCGTTTAATTGTCTCTACCCCTTTCTCTCACAAATCTTTGGAAATGAGAGAAGAATTTGAAATTAATGGTGTGCTAATGATGGCAAATTTTAATTTTCGGAAGTTTACTCACTTTTCTTTTTCAGCGTGATATCGTTAACGCGATTTTCTCCTTTTTCTTCTCTTAATATTTCTTTAAAAACGGATGTACTATTGTTGTTATGCATAATTCTCATAATAGATATAAATTCATAACAATATCACGATATAATTCACTTATATTCTCATTAAATCTTTTCCTCTCCTCTCCAAAATGCAATATCCATCATGAAGAACTTTGGATATTTTTCAGATTTTCTATAGGCTTGGATTCCTTCGTTACTCCAAATTCTGTCATGGAACTTAGCAAGGTTAGGGTAAGACGCAAGAGCGTCTGGACTTAGTCTGAGAAGGACATCCAAAAGCATCGCAAGCGGGAAATCTGCCCAGGTTAGATACCCAATCACATAGTCTTGATCTCCTAGCGCCTTTGAAAGCTTTTCCAGAATGGGAACGGTCTTCGTTTTCAATGTTTCTTCTTTGACCTTCTCGTACTCTGGATTGAAGCACAAAGTGACGAATGACATTGCGAAATCTCTACACACGCTTGCTAGCTGTGCGATTCTAATGGCATCAAGGTCGTTCTTGCCCATCAGATCCTTATTTCCCGTTTTTAAAGCGGCGTATTGCAGAACCGCGACGCTCTCAGTGATGACGAAGTCGCCGTCTTGAATGTAAGGTAGATTTGGTAGAACAGAGTTGAGAGCAGGCTTTGCTTTTGCAAACCATTCATCTTTGTTTGCATAAGGGTACTGTTTGTCTTCAAATGGCACCTTGAAGTAAGAGAGCAGGAGTTTGATCGCGTGACCCATGCCTTGGAAGTCCCAATAACCGACGATGAGTTTGTTCTCTGCCATTCTGCGCTTTAAATTTGTTAAAATAGTAAAATAATTTATAACAAAATCGCAGCCAATTTAACGTGTGAAATTTACACTTTTTCAGTGAGAATAGGACAATCGACAAGATTATTATTTGTTATGAAATGATAAGAACAGCTTTTCGTTTCATCTTTAATCTATTAGTTGTAAAGTACGCGACCATCCTAATTTGAGTAGTAAATTTTTGCCAATTAACGAAAAAATGTTGTGCATCGATGTCAAAATATTAGCGAAAGAAGCATGATACTATATACAGACAGTTATCTGGTATTTACAATGTTAATAACTCTTACGGGTCTCATACTTTTTCTTCTGCTGGCCAAGTTGCAGTGGGTAACGTAAACGTTTTTGGGTAATTCTCCGATTTGCGATAGGCTTGGATGCCTTCGCTGCTGTAGATCCTTTGGCGATATTTTTCCAGGTTTGGATGCTTATCAAGTGCTTCGGGCCAGAGTCTCTTCACTACGTCCAACAGATGTGCCAAATTGAAATCCACCCATGTTAGATATCCCATTGGATAATCTTCTTCACCAAGTCCTTTCCCAAGTTTTGTCAAAATCGGAGTAACTTTCTCGGTTAATACAGTTTCTTTTTCTTTGTCAAAGTCAGGATTCCATACTAACAGTGCCATTGCGCGAATAAGATCTTTACACAGACCCCAAAGTTGAAATATTCGAATGGAGTCAAGATCGTTTTTGCCGAGCAGATCTTTTTGTCCTGTTTTCAGAGCAGCATATTGGATACAAGCGAGACTCTCAGTGAGGATAAGATCACTGTCTTGAATGTATGGTAGGTTGGGCATAGGAGTTTTGAGTGTAGGTTTATCCTTATTGAACCAATCGTCGCCGTCTTTGTAGAGCTTCTCTTCAAAAGGGATTTTGAAGTGAGACAGAAGAAGCCTGATTGGATGTGCGACGCCTTGGACAGGCCAATAGGCAAGAGTGAGTTTAGTGTTCTGCATAAGCTAAAACATTCGAAAAAGATTTGTCGAAATTTTTTGATATTTTATGTTAAAAGAGTTTAGCTTCAAGTGTATTTGAGAAACAAAGGCACCAATTTCGAATATGTAGCAGAAATTCAAACAACAATGTATTCAATATACGCGATGGAAAGGAGGTAGTTTATAGAAGTCTAGACCTCTCCTTATTGGTGAAATATATCATATTCCCTGTGATTAATGATTTAATGGTTCTTCATTCTTAAGATCACACATGTCTGATTAAATTTTCAAGTTGGATCGATCATGAGCTTAGAGCCATTGAGAACATCTTGAATGCATACTTCCAATTTTTCCTTACGAATTTAAGGCATATTAATATACTGATAAATGTACGTTTGAGTTGCTCCCAGAATAATTTATCGAGTTTTAACTAATATTTCGTGATATTTATCACCCCGTTTCAGATTTTAGTCAATCAAGAGAAAGAAAGTTAGTCAGCTGGATGGTTGTCTGCTAGAAGTTTATCAATCAACCAACGATAAGACGTCAGGATGAATCATTTTAAGTAAATATATATCCAAGAGTCATATCTCATATATTAAGTTTCCATTTATATTTCTAATTTTTTTCAAACTATCAGTTCTTCTCTTCTCCTGGCCATGTCGCAATTGGTACGGTAAAAAGTTTGGGATAATTCTCCGATTTGCGGTACGCTTGGATGCCTTCGCTGCCGTAAATCCTCTGCAGGTATTTTTCCAAGTTTGGATGCTCATCAAGCGCTTTTGGGTGAAGCCTTTTCGAGACATCAAGCGTGTACGCCATGAAGAAGTCCGCCCAAGTCAGATAGCCAATTGGATAATCTTGCTCACCAAGCGCTTTTGCTAGTTTAGCCAAATTTGGAACGACTTTATCAGCTATCACTGAATCTTTTTCTTTCTCGAAGTCCTTTTCCCAAGCCAACTTCGCCATTGCCACAATAACATCTCTGCAAACACCCCAGAGCTGAACTATCCTGATTGAGTCCAGATCATTCTTGCCTAACAAATCCTTGTTTCCAGTCTTTAATGCGGCATACTGGAGACAAGCGAGACTCTCAGTGAGTATAAGATCGCCATCTTGGATGTATGGGAGGTTAGGCATAGGAGATTTAAGCGCGGGTTTGTCTTTGCTGAACCATTCGTCAAAATCTGTGTAGACTTTTTCTTCAAAGGGGACTTTGAAGTGAGACAGAAGATATCTGATTGGATGTGCTAGGCCTTGCACGGACCAATACACGATTGTGAGTTTAGTCTCTGCCATTTTTTCAAAGATTTGCTGTAAAATTACTGAAAAAATATTTTAAATTTGTTATTTTAAATGACTTTACTTGCACGTGTATTCTTGAAAATTTAATCATGCAGTATAAATTTCTATTATAAATTAGCAGCAGATCTTTAAAAGACAAAGCAGAAGCTTCAAAATCGAATAAAGACTCAAGGACCAATGACCATGGAATGGCAGAGGGAATGCAACGATTATCTGAAACTCTACAACACTCTCCTGTTTCGGAAAATATAGGTCAACATACAACTTATATGATATGCGAGATTAATCATTTAATCGTTTTAATTGTTTTAAGACATTGTTCAAAGTTCGAATATGTTTGAGGGAGACAATGCGATTCTTATCATCATCACACTGCATTATTAGGTCAACGTTTTAAATTCTTTCTTAACTGATAACTTTTCAGAGAAACATTCTTTGTGAAATTCAATACTTATCTCTTACATTTTTTCAGGGCCTTCCCAAGTTGCCAAATGCACTGTGAAGCACTTTGGATATTTCTCAGACTTGCGGTAAGTCTGGATCCCTTCATTACTATAAATCCTCTCGTGATGCTTCACCAAGTTTGGAAGAGCAGTTACCGACTCTTCCTTCAGTCTAGAGACCAAATCCACCAGATATGCCACGATGAAGTCAGGCCACGTCAGATATTCGAGGAAATACTCCTGGTCGCCAAGTCCTTTTGAAAGCTTAGCTAGCAACGGCTCGATCTTGTCCTTAAGCACAGTAGGTTTATCTTTCTCATGATCTCTGTTCCAAGCAAGTTGTCCAATGGTCAGCTGAAGCTCTCTAGCAATGCCCCAGACCTGAAATATTCTGATGGAATCGAGATCGTTCTTGCCAAGCAGATCCCTCTGGCCTGTTTTCAGAGCGGCATACTGGAGACAGGCTAAACTCTCAGTAAGGATAATGTCACCGTCTTTGATGTATGGCAGATTCGGCATAGGAGACTTAAGCTTGAGTTTATCGCCCATGAACCAATCTTCTTTCCCTGTGTAGAATTTATCCTCGAAAGGGACCTTGAAGTACGAGAGAAGAAGTCTGATGGGATGTGAGACGCCTTGCACAGGCCAATAGGCAACAGTGAGCTTGCTGTCCTCCATATTGCGAGATTCCTTGCGGGTATCTATTTGGATTGAGTTAAAATTAAATTATGATTAATAATGCATCATGTAATATATTATGCTCAGGATAGGCTTGTGATAAATAGTGAATCATGGATCAAGCTGGATGAAGCTAGTTTGAAAAATTCACAGTTAGTTGGTTTTTCTATTAAGAAGTGAGCTATCTATTTGTTATATTTTTTTCTCTCATTAATAGAAATAAGGCAATTTTAAGTTAACTGAGCTGATTGATATAAGACACAAACACAGCAGCTAGTTTTTCAAGCACATACTATATAGTAGGATGATAATTAAGTGATTCAAGGTGTCTTACATAACAATATAATAATAATTATGAAGAAGAACTGTGATACTTATGAACTGGATCTTTTCGAAATCTTCAGATACATCCTCTTAGAAATCACGAATTTTCTAACTCGTCTTATATCTTTTCCTCGCCACTCCAAGAGGCTCGTGTTGGCAAGAAAAGATTCGTATATTTTTCTGATTTTCGGTAAGCTTGTATTCCTTCGTTGCTCAAGATCCTATCGCGATATTTAATGAGATTTGGATGAGCAGAAACCAAATCTGGCCAAAGCCTCGACGCGACATCTATGGCATGAACACAAACAAAATCAGCCCATGTTAAATATCCAATCGGATAATCTTGTTCGCCAACTGCTTTAGCAAGATTGCTAAGAATCGGCTCAGCTTTCTCTTTTCGGACGGTTTCTTTCTCTTTCTCGAATTCTGGGTTCCAGGCAAGCCTTCCAAGTGCGACAATAAGATCTCTGCTAACACCCCACAGTTGGGCTATTCTCACAGAATCTAGATCGTTTTTCCCAAGCAAATCCTTCTGCCCTGTTTTCATAGCAGCATATTGAATGCAAGCTAGACTCTCGGTGAGGATAAGATCACCGTCTTGAACGTAAGGGAGGTTAGGACAGGGTGATTTTATCGTGAGTTTGTCTTTTTTGAACCAATCATCCCTTTCTTGATAGATTTTGTCTTCAAAGAGGACCTTGAAGTATGAGAGAAGAAGCCTGGTAGGATGGGCGAGCCCTTGGAAGTCCCAATAGGCTATGATAAGTTTATTGTCTTCCATAATATCAAATTTTTTTGTAAAATATCCAGGATCAATGAGTATATAAATCCAACGACTGATAATCAAATTAAAGAATCACGCACAGGTTAGAACCTGCTTCTTTTTTCAAAATTTCTCGGAGTTCGTACGCCACAGAGTTCCTCAGCATATCTCTCAGCTTCTAAAGTCTTCATTGTAACGATTGGATTCTTCAGAACTCACATCCTTTGAGTGTTGCCTGTTCCGTTAAAACGTTCATTAAAATCATGAGCAAAACTTTTTCGAGTTTTTGTCCCTTACAGAGTTCGAAATAAAATAATAATAATATCTTAATGGCAGAAAGCAGCAAGCTAACTTTGGGATATTGTGATATCCAAGGCCGTGCTCAGCAGATAAGATGGCTTCTCTATTTTCACAAGGTCGATTTTGACGACAAATTCTACACTGAACCTGCAGATTGGTTCGATAAAGACAAACTCTCACTAAAATCAGATTTTCCTAACATTCCTTACATTCAAGACGGCGATCTTGTCATCACTGAGACAGTGGCAGCTTTGCAGTATGCCGCTTTGAAGACAGGAAACAAAGATCTGCTGGGAAAGAACCAACTTGATGCGATTAAAATTTCTCAATTATACAGCTTCACAGGTGATGTTTGGATGGCTATCATCGAGCTCGCTGCAAATAAAGACTTTGAGAAAATACGAGATGAAGTTCTTGAATCAAAAATAGCCCCTGCCTTAGAGAAAGTTTCAAAGAACCTTGGAGAAAAGGAGTTTCCGCTTGGCTATTTGACTTGGGCTGATTTCTTTCTATTCGACGTGCTGGATTTGTTGAGACGCATGAAACCAGAGTTCTTAAGCAAATGGGAAAATCTCTCCAAGTACTATGAACGAATTAACACGGAAGAACTGAAAGCTTATCGTAAATCTGAGAAATATCCAAAATATGTGAGATATCCTGAACGGACGACTTGGAATCAGGTTTAAATATAATCTTAGGATAACTTGTCGACATCTCTATGCATTTGAAGTCGTACTGATATCAATTAAGATAAGTTGAAAAAACTAATGGCTTAATTAACAAAGAATGATAATTGATCTAAAACATAAAGCTTAACAAAATTCAACGAATCTCAAATCAACTCACAGTTAGACAGCTTTTGAGAGTATTATTTACGGTATGGAATATAATTAGATCCCATCTGAATATCTTAATGGCAGAAAGTCAGTTCACGCTTGGATACTGGGCTCCTGTATTACCACAAAATCGACTTTGAAGAGAAATTATATTCACCAAGCGCCATAAAAGAATGGTTCGAAAAGGACAAATTTACTCTGGAATCAGACTTCCCGAATCTTCCCTACATCCAGGACGGTGACTTAGTAATTACTGAGAGTCCTGTTTTGCTGCAATTTGCTGCTTTGAAAACTGGAAGCAAGGATTTGTTGAGGAAGAACGAATTTGATGCTGTTAAGATATGGTAATTATTCAGCTTCGCATCTGACCTAACCAATACTTTTAAGACTTTTGCTGCCAGCAAAGATTACAAAAAACCCGAGACGAAGTGTTAGAGAAAACTATTTCGTCTTCCTTGGATAAAATATCAAAAAACTTAGGGGATAAAGATTACCCTCTTGGCTATTTGACATGGGTTGATTTCAATCTGTTTAACGAACTGGATCTTCTGAACCGTATGAAGCCGGGGTTTTTGGATAAATGGCCTAATTTGTCCAAATACTTTGAGCGCATTAACACCGAAGAACTCAAAGCTTATCAAAAATGATTCCTCGAAAAAACGACCTGGAATCAAGTTTAAAGAACGCTGTTATTATTGAGTCATATTCGTTGTAAACCGTTGTTGCAGTTAATAATGAGAGACAGTCACATATAATAAGAAAACACATAAAGCAACTAGCCGAAGCCTCAAACTAAACAACAAACACATGAATCATTGTCACCTCCATGATTCAAAATTCCCCCAAACTAATTAATGGCTACTGGATAGAAATTTACTTAAGATTCTGGAAAAAATTGAAAAATGAATGTGATTCTTTTGTTTTAATTCCCAATAGTTTCCCTTTGAATTTGTCCTCCTTGAGTTCAGTTAACATGGCATTAATCAAATCTCCTACGGCCACTTTTTCACCTCCATAATACCCACATAGCTCACCTTCTTGTAGTTGGTATTGGCCAGTCTTTTCATCGTTTGTGACGGTTCCAGGGCAAAACGCTGTCCAGTTAATATCACTCTGTTGAAGCAAGAGCATCGTTTCAAACATGCTTTTAGCTTGTCCGATATCTTCTCCTAGTTCTGCAATATGTGCCGAGCTGTACGCGAGATCAATGATTCTTGTTCCGTCTTTAGATCTCAAGACTGGAGCTCCAAGGAGCACTAGGGTCTTCTTAATATGATTCTTCTTGGCAGCTGTAATGACGTTTTTTGTCCCTCGCTCTCGAAAATCATGCATATAGAGGTCAGGGTCGTACTCATCGAAATCACCGATTGTCGAGACGGCATAGTCGCTGCCCGCCATGAATTCGTTGAGTGTAACGGGGTTTAGGATTGTCCCTTCGAGAATTTCGAGGTTCCTATGCGCAGTGAGTCTAGAAGCGGAAAGTTTAGGTGTTAGGGCTGTGATCTTGTATCCCTGTTTCAGAGCTTCATTGACGAAGTGATGGCCAATGAAACCGCTAGAGCCTGCAACAAAAATTTTCTTCATTGTTAATAATGATTGATGTAAATGTTAAAATCAGCGCTATTGCTTAAATCTGAAGATGTGGATGGAATTTAGAATGTTAATAAACAGGAGTTGAAGATGAGATTCTTCGAAGAGAAAATTCTTGAATTAATTTTTAATCGATCGCTTCAACAATAAATTATTTTATGAATATTTTCTTGAGATTGGTACGTTAGCAATGAAATAACAAAAAAGAAAACCTGTTCATTTCCCTTACAAATGGTCGTACCAAGAGCAAGGGAATTCTCTGACTACATGGCAAATTTTCTGATCAGGAAATCAGACAGTTTCTGTTGAATTGGGTCACAAATCGCTTTACCTAAAGTGCTTAAGCCGAGACTTGATTGGTTGTTCCTTAGAGTTAACCTCCAATATGTTTCTGTTACCGTTGTTTGATCATACAATCAATAAACTCTCTTGCTTTAAGATTAAAATCTCTGGGATCAGTCTTGAGGTGTCAGAAATCGCTGAGCAAAAGTCTGATTGTACAAAAGGCTTAATAAAGAGCTGTTAGAATATCTTTCAATTCTAAATTTGTCAAGTAGCTGAGACTCTAAATATAATCTGTAATTAATGAGCTCACCTTAACCTTAGCTGGGGATAAGAGCTATGAAAAGAAACAAGAAAGCCTTTGCCGCAAAAGGATAACCAAAAATTGCAAGGATATCAGTAATATTAAAGTTCATTAATCTCCGAAATACCAATTCCACAAAGTTTTACTATTCTGCAACAAAAGTAGCATAAACTCAATGGATTAGAACTTACATTGCGAAAAAACATACAGGCACATTTTGCTTTTGAATAACACCAAATTCTACATTCTTTCATAATAAAGCATGTAAGCCGGAGAATCTAGCACCTCTTCCTTTGACACAATGCTCGTCTCTACACACAAATCAGCCAAAATCATCAAATATCATAATTACGGTCATCAGAGGTAAAGCTCCATAGAGATCGTACATATTTTTTCCCATCAATACTCACTTCTTCCAACGAATCATGCCACGCTCTTCTAAACGTTATGTAGTGTCCAGCCGAAAAACTCGTGCCTAAACAACTATCACCTCTCTCTTACAAACATCTCAATATACCTCTTGCTGATCCATAGTGTCTTACCACAGCGGTTAGAATATATTTGTTCTTGACTTTCTTCGTGTTAAACAGCTTGGGTTCCAGCTGGAAATACATCAGATACTCAATGAAGCAGAATAATGCAGTATACCCATTTGATCATGTCAAGTTGCTCATTAAATTCAATCTTCTTATCCAATTTCATCAAATTGCCTTGGTTGTCGGCTACTAACCTCTTCAAATGAATACAAAAAATTTTCTACAAGGGTAGGTTAGTGTCAAACGCTGAGGAAAAGGTGTTACAGGCAATCGGACTAGCTTGACGTATTTCAGCATATCACTCTTTTTTTTATATAGAGGTAGGTCGAACAGCTTTTTGATTTCTGGGTCAGAGTATTTCGCTTTCATTTTCGTCTTCAAAGCGTTTAATTTCTCCTCTGTTAGTTGAGTGTGAGTCAAATAAATGCGCTGATAGAATGTCAATGGTTACCTAACTCATCGAGATCGTTATTAGTTGATTGCAGTTTCTCTAGCATGGCGATCTGCTGCCATAATTCTATGATCGTTAACGCGTTTTCTGTTGAAAATCATTGTAAATGAGATGGTCGCAAAGCATAGGTTCATTATTACTTGCATTGGGATCAGCCTTCCTCTTTTCTTCGAGTTGATTGGTTATGTTCATTACATTCTGTGTATAGGCTTTGATAGTACAGTTCACGCAGTACACGCCTAACAAAATTAATCGGTCAAAAGTACCCCAGCACGCTGTTACCTTCGAGCTTCTCAGGTTTAAAAAAATTATCAATGCAATTCTCAAGCGTAAAGCATTCCTAGCATTGAAAGGTTAGAGATTTGTTCTGCCTCGCTCTTTACTCTGCTGGTGATATCCAGTGATATATCATTGAAGCATTCGACCTTCATATTGTACTAGGAAATAAAATAGTGAGCGAATGCGTGCCATCCAAAATCTACTTCAAAAGAGCAAGTTTGACAGAGCATCTGCATTGATAGATATCCGCGGAATGGGTTTTCTGTATAATTGTATCACTGAAAAGCGATTAGGATAGAAATACTTGGAGCTCTCCGTGAGACCTTAGGGTTTAACGTATCCACTGACTTCAATGACAATCCAGAAAGCGCTTTGTCTATGGTTTCCATGAGAATAAGGAAAAGTTCATGGCTATCCTATACGATTTCACCATTATCGAATCTAATTGGGAAATCAAATTACTTGTTGCTCATGATAAAACGAGAATTCGGTGTTTTCATTCAAAATGTCTATGAGATTGGAAGGGTGCAGAGATTTAAACCCGTAGTTGTTCAGAGCTGTAAATTGTTCGTTAATTTCTCTCAAAATGCATTTATTTGCCTTTGATGAGGTCATAGAGCACGTTAATCACCCTCGACTCCTTCTTCGATAAGTCCAACGCGGTTGTTTCCTGTAATTTACTCAGAAATTTTAGCATAGAAGGCAACGACGCCAGTGCCTATGGTTCATTTGGAATTCTGGTGACGAATTGCATCATTCGGCAAGATTTACTTGTAGAACTGAGTTAATATAGCAGGTGTTGCCGAGATTCTTCAGGCCTGGAGGCTCTGTCGCTATTTGTAAGCCAAGGATGCCCTTTTTCCCATCAGATGATTTTCCTTGTGTTTTGAGGAAGTAATATAGCGTGCCAGCTACGAAATATTAGGTGAGCGCGAATCTGAAGGCTTACCGAACGCAGCAAGACCGGCGACGCCTCCGCCGATTTTCACGGCTGTGTTGCTTAGAGATAAATTCATTAAATTGATTGAACTTAAACCCTATTTGCGATTCCTATTGTCTGATATTTACAGTAATAGAACTATATGAAAGCTACTGTATAGTGCGTATCTTGATATTCTTCGAAAACGCGAATAATAAAAAGAAGGCGATTTTTCATAGAAACACAAATTTGCTGACTATTCAGTTGACACATTGATATAAAAATAATCATCCTCATCTTCTGAATCACAGTTTTAAAGCTCATCAAGAAAAAGTTTTTCCTTGACGGACATTAACAAAAATCAGTCACATCTTGACATTTTCCTTTGTTTTCATCTATTGTTCTGTATTAGGTAGTTGAGGTAATATGCAATGCTTGATAGTGGCCATTTCATAATGAATTAGCTGTTTTTGGCTGATGCTGCTTTTTTGTCGTGGAGTTTGATGCGAAATGCGAGGGTACTTGGTGCGTTTCGAGGGGTGGGAGAGACGAAAAGAGAAACTTTTTGATGATGAGCTTCATTTCCTTAATTTATCAAGAGTTTTGTGAACAATGCATACGAATAAGGAACTAACGTCAAACGATTAAGACTGCGATACACAAAGCACGGAATCTAAACTTTTTTTTTTCAAATTTCAGAGTGAACTCAAACGGCCTTATCAAATTTAGGCAGTAGTAGGCTCGTTTCCACCTCTCACCTTGCTAAAAATGTGGAGGATGACAACGATTCCAATGTAAACGAAGCTTGTGATGAGGACAGCCTTTGGAGAGACCTTAAGGCCTGGAGCTTCTTCAGTGAAAAACTTGAGATCGTTTGGTGAGCGGCCCTTTGATCCTGGGGTTCCCTTGGCTGAGTGAAGGATTAGTTTACAGCATGGAAACTAATGAAATACATGAAGGTGACTTGACCAAGCCTCTTTTCTTCATTGCTTCTCTTGCGGCATCAGCACCAGTCAATCTTGGATAAAGAGAATAAGGAATTGTTGGGTAGAGAGCCTTACTGAGTTTCTTTGGCCATGTTTGGATCGGTTAGAGGTATCTAAATCTTGTATTTGATTAACAATTATATATTTGTTAGTTGATTTGTCTTTTAAGCCCTGTTACACGTGTTTCTAAATATTTCTAATTAGACAATCGAACGATCAATTTGCTACTAATTATTGAGCTTATTGCACTATGGCTAAGGAAAAAACTATCTCATTCGAGTGAGTCACTCTGGGCGGCTTATAGTTGAGACACAAAAGTGTGACTCCAAGTTGAAATTGACTGGGGTGAGATGGAGAAATCGAGAGAGATGGCAAAATGTCCATGGGAAGCCGTTACAATGAGAACAAATCATCATAATGAAGACATTATGCTAAATAAGAGTGAGGATGGTGTACTATCTGAACTAAATCCCTTTAGAAAACTGTTTTTTGTTATAATCTGCTCTGATCTTCGATATTACAGATTCCTTTGGTCAAAAATTCCGTTTGTATGTCCTATTTGACCTTCGTTCTGGAACAATGACTAAATGGAAGGTTATGGAGGAATTTTCGATCGTGATCCCAATTGAATGATTGATAGTATCAAAATATTATGGTTGCTGGGGAGATATAAATGGCTTCTTTCGATAATTATAATCTGCTGAAGCGACATTATAATGATTCAGGCCTGTTTTATATTGACGTAGAGTTCGTGATAAGCCTGAGAGTTCAGACCCAAGCTTGCGATGCTTTATAGATTATAGATTGGTAGTTGAGCTGACTCTTGTCGTAATAAAAAGGGCGGAGAATCTTTTGTTTTGGAGTAATATGTATGCAAAGAAGGTTTCTCAACCTGACTACTAATCTGTCTCCTGGAGCAAAAACCAAAAAGAGCTCCAAATTCTCCGCGAATTCCTAGCACCTGTGTAAGCAAAGTTTGTGAAGAAAAAAAGTCCTGATCTTAATTTAAATAGAGTGGCTAATATATATAAATTTACCGATCTACTAATGGAAGGAATATCTCTGCTCTTAGAGCTTCCGCAATACCCAATGCACAAAATCATCTTCTATCTCACGAGAGACGAAGTGTATGGTACCCTTGCAAGAGTCTGCAAAAAACTCGCGGCACTAATTCGTTCTTCTAACTTGATCCCTGCTCATTTGATATCTCTTATGGTTGGAGGATCCCCCAGATCCTCAAAGACCTTGAAAATGTGCCTCAATCTCAAGTAGTAAAAGCACTCAAGTCTTTATATAATGTCCTCTCCTTTGAGCTTCCTTACTTTGGATTCAAAGTTGATGGAGGTTGCTTGGTGCCTCATAAGAGCGAATTTCATCGTGCTTTTGAGTTAAAGGAATGGACATATCACGCAGAAAACCTTATGTATACTTCTTTGGAGATAAAAGATGCAAGTGAGTGCCATATTCAAGGAGTTCTCGCAATGAACTACCTCATTGTGAAAAATTGCAGCTTTCCAAAAGCAAAAGATGAAGCTGAAGAGGAAAAAATCGATTATTACAGTTCGCTTGAAATCCCAAATAACTCTGAGATAAAAAATATGATAGAAAAAGCTGCTTTTGGAGAGTCAAAGTATGAAATTGAATTACCTTACACGCCATTCAAAGGAATAAGTCCAGTTATAACATCGCTGGATTTTCCTAACCTTTCCAGCACCAACAATTGCTGGGATGCCATTGCGATATTTTGCTCCAATGAGAAGATTGATTTTGAAGATCCTTGCTTAAAATTCTTTCAAAAGCTAAGAACTCCTCAAGATCTAGAGGCCGCGTATGAAAACATGAGGTTCGAGGCTCCCAAAATCGAATCAACAAACATAGAAAGCCTAAAGAAATTCGCTCATGACAAAAAATCTCCAATGATAATCAATCCAGAAGTGAGAGTCGTCTTCTTTACAAATTCTCCAAATCAGTTATCATCTACAGTCCGTCCAATCGCATGGATAAAAGCGACTTCATTCGGAAGTTTCACAGAGATTGATCTACCGAAAGGAAATTATCTTACAGGAAAGTTTATCACAGTGAAATTGCTTACGAATTCAAGTGAGAGTCAGCCTAAGAATATCAGATTTTATGGCATGAGTGTTCGAGGAAGAATCATACCTGCTGAAGACTGGCTGGTCAATGCAATCAAGCCACTAAAAAAGCCATCCGAATTAGCACGTAAATCTAAATATTATTCGCTTTTCGCTCATCGAATGCTAAGGCAAAAACTCGGCAGGTACTCGTTTACAAAGGTATTGCCTTTGGGACTAGGTATTGCTGAAACAGGACATCTCTATCTCTCAAAAAGAAAAAGAAAAAAAAGACAAGTTGGATTACTCCACGTCCTCAAGGCTAGTTGTTAATTTTATTTTCAAATAACTCAAACGTTACTTTCAAATATCGCCTGTGAGGGGTTATGCTTCTTCTTAGAATGTCTCTAATATCTTTTTGGGACAAAAGAAATTTGTTATCGTAATTTGTGTTTAATTTGCGAGCTCAATCTAACCCTGAATAAATATTCTGGTCTAATTAAAATTGAGTCTACTGTTCTTATTTACCGATCTATCAATGCAAGGTTTATCCACACTGCTTGAGCTTCCTCAATATCCCATGCACAAAATCATCTTCTATCTTACCAGAGATGAGGTGTTCGGCACTCTTGCGAGAGTTTGTAAGAAATTTGCCGGATTAATCCGTACCTCAAACTTAATCCCTGCTCATTTGATATCTCTTATGGTTGGAGGATCTCCCCAAATCATCAAAGACCTTGAAAACGTCCCTCAACCTCATGTGCTAAGAGCACTTAAGTCTCTTTATAATGTCCTGTCCTTCGAGCTTCCGTATTTTGCGTTCAAAGTTGATGGCGGCTGCGCAGACCCTCGCTACAACCCATTCCACCACGCCTTTGAGTCAACCCCACAGACATATATTTCTTCGGATATAGGAGACGCTAGCGAGTGTCACATTCAAGGAGTTCTCTCTATGAACTACCTCGTTTTAAAAAACCGCGAGTTTCCAAAACCTCGTGATGAAGCAGAAGAGAAAAAAATCGCTTATTATTCCGCTCTGAAACCTCTGCTTCCAAATGACTCACAGACAAGAAAAATGATAGAAAAAGCTGCTCTTGAAGACTCAAAGTTTAAAATTGAGCTGCCATACAAACCATTTGAAGGAATAAGCACTATTATCACTTCGCTAGATTTCACGGATATTTGCACTGAGCCTTCGTATGCTATGGCCATATTTTGCTCAAATGAGAAGATCGATTTTGATGATCCTTGCTTAAAATTCTTTCAAAAAATGAGAACTCCCAAAGACTTGGAGGCCGTATACGAAAAGTCTAAGCTAACAGTTCCCAAAATCGAATCAACAAACATAGAAAGCCTTCAAAGATTCGCCAGAAACAAAAAATATCCAATGATTATTAATCCAAGCATACAAGCAGTATTTTTCACAAATCCTCCAAATCAACTTTCTCCCACCGTCCGTCCAATTGCTTGGATAAAGGCCTCACAACGAGGTTTCACAGAGATCGATCTACCGAAAGGAAATTATTTTACAGGAAGATTTATCGCAGTGAAAATGTTAACCAATTCAAGTGAGAGTCAGCCTAAGAATATCAGGTTTTATGGCATGAGTGTTCGAGGAAGAATCATACCTGCTGAAGACTGGTTGGTTGATGCTGTCAAGCCACCTAAAAAACCTTCGCATTTACGAAGTCTTGATTGTTGACGATAGTGCTATAGTGTCTAACTCTCCAATAATGTGGACCATAAGACCTCCTTGATTTTTGAGTAAAATTTATCTGAACATAAAACAAAATTTCACTCAGCTAGTCCCTTCACTTACAATAAAACAAAGGTATATTCAGCTGCATATCATCAAAAGAAATTTCTGTCAACAAGTTAAGTTAAATATTCCTTCATTTGAAAATACTTCTTGGGGTCTTTTATTTATTCTTAGTGATGAATTAAAAAATTGCACAGGATTGCGTGCCTTGGCTGCAACCTCCGCTGCAAAATATATTATTTTGTTTAACTTCAGCTTCTCGTTCGAAACGAAGCCCTGATTCCTTTGGAATAGGATCATATGGATCAAAGGGGGCTGATTTAATCACTTTTCTTGGTGTCGTTTTCTTTGACTCGAGTGGACACAGGGTAGCCTCTGGCTCCAATTTCCGTTTTCTCTGATAAAGTTTAGGAGCTGTATATTTATGGTGGATGATATTTGAAGGTTCATCTTCGACCATGTCATGCAATTCAAAAGATTCGCATATTAGATTATTATCAATCCCAGAGTTTTCTTTCTCGTTGATGCAGTTCCCACTTTTCCTGCTCTTTGAAATTGCGATCTCATCAAAGTCTTGTTTTCCTTCAGGAAAATATGGGTGCATTTGGGAAAGATGTTTTATCTCGCTCATATGGTATGATGAGCCCGAATGATCCAGTCTATGATGGTGGCAACTGATACCTTCAACCAAAGACATGGCTAGAGAAGTAGACGGTGTATGTGAGTTAAATGAGTCAATTTCATTTTTTTCAAAATGATACGGAGGCTGGGGAAGTGTATTTATTGGCGGCCTACAACAAAATGAGGGTCAGTCAACACTTTTGATTCAGCTCATACCAATAGGTTTGTGGTTCCTTCAACGTTCCTCCATACCTAATTTCAAGTTGGTCTGGAGAGATATTGTCGAAAAGTTTATGAAATGCGTTTTTCTTCAAAAACTGAATTTTATCGAGATGCTGTTTCTCCATCATACCTATAACCAACAAGAGTCATTAAGCGAGCATATTCTGGATACACTTACTGCTTATCACACTCCATGAGGCATTTAACGCAAAGGAAGGGTTCATAATATACAATCTCTCGAGCGTTCCAACATAGTTCTGCTTCATAAGACCAATAATGCTTCCTAATATCTATTACATTTTTGTTGAAGGGTTAAGTTCGGGAAGAGAAACCTTAAAAGGGAAGTTCATGAGTCCAACACTGTTCGTCTCAATGATAATCCGCCAATTTTCCACTTTCCCAGGAACAAAGCAATGATCTCGCACGACATTTAACACATAGCACAACCCCCTTTGCACCGTTTCAATTTCCATCTAGCAATAAATCATTCAAATGGCCCTCTCGATGGAGGTTTTACCGTTTTAAGATCAATTTTGTAGACGTTAATGATAATTATCGGTCTGAAATGCCTATCTCTTCCATAGAAGTATATGATACCTTTTTGCTGCGAAAACAAGAATAAAAATCAGACTGAGGCTCGAGTTCGTATTTACAAGAAATTCGTAAACTTTTTCATCCATACTATGCCACTTCGGATCGTTTAACCATTCGATATTCGTCATCATATTCTAGCAGATTGATAAAGTCTTTGATTTTCAAGGAGAAAAAGCTAACCTTGAAACCAAGTCTGACATCACCTTTTCCTGAGTAAACAGCCTTGAGGAAATCAGCATCTGTGAAACTAGAGACTCGCTAACGAATGAAGACATCTAAAAGGATACTGTGTTGGAATCTTTGCTTTTTCTTGTTTAATCAAAGCTTTTAACTCAAAGATCTTTTTCTCTTCTTCTTGCACATAGTTTTTATCATCTCCGTACCAAATCTTTCTGATTGCTCTGTTAAATTTGCCATTATGAATGTATTCAGCTGTGGAAAGCGAATTTAGATGAAAGGTATATTAGATTTAGATGTGTACGTGGATGTTTTAATCGAAACACTGATGTAGGAGGTCTCAAATAGCTGTAGTCATAACTATTCCACTTCATGTCACAAATTTTTCTTGAAATAATCTGAAGATATAAAAAAATTTTTACTGATAGTTTTTAATTGGTTTGTGTTCGATTATTTCTGGTAGAGAAAAAATCAAATTTAACTGCGCATTTTGAGAGAAACTGGTATACACTAAATTTCGCAAGAAAGGAAACATAATTAAAAGCAAGTTTGCTCTAAATATAAGCATTGATCATGAGGCAATACGACTCACGTCGAATCTTTAGTGGCTTTTAGCTGCTTGACCTATGAAAATCGTCTAATTAGTTGAAAATTATCTAGCATTTGAATCATAAACTGAGAGCTTCAAGCAAAAATATAGAAAATTCTATTCCAGTACATGTAATTTAGTTATGAAATATGCTGACATAATGACCTACAATGCAATTAATTATATGAAATGAGGACTTATAAATGGAGTTCAAGAGTTCTTCTTGACGCGATAAATAGAGGAATTAACCCATGAATCAAGTACGATAGAATTTAAGAGGAATTTTATTCGAGACAGCACGTTTTTGGTAATTTTGTATCACTTTGAAATTAACCGCTGAGGTCTATTCTCAGTTGTTATGTGTAGAATTTGCCTTTACCATTGAGTATTTTTCTTCAATTTTCATGATTCGGGCTCTTCATCACTGAGTCTTGAAAGGTCTCTCATAGGTTTCTAATAATTTGCACTAACTTCACAAGCAAAAATATTGCGCTATTTCTTAATATTTCTACGAGATCCTCAAAACGCTGAAGGATAAACCAGCTGATTCAACGCAATGTTCAGCTCCTCAGAAGTTATTACTTAGATACATTCAAACTATTTTTTTGCTTCGAGTTAGCTTGGATACTTTCAAGATACTTTATTCAATTTTAAAACTGGCTATAAGGCGCCTAATACCATTTAAATCAAAATTCAAAAATTATTAAGTTGTTGGATTCGTACTAGACTACATGCACATCAAACAGATCGTTCTCAGGAATTTCAAAAGCTACCGCGAGGAAATCATCACGGATATCAGCAAAGAGATTAACGTCGTTATCGGCAAAAATGGGCACGGAAAATCAAACTTCTATAAAGGTAACCCGATTTACAATCAAACACATAAATAACTGCTACCTTAAAGCCCTGGCCTTCATATTCGCCTCTCCATCAGACGATTCATTGAGAGAGGCTCGTCAAAATTACCTCAGCGTAACGCTTTTCATCATGTGCATTGCTAAAATTCATTTCCAGCATGACAGACAAGACGATAATGAAGATATCTACGTAGAAATCCATCTCGATAACACCCAAAGAGAAGTTCCCATCGAAACTGATCAGCTGGTTATCCGCAAGGTGCTTCGACCTGACAGCTCTATTGAGTATCTATTGAACGGCAAAAAAGTCCCGAATAAAGAAATCGAAAACGTATTCGCTTGCTTCGGAGTCGCATCAAAAAGCTCCCACTATTTTGTCCCTCAAGGTCTTCTAAGACCTCTGTTTTGCATCTAACTTGTCTACTCAACCAGGTCGATTGAGTGAAATCGCTGTCATGAATGAAGAAGAAATATTTGCGACATTCCAAGAGGTTATTGGATTCAGTCAATACGAGCAAAAGCGAAAGGAGTGTACTAGGAACCTCGAAGCTGCTGGTAATAAAGCCTGCTTTTTTTGAAATACCTATATTCAATATGTCCCACAGCTAAAGAGAAAGAGGAAATAGAGGAGTGTTTGGATGAATTGAAGGGCAGTATTCAATCGCTGAATGCTGAATATGAATCGTTTCAGGAATCTGAAGCCTACAATAAGCGGATAAAGAGGTATTTGTTATGATAGGATGATAGAGGAAACTAAAAACATTGATGAATTTTAGTATGGAATTTGCGCTGTATCATAAGCAGATTGAGGAACTGCAAGAAAAAATCGAGAAAATCCGTGTGGAATATTCAAAAAAGACCGAAAAATCTCTAGAAATTCAGAATGAGGAGATCAACAAGCATGAACGAAAATCGGCTCTTAAGAAACAAGAAGAGAGCTTGAAATCCAAGCTTGGACGGCTTCAAGGAGAGAAAGGAATACTCGCTGCTGAAGTTTCCTCATGGAAGGCTAAATTACGAGAGATAAATACGAAAATCAAAGAACTCAACTCACAAAAAGGACGCGACGGCGGGAAAGTCAGCCAAGACCTGGATCAAAAGCTGAAGGAAATACGAGATGAGCTTGGAAAACTCCGAGTCGCCAAACAGCAATCAGAAAAGGAAGTTCTTGAATTAAAGAGTAATCATTTTGCTTTTCGTTTTGATACCTTATCATAATATCATTAACAGGGTCGCTTATTCAAAAAGGCATCAAAGCATTCGCAGGCGAATTAAAAGACACGCCGACCGCAGCCAATCTGCTGCAAGAAAGCGAAAGGAAGGAGCAGGAGCTTGCAAAACTGTCCGAAGCTCTTCGAAGACAGGAGGAAGAATATGAGATTGCTAGCCGTGCTCTTAACGATCATCAGAAAGACAAGAGGGAGTTGCTGGAAAGATTGAAGGATGTGCAGCTGAAAATTTACACCGGAACCGCTCGGCTGGAAGAGAAGAAAAAATCCGCACAAACCCTCGAACTGGAGCTCGACGTTTCGTTTAAAGAAAGCTATCTATCAAACGTTATCAAGGTCTACAAACAAGCTAAGAACGAGGGCGTAGCTGGCGTCCATGGTATATTAGCCGATTTGCTAGATATCCCAGAAGAACTGCACATCTGTTGCGATACTATTTTGAAAAAGAAGCTCTATTCGCTGGTCGTTGATAATTTAGAAACCGCCTCGAGGATCATCGCTATCAATAAGCGTCTCAAAGGAAAGGAGATCATCGTCTACCCGTTGACAATGTTTGACGATTTTAAAGATTTCCGACAAGAGTACCCAGACACTCAAGACGCGGTCATCGTGGTCGAGAGCATCAAGCAGAAAGAAGGAGACTTCCCTTATGATCTGCAGCCTTTGATCAACGATTTATTCGGCCGGATACTCCTCACGCGAAACTACAAGGTCGCGCTTAAGTTTTCAAAGCAATACAACCTCACCTGCCTCACAACCCAAGGAGAAATTGTCTATCCAGGCTCTTATCTCACGAAGGTCGGGTTTAATGAGAGCAGAAAGGAGGTTTTCCAACTCTACAAAGCCTATAGTGCTCTGACAGATGAAGCCGAGAAGACTTCTCGTGAACTTGAAGCACTTGACCGCGAAAAAGAGGATTTGGGAAACAAAGCGACCAGAATCGAAAGAGAAATCTTAGCGGGGCTCAAGAATAAAATCCTGTTGGAAGGAGAATTGAGAAGACTGAAGGAAGAAATCCAGCTCAAGAAATTCGATAAGCAGGAGCAAGAACGAAGTCTGGCGCTTGAAGATTTGGATGACGTTAGACTCGGCATGCTGGCGAAGAGTAACTTCGATCAATTCTGTTGAAAATTTATAATTTGTTCCTTTAGGAGAGGATCTAGGTGCCCGAGAAAAAGAGCTCGTCAAGCAGCTGGGAGAGAAACTCCAGCAGAGAAAAGAGCTCGTTGCAAGAATAGAAGCGCTGTCTGAGCGAGTGGATTCAACTGAAGCGGAGAGAGTTCAGGCGTACCAAACTTCCGAAGCGGCCAAAGCTCTCGAGATGCTGAAGGAAGAGAAGGCGACCATTGAAGCTTCTCTTGAGAAACGAATGCAAGATTTAGCTTCGCTTGAGCAGAATTTCCAAGCGGCTGATTTCGAATTGAATAAGGTGCAAGAGAGCCTCGATAGGCTCGCTGCGGAGTTCTCGCAGCTTCAGATAAAGAAATCTTCTGAGGGAGAGGAGTTGAGCAACTTGAACAGAAAGCGTATTGAGTTGATTGACCTGAAGGACGAGCTGTTGGATAAGAAATCGAAAATTTACGTTGACGAAGCGAACGCGATTGATGAATTTGCGAATCTAAGCACCAAGCAGATTCTCGCGAACATCGAAAAAATGAAAACTGGATCGAAAAAGGCGTACACTGCGAAAGACAAGGCAGTATTTTCCCAACTTGAGGTCCTAAAGGAAAAGCTTGAAGGGTTCACCACGCGACTGGAATCTTTAGATCGCACTTCTGAATCATTAAACCAGATTAAAGGTAATTTAAGTCGCTCCTGCGGGAATATGCCCTTAACTGAAACGTCTAGGCGAATTTGATAGCTTGCATCAGGAAACAATTGCGAAAGTCTTCAAAAATTTTTCAACGTACTTTGAAAAGTTCTTCCGCAGGATTTCTGGAGACGGCGTCTCTTCAGTCAAGCTGATAAAAGACTCGGTAACGATGTTATTCTGCTCATTAAATCTGAAAAAGTACGGTGCTTAGAAAGGAAAATATTCAGGAATAGACCTGAAAGTGAAATTTTACGGTGAAGGCGACGAAGAAGGCAAAGAGGATCGAGAGACCCGACGCACAACTAGAAAATCAGTTGATACGGCTGTAGGGCTGTCCTCGATGGGACACTTATCGACAGGACAAAAATCTGTCGTAGCTATGGCTATCATCTTCGCGCTGCAGCACTGCGACCCTGTACCCTTACTTCCCTTTTAATATTCCTAATTGACTCGAAAATCAGGCGCCGTTCTACTTCTTTGATGAGTTTGACTCTGCAATGGATAAGACATATCGCCAAGCTATCTACCAAATGTAAACATTCCTTTTTCCCACTAAGGACTAAGGCTTAATTTACAACAAACTAGCATACAAGAGAACGCCAAAAGAGCCCAGTATTTCATTTCGAGCTTCCAACCTGACATCGTAGATTTCCTTGACGCCAACTACATTTTAGTAATTTAACGTTTCAATAATAACCCTTTTCTTAACGCACCATAGGTCTCTCTGTCGAATAATATCAGTACCACCAAGCAAATCACAAGAGAAGAAGCTACTGAATTCTTCGCCCCATAACCAACGAACATTAAATCCTTAAGAATTTCGTATATCCTCTATATTTATTCAGAAGGTTTTTCGTAGCATAAACCTTCCCATGTATCTATTATTAATTATTCCATTACAAAGCGCATTATTTCTCCATAACGAAATGTAAATTAAAGGAATCTGTCCCAAATCCTCCTCTTTGATAAATTCTTATTACTCAAAACCCGAAAACTATCAACATTAATAGGGATTTCTCTCTATGATTTCATTTCTACATCGATTTAACGTACGGGAACAACATTGCTTCAAAAGAGAATTGTTAGAATAGCAAATATGCATATAGGAATTCGACGGAGAAAAATATCTCAACAGATGC
>ENA-UOUE01000638-UOUE01000638.1-compost-metagenome-genome-assembly--contig:-NODE-638-length-27457-cov-3.653579_pt1 | contig 27457 bp, 13 predicted proteins | sample MGYA00238146_ERZ747223 | MGnify/ENA primary metagenome ERZ747223 (study PRJEB28781, sample SAMN06268865) | compost metagenome | isolation source: single cell | place: USA: California, Emeryville, Joint...
CATGATATCAACGAAAAGAAGCAGAGTTACGTCGGCCAGTTGAATAAAGTGCATGACGATTTGAAATCGAATACCAGCGAGATAAGCCGTGAGCCGCTTGAAGCTCAGAAAAACAAGCTGAAAAGAGAGATTGATGAGAAAAAGCAGCAATGTGATATGATGCAAAGAGACTGGATGAAGAACCAAACAAGACTCGTTGATCTTCAGAACTCTTTAATGGGAGCACAGGAAAAAGTGAGCGAATTGAACACGAGAAAGACGATTCTCGAGCAGAAGAAGATCCGCTTGAACAACATCTACAATCAGCATGAGAAGGAAATCAAGCAGATCAAGATCGGGCTCAAGAACCTCCAAACTGAAATGAATAAGCTGAATGACGGGCTCTCAAAGAACCAAGCGAGTGAAGAAAAGCTGAAGAATGAGAATTTCAATATTGAAAGCGAGTTCGTTGAGAAGCTAAAGGAACTCGAGAAGGACTCTGTGAAGCTTGAGGTTGAGATTGATAGACTGAAGGAAGAGAAGGCAGAACTCTTAGCGAGCATTGTTGAGGCAGAGAGACAGATCTTGCTTTGGGAGAGGAAGATTACACTTGAGAAAGAGATGCAAGAGGCGCTGGATCCGAATATTGGACAGTCGGAAATCTCGCTCTTGAAGAAGGAGATCCATAGAATGGAGTTGAGATTGGAGGAGTTGAGAAGAAAGCAAGATGATATGATCAAAGAGATGGAGCGGTCGGTGAAGAAGAGAGTAATAATTATTGTTCTATTGACAGGTGTTTGACAAAACGAATGCTATTAGGATACTATACAAATTAAATATATGAAAAATGAAGACGATGAGATCAAGAATAAGAAAGGTAATTCTTATTCGCTAATTTTTATGGAAATACTTATTCTGTTTGGGTTAATAGGCTCAAAGGATACTCACATCAGTAAACAGATTCAGACGCTGAAGACTACATTGAATCAAACAACTCAAAACATCAAACAGCTTGATGCTGCTACTCGACAGAGAAAGGCGCAGCAAGAGCAGGTAGCTTTGGAGTTATTGTGCTCGGTTGTTAATTGGAAAACGCTAGATTGAGGCTCAAATTGAAGACGTTAATGAGAAGTATTCCCTTACAGAGAATGACCTCCATGAGAAGGCGATGCTCTTAACTGAGAAGAAACTCGAGCGCCTAAGGAACGTGTTCCAGATTTTAGAGCTCCAGAGCCAAGCAAAAGCTTATGAAGCAGTTGCTACTAACAAATTCAAGCTGGATTACCCAGAAGATACTTTGAGAAGGTGGATTTTATTCAAATTTTGACATTGAATAACGCTCTGTTATTTAGGGAATACGAAAAGAAGAAGGCTGTGAATGAGAATATTAGAGAAGTGCTACTTAGAGTAATGAACGACTATCCTCAGTATGGAAAGATTGTACAACAGATAGTTGATATTTAAGTGATTGAGTAACGTGAGAGATTTCTTTCATAGACATTTTGCTGAGTAATCCACGAGAGCTTTTGTATTGTTGTCGGGCTTATACATCTACATAACCGTCCTATATATGAGCGAAGGGATTATATTTTGATATTCAAATAACTATAATGACATTTTAGTTCATAGAAGTTTTATTTAGATGTGAGGGTCAAAGTCCCAAGTTTTTTCTGGATTTTTTTTTTCTTATTCATTGAATGAGAACTAAGAGAACTGAAAAGTGCTGTGATAATAGATATAGCATGCTGCTTCTCAAAAAGACTTCATATTAAGACATCCTCACTGTCATCAGGCTAACTCATTCTCATATAGAAAATTTTCAGAGAATTTCGCTTCCACCACCTTCATGAAGGTATTAATAGAGTCGAAGTAAGTTTTTCTAACTGAAAGGAGTTGATATAGACTGTTTATAGACTTGAAGGCTCCATCACATCAGAATATGGAATAACTAATGGCTTATGTTTCAATGCAACTGATAGTTGAAAGAATGATGACGACAGTGTATACTAGTAATAACTATCATCATCTAAGAGAGAGAGGTCAAAGCGACCGTAGCCAGAGGGGCGTTTTAGGACACCGTCTTAAAATTTCCAATTTTGGAGTCTCCACGTTTCAATTTTCTCAAGGCACAATCAAATAACATAAAAAACGGTTAAATGCGATATGAAACTTTACAAAATTCCACTCACTCAGTAAATTTCTTTTCACAATGAGCGAACGTCGTCATACAAGCGAATTACATGCCAACAATCTCGTTAACTCTCTCGAGGGCTTTTCCAATCTTATTTTTTTCTTCAAATTTACCGAAAAAATCTTATCTATTATATTTATTTTCAGTGGAATGTTAATCTAAGCTCATTGTAGCTCCGCAGGAGCTAGATAATCTCCTTTTTGTCCTTGAAATCGTTTCACTAAAGAAAAGGCGAATTGGTTTTTTTCACCGGGAAAAAAAAATAAAAAACAGCTTTTTGAGTCGTTTCAATTCCTTCTTTATATTGTTAAATCTGTATTCAAAATAACAAAACTCCAAACAAATTTGTTTTAATGAAATTCCAACCTCATCATTTCACCTTGGCTTTAGTCGGTAGCGTTATCATTGCTACAGTCTTTCCTTGCCACGGAATTGGAAAAACCATCTTTGATTATATCACCACTGCCGCCATAGCTCTCCTCTTTTTCTTCCATGGCGCGAAACTCTCTCGTGAGGCCATCATCACTGGCGTCACCCACTGGAAGCTGCATTTACTCGTCTTTCTCAGTACCTTCGTCCTCTTCCCGGTTTATGGACTGCTACTTCAACCCTTCCTGGAGCCACTTGTCACTCCAAATCTCTATACAGGAATTTTATTCGTCTGTGTGCTTCCTTCCACAGTACAATCCTCGATTGCCTTGACCTCCATGGCTAGAGGAAACATCGCTGCGGCTGTCTGCTCAGCCACTATCAGCAATATCGTTGGAATGCTCGTGACTCCTCTTTTGGTGAAAGTCGTCATTGTAAAGCATCGCGACGGATCCTCTGGTTTCAGCGGGATAATCGATATCCTCTTCCAACTTCTCCTACCATTCATTCTCGGTCAGATCGCACGACGCTGGATGGCGACTTGGATTGACTCCAAAAAGTCTATTTTGACAGTTATTGATCAGTTCTGGATTCTTCTCGTTGTTTACACAACTTTCAGTGCTGCTGTTATCAAAGGACTTTGGACTGAGACCCCGGTTATGTCGCTTTTCGGTCTTGTGCTCGTAAATGGAGTGCTGCTGTTCCTCGTGTTGCTTTCTACCTGCATTCTGAGCAGAATATTTGGGTTCGACAAGGCTGATGAGGTCACAATTGTCTTTTGCGGGTCCAAGAAGAGTCTTGCCAGCGGTGTTCCAATGGCAAATGTCTTGCTCTCTGAGTCAACGAAAGGAGCTTCTGTGTTGCCTTTAATGCTTTTCCATCAATTGCAGCTGATGGTCTGTGCTTTGTTGGCGCAAAATTATGCGAAAAGAACAGAGGATAACCATCCTGATGACCATACTGATTAAAAAGAATTTGGAATTAGACCATCATTTTATATTTTTGTTGTATGTTAGTTGATTGACGACACATGGACATTTGTATCATCTTTGTTTGAGAAGAGTTAAATCTAAACCAAAATGAAAAAAGATCTTGCTTGTTAGTTCGTTTTTCAAGATTTATCTCTTCATTTTCGTTGTGAAGATTATTGTCATTACATTTGAACCAGGCTGAAAAATTTGCTGTATAGGCCCTCAGAAAACAGCTCGTCTTGATTAAGTCTTCTGCGCAAGTGTAAAATAGATAAGAGATCATCATCTTCATCAATATCATGACTTGGTACCTGTTGGATTCGTGTTGTGTGTGTTGTATTGTTGAAAATATAGCAGAAGGAGTTTATCCGCTCTTCGTATTTGATTTTGACGCATGCGAATATTTAAATACGTGGCTTGTGGGATTACTAAGCTTTCTCTTTTGCTACGCGGCAAATTAAAAAAAGCTGATTTTCCTTCAGAAACTGAAAACTTTTTCCTGATTTTTAAGAAATAATATTCGGATTACAAGGGTTTTGTATCAAAGGCAGTTTAAAGAAAAGAATCGCTTTTCTATAGGATATACAGTAATTTTGGGGGTGAGGCCCACCCCTGAAGGGATTTCTTCCTATTGACATTCTTTATTCGAAGAATAGAATATTTAGACCGTCTTTGCTTAATCGTTTCATATAGAAAACGCTCATTGAAGGAGTCCTGATTTCGTGTCATAGAAGAAAGAATGGTTAAGCAAGAAAAAATGAAAAATCATTCTCGATAATCCTTAATCATTGAGCATTTCACAGAAAGTTGCTGTGTTCAGTCAGCGCTTATTCACTAGGGATTTTCATTGCAGTTGTAAATTTAGCAATTTGTCATTGCGTAGCCTGACTTACTATTTATATTGATTTCATTGTCTCAGAGAGCAACTTAAAATTGCTTTCAGAGGAACAGAAAGCCTTTTCGAAGAAATTGCAAAGTCAAATTAACACTATACTGACCTCTTTAAGTGCATGGTAGTAGCTGGGTAGTCAAGTATTTCTCATTCAGAGAGGAGATATTCGATCGACTGGAAAATAATTTTGGAAAGCATTGCTTACTCCAACTTCTTTATCAATTAAATCTCAGCCTCATCTAACATCATTTTCGATGAGGGCTGAGATTTCCAAGTTGATTTGAAAATCTGCCTTTGCAAAGGAATGGATATGCACACAATCGTGAAAATACTGCAAAGACTTTCTCTAATGATATATTATTCCTTTAATCCCAGCAAACATGCCCTCACTACTTAGCTGCAGGATTTATCATGAATGGAAAAAGTTTAAATAGGAGCAAAGGAGGTCAAAGCCCTCTCACTTAAGACTATTGATATCAAGGGCAAAACCAAAGGATCAGAATTCATATACTAAGTCTGTAAGGCTTAATTATTGAGTAGGGGCTCAGGTTATCACGAAAAATCAGTGATTTTTTCGAACTTTCATACGAGGGTATCTTTATGAAACTAATGCGAATTTAACCCTATTTCAGATCTTGATTCGCTTTTGAATCTTGAATCATCTAATTAATTGATTAAATTATTTGAATTCGGGTTATATACCCACATTTAAATTAAACAAAATGAATACTAAGAGCCACATTTTTCATTTTCAGCAACTAAGTGGGTGGAAAGGTGACCTTTCTCGAAAATTGAAGTTAGGCTATGGAAGTCAGTCTTGGCAATGCTCTCTATCAGTTGTAAAATACTTAAATATTATTCTCTCTCTATTAGCTCACACACTAACGAAATTTTCGTTTGAGGTCATAAATTTCTTAGTCTCATCCCTCCAAAAGAGCAGAAAATGAAATCGTCAAGTCTTTCGTTCAAAGAATTTTGAACGTATTCAATGGTTTATTCGATGTGGGATAGGATTCGCAGCTCTTATCGAACTCTTTTAAGAGCCAAAATAAGGTTATTAGCGATGCTGCTATTATCTTATCAATATATACTCATTTTCGTTAATAAAACGCATTGATTACCACATTTGGCCGTAAAATTCTGAAATTCATTCCTATAATGCAGCAGGTTTTTTAAAAAACCTACGTACTTAATTTGTTAATTCATAAGCAAGTCCTTATTAAAATTATATATGTTCTTAAACTCTTCTTATGTCTTCTACCTGCTGATGCCGTTCGGTTTTAATTCTATTAGGCTGGGGTTTAGGCGCACGCTATAAACTCTTGCCGAATGACGAGATGAACAAACTTAGTTAAAATTTTGTTTTTCCATGAATAGTTAACCAACAAAATCGATTTTCCCTTTGAATACATGATTTTCAGTGATAATACGTCGTCTCGGGTGAAAGTTTGATTCATTTCACCACAATTGTATGGAAATTTAGGTTGATAATCAATAATCTTACTTTTGAACCTTGCTAAATTTCCCTGAGACAGGCACTAAAGGAAAGAGAAAGATTATGTCCCCAAAGAAAGGGGGAAAACTGGTTGGGAGAATGCGTTATTTATTATTCCACGCAAAACTTTATTCGAGAGATCTACGTCAGAGTCATATATAATCAAAGTAAAAATCACCGAATTCGGAATTTTGTAGGGTTGGTGCTTATTTATTAAAATTTTCGATAAATCGAATCTACAATTAAAACAGCTTTAATATTGAGTCTTATTCTAAACATTTTGTATGCATATTCTACGAAGTGAGGTGTGGCAAACGCAATTAATTTCTAACTTTTTATTAACAAGTCAAGAACAGTAGCTCTAAAGCAGTTGATTTTTCTCGCCATATAAACCTCCGCGAAATGTACCAAATGGAAGCAGACCCGGTTCTCCAAGTGGAACCAAGCTCTCAGAGCAAACAGGAAACGATCAGAAGGCTAAAGAGAGAACGCGCGAAATCCAACATCGATCAAGAATCTCTCAAGCAAGAAGTCTTTTACAAAATGCGACTCGTCGACGATGAAATAGCTCCCTCAAGGACTGGAGGCTACAGTGACGGAGGAAGCCTAGCCGACTCCGATAGAATGCCGCCTCAAAGGGTCTATAGGAGATTATCTTTAAATGAAAATAGATCTGAAGATCCGTTGCAAGACTTCAAGCCGTTCAACCATAAGGAGCTGTACCCATCGTCCATTCAGAAGTACTTGACGAACTCACAGAAGACACGGCAGTTTTACGTCGGAGAAGCTGTCCAGAAGCTCAAAACTCCCAATAGCAAGTCTCATTCCAAGCATCTTGACAAAATGAGGCTTCTGGGGTTGGTCCAGGAGAGAGAAGTCGATACTTTAGTCAAGGGACGCCTCTCGATTTCGTCAGCGGGATCGAGTGTCGAGAGTCCGCTAAGAGATTTCTCGTCGGTGAACAGTGAACCGACTAATGCAGAAGACTCGAATTTACTCAAGCCGTCTAAATTCTTACAGGAGGCGTCGCAGGGCCTGTTCGGTGTTCAAGCAAATAAATTTGGGACCCCAGTAACAAATCAGTTTGCGAATCAGACGCCGCAAAACGATCTTTTTGGTCGCTTGCAAGCGGAGAATACATTCGGTAATGGAATTTTGCAGATGCAAAGCACTTTGAAGGTACCTCATCCGATGCTTAATCAAATGTATCCGGGGAATAACCCAAATCAGTTCTCATACCCGCAGCAGCAGTTTGACCCGAACCAAGCGAACGGCAACCCAGGGCTTGGGGGCTATCCGACGTATCAAATGGGTAATAATCAGTTTTTACGACCCAATGACCCTTCTGCCATGGAAATCCCGAATAGAGGGTTTGAACAGCCAAACCAGACGATCAGTCTCCGAATTCCATTGCATATGGCAAATACGGGAGGAGGCGGAGGAGATTTCCCGAACCAAGGCGCAAAGTCATTCACGCCGAAACACAATTCCCAAGGCGTTCAGCAGCAAAGTCCAAATATCAAAGATGTTGCTGACCAGCAACTGCTGAAGATAAACAATCTGCTTGTGAGGAAACCGAAAAGAATTTATAAACTAAACACTATCGACGTCGCTCCTTCATGGGGGTCAGGAAATTCGTCGAACTACAACTCTCCGGGCGTGGATTCACCGAACAGTCCAATGAGCGACATGGGAAATTTAACGACGGTTGGAAGCTTTAACGCGGCGCAATCGATATCCACCAAAACTACGGACTGCTCCAACGGTGTTGTCGGCGTTAGCTCCATGAACTCGATAAAGGCCGATGAGAATAGCAAAGCTAATGTCAATGCTGTCGAGCAGCCAAATAACCTAGCGACAAACTTGCTCAGTGCTCCCAGCAAAAAGAATCGAAAGCCCGTTTACCGTACGAACACAGATCCTAGTGTAGTCACTCCCTTGATGAAGACGATACCTAGTCCAGGTTCCAACAGTCCATCCCATAGCAAAAATTCTTCTAACGGTGCCGCATATCAGAACCTCCCTGGGCTGAGTCAATTTAGCATGATGAGTTCTAACGTCAATGCTCAATTAGGAAACGGAATATCAGGCCAGTTCATATCGAAAGGAGTCCAAACGGCCATCAATAGGACGCCAATGATAACTGAAACACTAGCTGAGAACCTACCAGGCGCGATCAAGAAGAAAAAGAAGCCGGTATATCGAGCGAGCACGGATCCAGATTTTCATATGATGGCGAATTCTATTATATCCCCTGGGGACCAGTCACTATACGAGCCTATTGGATCGCAGCAGCAGTAAATTCATCCTTTATGTGTGTTTTTTAATACTTTTGTTAGGCTAGAAGATGGTTCGATGTCAAGGAATACCATGAAATCATGGGTTTCAGATGAGAACGCTAAATCTTTCACGGACATATTGAACGAAAAAATGAACCAGATGACGATAAAATCTGACTATGGAGACAATAACTCGGTAAATGCAGATCCAACACCATATCAAACGCAAACAAACCTTCATTCGATGTTTGAAAATCTGCCGATGATGCAGCAGCCGCAGGGTCAGTCTTTTCCTCAAGCTAACCCTTTGATATTTTATAACACCGGTCAGAATATCCCTACAGATCAGCCAAATTTTGATCTCTCGAACGTAGTTCAAGAACCCTTTATTAACCCCTATTATGAGTCCAGGAAAAATGATAATAATTATAACGCAGGCATAGACCTTTTCCCCTCGTAAGAAACTTCCATGATAAAAGCTCATTCGGTGAGATGGAGCTCGTTTCCCTCAATGATAAAGACAATTTTTTTGAGCTGATCAAGTTTTTAACATATCAACTATTTCATATTTCAAATGAGATAGAATTCATTAATACAGCTTCAGCTTAGATCTTCTTCTATATTAAAAGAAAACCAAATCGTTTGTATTCGCATTATGGTTATTATTTTACACACCTCTGTATTATTGCTACACCTTTTGCCTGTGTCTTTCGTTTTTATTATTTTTCACAATAGCAAAATGTTAGTTTTCTTTGAAAAGCCCCATGCTATTAATTTATAGATTTTTGTTATATAATATGAAACTTCATTGCAAGATGTTTGGAAATATGTTATATGAATCTGAACATAAGGAAACAACTCTAAATTATTTTGTAATACTGCCGCTTAATAGTATTAAGTCGGCAACGGAGTCGGGATCTCTATGGTCTCACTGTGAATTCTTAAAACGAGGATCCTCTGCAAAATATATTATTAATAAGGATAGGAGAGAACGACTGGTTTACCTAATAATCTTTTCTGCGGGCTTTGAGATGATATTACAGGTTCATCCATAAGGGGTTCTTGGAGCGGACTATTGACATTAGCTGGAGAAGAAGAATGCACCCTCTTAAGGTCGGCTTGAAGCTCTTCATAACCCTATGTTATTACAAAGGTCAATCACAAGAATGATGAAGCTATCTATATACTTGAGAAGGATGTCGGTCTGACATGCAATCTTCGTCATCTGGGTCATGTATAAGTTTTTCAGTCTCCTCTACGCGATTCGGATCAACGTTATATCCAAGGAGTTTTCCGACTCTTCGGAAGCATTGTTTGGTTAGTAGCCAATAGTTACTGATCTTCTCTCTCAGGAAAATGAAGTAGTAGCCCACCCATTGGACGAAGAAAATCAGCGTGAAAATTGCAGCGACTCCTACAAAGCTAATCGTTGAGCCTTCATTCGATAAGCTCAGGTGATAAAGACACGCGTAAATAATAGCGCCTAGACTGAACAACGAAGTTAGTTCCAACGAATTGAGAACGTTGTTTGTAAAAGGAGTCCCTCGCAGCTGCAGTCCTGTGAAAGCTATTGTCGCAAGGAAGAGCGTAAGACACATGACCGTGAGATTTCTAATAAGGAAAACCGAGATTACAAGCAGCACCACCTTTCTGCCAAGGATCATAAACTCCCACCAATAGTATCTCCTCGTGTATCCTTGGTAAATGAAACCGTATTTCTTAGCGAATGTTTCTTCGCCGAGCATATCACTGTGTCTCTTCCTGCGAATCATTGTGAAGCAAATAAACGGAAGCAGGATTCCCCAAATGATGATCGTTGGTATCGCTGAAACCATCAAGAGCAGCCAATGCTTCTTTGAATAGCATTCCAGCGTCGGGTCAGGCTGAAGCACGTAAACCGCGCCACGAGTACTGCCTACGTCGACGCAGTTGAAGAGACTGAAGGCCACCGTCATCATGTCTGGCCAGATGTAGAAATACGTAACAATGAAAGTAATAATCATCGATTCCTTGAACTCAGGCCGTAGAAGAGACTTTCTTTCGATAAGATTTTTTACTACGATGAGTAATCCGATGAGTATCGTCCAATAGATTGGCGAGAGGAAAGAATAAAAGGCGTTCCATTGGAAATAGCTAACAGATTTTAAATTGAAGCCCATCCAATCGAGAATGCACTCATATGAGAATCCGCCGACAGAAGTGGAACCACTGCTGAACAGTGAAATGAAGTAGCTTTTGAAGGTAGTAACAAACTCAGGCCATTGGAACGGAATGACCAATAAGATATTTATAGCCTGGAAATAGTTAATCAAGATTCTCAGCGTAGAGGACTGATCTTTGTCTCTTTTGCCTTCATGTGCTTGGTAGACAGTGTACCCAATCACTGACATTCGCAGCAGTCCGAAGAATACGAACTGCACAAAGAACCAGGCAGTTTTCTCGCATTTAACGCATTTGTATTGACTCGAAGTTCCCCAGCCTTCTTGGCACTGACCGCAGAGGATTCCTTCATAGCCTTGATTGCAAACCCCAAGCTCAGTGCCATTTTGTATCTTACCACAATAGGCGCTTATTGAAGCAATTGTCGCCGGAGAGCAGGCTGGGAACTTGCTGCCCACCTGGGAAGAGTCAGTGATGTTCTGACAAGTCGAATCGAGTTTTCCGGGTTTCAGGTCAGGGTATATTTCGAAGCAGTCTTTTGTGTCAGGAACGGGTGGGTTGCAAGCTACTTGATTACTGCAGCTGAGCACGTTTTTGGAGAGGTTGTCGTGTCTCCAATAACCAGGAGCGACAGTGAGGGATGCTCCACCTTTCTTACACATCGCGCCTCTTATTTTGTTACAAGATGAGCAAGTAAGGCTCGAATTTGTAGGCTCTTCGAGTGAAAACGTGTTTGGTGGGCAAATGGAACAGATATCTGTATTAACAGGGAGAATCTCACCAATAGCGCACTTCCTGAAGCTAATATCGATCAAAAAGCTCGTTTTATCGTAATAGGCTCGATCATATGGGTATTTTTCAAACATATTGGTCGCAGTGCGCAGTTTTAGGCTTCCGCCTGGGGAGTTGATAAAGCCACCTGACAGAATAAAAGCTCCGTTTATCGAGTCAATTTTCAGAGAGTTAGGCAAAGAGGCTCGGCAGTCGATTTCTTTGAGAGAACTATGAGTTAGCGCAACACTTGTTTCATTCTCTTGGTCCAATCTGACGCAGAAATCTGGGTTATCCACCGTTATTTGCTGTCCGAAATGGTCGATGCCATAGAACGACACATTCTGAGTGAATGACTTGCCTCCAGTTTGGTTCAAGAGGCGCAGTTTCAGTGTTATCGATGGCGCGGGCTCATCATTGTTAAAGTTCGTTTCGGTGAAATTTTCTGGGTTGATAAAGTACCGCTTGATGTATTCAGATCGTGAAATGGTGGTTCCGTTATCAAAAACTATCGCAAGGCCGGTAAATGCATCATTGTACATCTCTTTCCCATAGAGCAACTGAATGGGATAGGATCCAAAGACTGGACCGTACCCGCCATGAGACGTCGCTGTGTTATTGCTGAAAATGCTGTCTTTTGGAGTAAAGATATGCGCGTTGTAATAGATCGCTCCTCCTACATCAGCTATATTATTCGTGAACGTATTATTGCTAATATCCGTAGCACATTCTTCAGCGTCGCAGGAGTAATACACCGCACCTCCCTTAGAATTCAGCGAAAATAGTGAAGTATCCGTTGCTTTGAGTCCCGTGTTCATGTCGAATGTACTATGCCACAGCGAGCAATTTTCAAGGTTTTCGAAGTGAGCACCTCCGCCGCTCAGTCTTGCTCTGTTCCCTGTGAAATTCAACAGACTGAAGTTCAACATCGCTGCTGTGGTGTTCGCCGCTCTAAACCCTTCTGCGAACAAGCCACCACCCTTGAGAGCTATATTGTTCACTAAAGTTACATTGTGAACAATCGCTGGCATGAACCCAATGTAAAGGGCTCCTCCAATCTCAGCTTCGTTGTCTTGGAATCGTGAATGCTCTAGGTAGAAATACGTCGAGTTTTCCACGTCAATCGCTGCTCCTCTACTAGTCACGTTCTGATTTCCGAGCACAACGACGTTAGAAACCGTAAAATTGAAGCCTCCGTTCAAAAACAGTGCCGATCCGATCTGTTGAGGGTTTTCTGTGTTGTTATAGATCTTACTGTACTCGTAATTATCCATCGTGAAGTTTTTGATCGTCGCATTGGTGTTAGTCACACTGACACAGCCAGAATAGAAGTTTTTCACGACCCAGTTCTCTAAAACGACCGAAGTATTTGAAGCGGATAAACAAGCGCCATTTAATGACCCATTGATATTGGTAATGACGGCGTTAGTCATCGAGAAGGATTGCCTCTGTCGGAGTGAAACCGCTGAGTTTTCTGGGAACATTCTCATGTTAGTAATATTAATCCGGTCAAAATGAGACTCCGTACTGATAGAGTCGAGCAGACAACCAAGATTTGACCTCTGACATTGTGTGTTGATTGCAGAAACGTTGGTAAAATTGCTGTTTGTGCTCACCTGAGCAAGGATAGTCCCTGTGTTGTTGAGAACTTCCACGTCATAAGCCCTGATTGTCGAAAGCAGCGACTGCATGAGACTGAACTCTGACGTATTGTTGAGAAATAGACAGTTTTTCAGGGTTTGAGGACCGACGAAGTTTTCAGCGTAGTAAATCGCACTGCCTTGGAGAGCCTTACAATCCTCGAATCTTGTTTTGCGGATTTCTGATTGGGAGTTTGTGGAAACAGAAATCGCACCTGCCATAGCATCGCAGCTACAATTCTATAACTTACGTTAAGGAATGTAGGGAAAATAATTTCTGTTACCGTGAAGTTAGAGTTTTCTATTGTCAGGTTCGATACAGTCTGAGCTGACAGTCCTCCTCCGTTGTAATAGGCACGATTGAGACTGAATGCGGAATTGTTGAAATAAAAGGTTCCCTCTTGAATAAACAGAGCTCCTCCAAACTGAGCAGTGTTATCTGTTGTTGTTGAAAAAAAAAAAATCTTATTCAAAGGAATCGGAAAGGAGTTTTACTTATATATTTACTGCTATTATCAGAAAAGTTGATTTTTTGAATCGACGCGGCTCCTCCATTGATCGTCGCTTCATTCGCCATGAAGATATTGCCCCTTGCTAAGAGATTCACTCCTCTCTTAAACAGTATCCCTCCGCCGAAATTAGCAATATTTCCAAGGAAGATGTTATCGGTCAGCGTACAATTTCCTTTGTTGGTGGTCGGCTGGTAATAGATCCCTCCACCAGCTCCAGCAATGCCGAAGTCATTGACGGATGCATTTGCGATGTTTTTAATAAAGCTATTCCTTTCAAAGAAACATAAATACTCGTAGTCCGCTTTCGCGACGAAAGCGAAGTAGAACGCGCCTCCTAAGCCTCCATCGTTTGCAAGCGGTGTTGTTTCTGTCGCGACATTCCAATAAAAGGTTGAGTCATCGACTGCTATTCTGAAATCCTTCATGCTTGGATCGACATATACTGCGCCACCGAAGAGAGCCTTATTGCGAGTGAAATTACACTCACAGATCGTGACTTCAGTGTTTTGTTTGTTTTTATCGATGTTGACAGCACCGCCAAGAGCATGGTTGTTGTTTGTGAAATTAGACTGAAGAATCGAGAAATAATTCGCGGAGGAATATACGACTCCAGCTCCTAGTGGATATGTCGTATTTTCGAAGAAATGATCACTGTTATTCGTAAAGCGGGAACCTACGCGATTCGTTTTAGATGAATCTGAGATGAAAATTGCATACCCATTATCGTAAACATGCTTGCAGCTACCCTGAATCCTGAAGACCCGTTATAGACCATGTTGTTGGTGACTTCTAAATTGTTTACGAAAATACTTTTTGGAAAAGGGTTTAGATGATGGGTGACTTATTAAGTTATGATTACTCGGCAATAAGAGCTCTCGAAGTGAAAAAGATAGCCTCCTCATTCGATGAGCTTCCAACATTATTCTAGGCAAACATATTTGATTGGTTTAACCCTTGATATTATAGTTTGTTACAGTGACGTTCACAGAGTCCATGTCGACTTTCGAGTTATTAGCAAGAATTGTGATTGTGATGATAGAGCCTTCGTTCACGGTATTCGAGTCGAATGTGGAGTTCATGACTTCAAGTGCTCCACCGAAGATAAGGATGGCTGAAATATTGGTCACGGTGCATCCGCTGTTGGAAAAACAAAAATAAGAGTCTGATTAAACTGATAAGGTGACAATACCTCATTGAGATATTATTTAATGAGACCGTTCCCGCTGCTGTGTGCAAGAATGATGTATTATTGAAGTTAATATTGGATAAATTTGTGTGTTGTATCATTATTGCGGAGTTAGCAATGTTCTTTATGATTGAGTCCATGTTAGCGGTCAGGAAATTCTCGAATATGACATTCTAAAAACGACGATTAGATGAAATTGAGGCAAAAGGTGTCTACGGATAGATTGATGGAAGAAGGCGATTGAGCAGCAATCAAGGCTTTAGCCGTGTTCGTTTGCTCTCTCTGAAACCGGATAGACTCGAAGGTAAGAGAAATAAGATTTCCTTGAAGCAAAAATGAGCTATCTGCCTGACTAGCAAGGATTGTCGCATATTGTCCGTCCACCCAGCACCTGATTAAATGGATTACCATTGAAGTTTTAACATGAATGCTCTACTTGATAGTCAAGTTGGCCGAAATCATGGTTTGTTTGGCGAGATCAGAGAATATTTGATTTTGTTGAAGGAGAATCGTTCCCGGAGTCGCAGCTAATCGTTTTATAGCTTCAGTAAGAGTTTTAAGCGGCGACTCGCCTGTCCCCGAAGATTTGTCGTTTCCTTGAACTGCATCGACAAAATATACAGCTTCGCAATTTGCTAATTTAGTGATCAGAAGGCCTGTATGAGAGAATTGTTGGATACCTTGAAGAAGAGAAGTCAATATTAGCAGAGCAATTGCAAGGTTAGAAAGCTTAAAATGGTATGACGGCATTGTTTAAACTGAATGCGAGGTTTTATGAACTTTAATTTGTAATAGAACTGTACAAAATTTAAATCAAAGAAGATTTCTGGCAATTCCAACCTGATCAAGCTACGCTGTTAGACATTCATTGGTTTTTTTAACAGTGCTACTAGCCTTTTCTTCAAGTGATAATAATGAATGGATTAGCAAATTCTCCATCATTTCCTACATTTGCTAGCCGAGAGAACAGAGACGAGGGTAATAGGGACTTTGAATTCAATAGACTAAGCAGCTAGGACGAAAAAATTATCTATATGCAGTAGGCACGAACAGTCTTAGTTTACTATAAAAAGATTTGGATATTGAGATGCAAGCCAGAAATAATCTTCCTTTGAGATATAGTCCTCGAGTCCAATCTAGAAAGCGAAGCAAATAAGCAATCAGCGTGAAAAAAACTTAGTGTTACTCCTTTTTTCTTGATGATCACTCGGATTTTACGCTCGATTTTAGTCATGTCTTCACCAAATAAGAGAGACTTTTATTACAGGTACAAAGCCGATTAATACTATTTTAACAATAAATCACGCTACCTGGAAAATCTTTAAAATGCTGACAAGCACAAGCGATCCACTCCCTTCGATATCGAAGAGTTCAAACGCATACTCTAGCTTTTGATTCAATGTCAAGCTCAAACAAGCTGAAATTCCAATGATAATTTCTCTATTCATTCAATAATTATTTCAGCAAGGCATCAACGCTTCAAACGTTACCTGATATCCACACAGCTGGACCCGACATCTTTCGCGCCAGCAGTAATTTGATTAAACAGATTCCAGGAATAATCATCACCACTGCGCGGTAGCCCTAGAAACTCAAGAAACTCAACGTACTTGCAGATCGGCTGGTGAGTATTTAGAAGTTTCTTCACATTAGAATGAATTTGCCTGAACTCCATTGGTCCAATTTTAAACGCGCTGATAAAATTCTGGAAACATTCAATACGCATTCCACGAGTATTCTTCGCGGCGTTGGCAATAGAGTTCGCTCCGTAGGCTTTCTTGACTTTTCCTGGGTCCTCTGGAGTTGCATTATGCGGCCGTTCCTTTGAGACGACTTCTTGACTTGCGTTGAGTTTTTCACCTTTATTACCATTTTGTTCCTCTATTTTGGCTGCATCATTAGCTTTCTTCTTCATTAGAAGCTCGGTCGTTGGAGGATACGCCTGTCCTATCGGGTTCAAGCTTTTGCCAGTAGCGAGTTTATAAAACTCTGGGTAGTATACACGACCTGTCCCTTCATAGTCCAGCATTCGAATCATTTCCTCGATTTCGCCTTCTGTCGCGTCGGTCTCGAGGACATTCAGAAAGAAGCTCAAATCCTGGGCTGTAATGTAATTTTTCTTTTGTAAATCAAGTGTTTTGAATGCTTCAGAGATCTCGGCGTCGCTGAAGTGAGGAATGATGAGATTTGAAGGGTGATTTTGGGCGTCGATTGTAAATTTCTTGCTTTGCTGAAGCACAACAACGCCTTCCTTCGCTTTTTTGGAAGGAGGCTGAAGTCTCATCCCTGATTCATTAGATTTTCTGGGCTGCCGGGAGTTGTCCAGATTGCTCTGATCAACCGAAGAGTCTGAGATAGTGTTCGATGAGACTGGTTGTTGTGCTTGCGCATTATTTTTTTTGAACAATGGCGTAGAATCTTGAGGATCACCGCCAGTTTCCCTTTGCGACTGTCTTGGAACTGCTAAATTAGCCATCTTTTTGCCTAAATTGTCTTGAATAACGATTAACCACAGTGTTAGAATTACTTCTAAAGCCTTGATCTCCTTTATCAATGCCAATTGGGGATATTGGCCTCGTGACTTCATCGTTTGATGCTTGGAACTCCCTTAAAATCTCGATATTATTTTCAAATCTCTTCTTCCCCTTTCCGTTGTCCCTGAGAGCTTCTTTGTCGTTAGTGCGTATTGTGTCCATCTCATTGGATAAATCAAGCGATTGATTTGATTGATAAATAATTTTCGCGTCTGCTTCGAACTGACTGCGACCGTAATTCTGCGCATCTGGACTATTTCCTCCTTGATAATTCGTCGGAGACTCTTCGGCGATCGGATCTTGTAGATTCTGCAACCGATGACTATGCCCTAGTGTTCGAATTTCCTCATTGTTGAAAAATTCAACGGAAGGACTCCGCTATTCAATTTAGATGATTAGCAAAAGAAAACGCTCAAATAATCGTACGTCGTTTCGAGACATCTCTAATGGTGTGATCAGATCTTGCTTTTCTGCATTGATAGGCGATACAGGCTCTTCGAGAGTCATTTTTCCGTAGTTTCCAGCAGCCGTTTTAGATGACCCTCTCTGGGAATTGGATTTTATTGAACCTTCTAAATTCATTGGTGTCAATGTGTTGCCTCCAGTGCTATCATTTGCATTGATTCCTGAAAAATATGGGATCAAGAATGAATTTTTGCGTTACCGATAGGAATATTTTGGTTCTGGGCTGATATTATTTGGATTGCGCCGATATTACCCAATTTGGAGCCAGGTGCTCTCTGTTGCTTCGACTTGCGGGAGTCGTTTGATGCAGCGGATTGCGAGGTTAGTTTTTTTTGTTCAATTCGTTCGAATTCTGGGATATTAGTGAATAGCTGAGCTGACGGGTAAAGGGGGGATGGGAGTTACGTTTTAAGTGTTCAACCTCTTCGTCGTCTGAGGAGTCTGATCCAGCCGCAGGGCTACTTGTGATCCATCCGTTCCGATTCAGCTTCATTTTTAAAATATTGTGCTCTTTTAAATTTTTTTATAAAGTATCTTACTTGTTGTTGTAACTTCTGAGTATTATGGTTATAACATTGTTAAACTCACTTTAATAAATAATTCAATTTTATGCTTAATCTGCGTTCCAATAGTGTAAGTACTATTAAATTGAATTCCAATGACCAACCCGCAACCGTTGTATTTCTTGGTGAAGACAGCCAGTTCATTGGATAATGTTGTTAATAAGAATAAACTGCAAAAAATGGACTTTCATTCAGTTTTTTCAATAAATAGTCGAGAGATGAGGCAACATTAGCATCCATATAATGTGATTACCTTGAAAAGACCACAAAGAGAGAACATATACTTCAAATATTAAGGTTATTTCGGTATAAAATGAATAAAATAACGTATTTAAGAATAACAGAAAAAGTTCAAGGAGTTGTCAATAGACTCCAGGAACCACAAAAAACGATTATATATATCAATTCTTATTTAATATTGTAAGACCTGCTTGAATGCTTGAATGACAATTTTTGAAAATTGCAAGCCTACACCCAAAAAAAATTAATATATATATAAAAGTAAAAATCGACTCTTCAAAATTAAGGTTCTGTTGCTGGGGCTCTCTTTTTTCGTGGACTCTGGGCTATTCTTACTATTGTATTATCTCTCATCTCGTTTTTTCGAGCAACCTGAATTTTATCCAGCACGTTCGGATTAATCCCAGGGTGATTGATACTGAACTCCAGCTTCCTTTTCCCGATATCCTCTCTCTTCATTTGCTCTGGCAGCGTGAATTCGTACAGTTTGTTGATTTGATTTCTACTATGCCCAATCTACAACGAGAATTAGCCAATTCTCATTACCTTTTAGGATATAATGATTACTCTGGTGATTAATATTAAATTTTCTCTTTCTTTCGTTTTCGTATTTGTAAATAAGAAGATAATCGCTCCAATAGAAATAATTTCGAGGCATCCACTGATATACATTGGAATGATGACTCCCTTTCAAGCAAGGAATTATGAATTCTGCTAAGAATTGAATTTACTGTTGGTTTTTGGAGAGTTTTGGTGGTGTAAATAACCGCACTGAGGATAGCAAAAATCACCTCGAGACTTATCGCAAAAGCCGTCAGATATATTATCTAAGAATCGGGTCAAATAAAGATAATAAGATTTCAGTAAATCTAAAAGGAACCGTTACTTTTTTGATGATTTTCTTGTCTTCAGCGGTGTTCTTCCTGTAATTTTCTAGATATTTCGGATCATCGATCAAATCATTCTCAGCTACGTATTTCAATTAGCTTTATTCGAAAGATAGGAGCTAAGAAGTACTTTGGCCATTGTCGGTGCTCGTTGGGGTTTCTACTTGCGTTTGCTGTGACAGTCGCTCCTTTATTTTTTCTATTACAACCTTCTGAGCCTCTCTTTGCAACTCTCTCTGTTTTTCCAATTCTTTACTCGCTCTACTCGTGCACACCCATTCCATTTTTAAATTTTCAGGGATCTTGACAGAAACTTCTGATTGTGCACTGTGCTCGCTATGCTGGCTAATCTCTTCGCATTCATGTATTATTTCTTCGTTTTGTTTTATTGGATTCTGTAATTTCTCGCTGATATCCTTAATCCTTTGCTCTGGGGAATCTTCTGTCACTGAAGCCATCGACCGCCGGCCTCCAGGAGTACCTGCACTGAGGCGGAGCTGGAGGCCTCGTTTCTCGTCAAAGCTTTTCACTCGAGGCCTAGTTTTGTAGGAAGGACTCGAGATTTCATGGTCGGCGACGATCCATGTTCTGAGGACCTTTCTGGATCTGTTCTGACTGAAAGATTTGAGATTTTTCTGCGCCATGTCGTTCCGAAGAGAGGCAGCCTTATCGAGCCGATGGATGCCATTTTGTTCATTCTCCATACTAAGAAAGTCATATAAACAGTCGAGAACTACTCACATGCAGTAATTACTTCTTGATTCTTTGGATAACATTAGCTTCCTCGTCAGTGATACAGCGGAAAAGTAAAAACCCATAGAAACAGAATTCTTAATCAAAATAACAAGCTTCAATTGACTCAGTCACAAAAGAGTGAGATTTACCTAAAATAATCAGAACAAGGAATACGAAGACCACAGCGTATCCAAGGTTGATATAGTAACGGTATTGAGGGTTCCGCAATCCTTTAGTAACACTAGTTGTAATCTGGAAAAGAACAATGAGTCCCATCGTTATTTTCGTCAACTATTCAGTTTGATTCAGTCCTCTCAATTCAGCAGATAGTCATTACTGGTTTGATAAATCTGAATACGAATCTTCTGCGTTTCTCATTCTTATGGCTCAGCTCTTCAAATAAACTGTACCTGAGTAGCGACAAGTTTAGAAAATTTATTAAAAGTCAATATCTTACCAAACCCAGAAAACAATAGAATATAGCACGTATAGGATACTATACGTTGCTTCATACAACAGCCGTTCGATGGAACGGTTAAAAATTTCTTTCATTACGAACGGATCGATTATTAGCCACAGCACTCTCGCTTTATCAGTCGATATTAGCATTCGCAGAAACAAATGCGGCTTACTGATAGAAATTAACAGCATGAATATCATCATTAGATTTTTTGGACTTCGCATTATTTTGCAAAAGAACTTACAGCAGCTCATCGGATAAAACCTTCTTTCCTATGACAATATCAGAACTGTACCCAATGCGAGCGATGCTTACTGCACTGAGCTTTAGAATCAAAGTAAACAGCGCGTAGAGTCCAATAATAACGAAAAGGGCCCCAAAGATAATCTGATAGAGAAGAAACGCCTGTTACAAAGGAATCAGCTATTGAAATTCAGACAGGAGATTACGTTTTTCCAATACAATTTGATATTTGTTTCGCAAGCATCGCCAAACCAAGCCACATCGCATCTAGCCATGATCGAAAAAAATGTGTAAGCCATTAAAAACCTGCCTTTCATTTACATGCAATCGCTATTAATGCAAGCACCTGTGGATATTGGTATTAGACTCAGTTGAATTGAGAGAACTTCTTACCATGGTTGCCACAATCGGATTGAGTAACGCACATTAGCAAAATTTATTGATGTGAAATTCACCCGAATAATTTTTAATTGTAGTTACGGTCCACGAAGGAAATAAATATAGACTCGAATATAGTAATACATCGTAAGACAAAAGGCGAAGGCTCTTTATGGCCAGATATTCAGAGCTTATAAATTAAGCAATTTATGAGCCTTGGTTTAGGAAAAAATATTTCTTTTGGGAGGTGATAGATAGAATTGAGGGAGGAGAAGGAGTAATAATATTATTCATATAGATAAAAAAACAATAAGCTTCTCATAATCTGTGGGCCTTATTTTGCAAACAAGACGTCGATGATCATGAAAATTAGTTAAACAAAGCGTAATATTGAAATCTAGTTGGGTTCGTGAGCAAAGGACAAGCGTTTACTGCGAGGAGCGCAAGGTGCTCTCGCAACCTTCTTTGCTCCTCTATTAAGAAATTGTACTCATTTTCAAGCTTCTGCTGCTCGCTTTTAAGCATTCTTTGGTTATTTTCAAGCTCCATCTGCTCTCTTCTGAGCCGTTGATTCTCTTCTTCAAGCCGCCGGTGAAGGAGCTGTAGTTCAAGGTGCTCGTTCATTCTCCTCAGATGCTCTACCTGCAGTCTCCTGTTCTCTTCGTCGAGTCTTTGGCGTTCGGCTGCGAGGATGGCATTCTTTCTCTCTTGAATTTTCAATTGAATGGTTAATAGCAAATATTCCTCAAGCTCACTTAAAGATTCATCATCATCCTATATCGAAGTGCTATTGGATGTTGAGCCTCGAAAGAATTGATTACCATTTCTATTTCGTAGTTACTTCTCATTTTTTGATCAGGTATATGGTTCTCGCGATGCTGTGGGTATTTTATTATTGAGCCTGAACTAACTAATTAATTCAAATTGCGACTTGTTTGAAAGAAAAATTTAAGACTTAAATTCCTAACTATGAAAAAAGGAGCCTTTGCCAATAAATGATTGAGAAAAAGGTTATTGAATATTTTTTGTGGACTAATGAAAAGACTATGCGGATGTATATTCTCCTAATAACCCCGTTCAGCTTAAGGGTAGAAAAAAGGAGATGGTATTCTGCAATGTGAATGATTTTCTAAGAATTTTCAGAGGGCATTATCCTAGAATTGAATTAGGACTAACACCTTTTATACTATTCACAAATCTCTTCAAGATTTTCTGATTTGAGAAATGAAAAGAGAACTAATTCATGTGGAGCGCTTTTGAGAAAATATATTTGAAGATTCGCCTTCTTTCAAAGGAAATTTTATAAAATCCTAAATGAATACTGTTGATTTACAAGAGAGAGCGGCAGTAACGACTCCAACAGTTATATGATCCATATTTCATTTTCTGAGGAATAGAGAAGTAATGCGCCTTCATAACTCTTTTGTTGATAATCTCCCTTCGAAGCACGCCTAATTCTTTAGATACATTCAACTCCGCATTCAAAAGCACCTTTTAACCCAAAAAAAGTATAAACGTCATTAAATTATGTGTTTCAGTAAATAAATTAATTTGGTACTTCTTTATGAAAAAAGCATCACAGTTCAATTTTGGAAAGCTCAGATACTTTCACTAAGCCGCTGAGACCGGAATGATGTGTATTCGCTGATAGTAAAGAGCAGATAGCTGTGAATTCGATAGCAGGATTTTAACTTGAACTAGTGGTCCGCGACTTATATTCTATCTCTTCATCTGAACAAAGTGCAATTCTGCTAATGGAGAAGAACACGAAATTCTTGCTTGCTGAGGCCATAGCTCATACATTAGAGCCAATTTACTACAAGAGATGGACAAAAGAATGCATTGATCACGTTTTCAAAAGTGAAAAGTTCTCTGCGATGGAATAATTACTGACTTCAGGAATGGATCGAGCAGATGTTACCATTTTAGAGATGAAGCTAAAATTCATTCAAAATGTAGCGAAAGAGACAACGCCAATATATAAAGCGTTATCTATCGTACAATGAACACGCAATCTTTTTGAGTCTGATACTTCTTTTGGGATTCATTGAGATCAAATCAAAACCTATCCAATAAAGATGAAATGAAGAGTTTTTCAGCATGTGAGTTGATGGCATAGTGGCTTCCGTTCAGAGAAGAAAACAAATCAAATAGAGTGTCAGAAACACCAGATCCTGTTTGATCATTATAGCTGGGAGGGACTTTATTTGGATTAAGCGTCAATTACGCAAAATTTTGCGCTTCCATATTGAGAATCTCTAAAAGCTATGCTGATTCAAACAAAGTAGATTGCTTTAGACTAGAATACTGTTGCCATATCTTTTGAATACTGTTGAAGGTGAGAATTATCGAATACAAGAACAAAACATTCGAGATAGTTCCTAAGAAAAATCCTTTTAGAAGCAATATCAATATGGCTGAGAAACATTAGAGATTATTCGAGAGAACATAGTGAGATAAACTGTTCTCTCTGAGAAACTATGCCAAGCCTTCTTTAAATGACAAACATTGATTGTGGATACCTTTTCGAATGTGTGAATCTAACTAACATAAAAGTTTTTACTATTTTAAGGAAAAATTTCGGTATTATTGTTCCTGTTGTTTGGATAGCTACCGAGGCGCAACCCAATTTGAAAGTGAAGATTTTTTTTCCCTCCTGTCGAGCCTCATAGACTTAACTCTAATGCTAATTGTATACAATTAAACTAACGATACTACAAATTAAACTGACGATTATGAGTTACACTTTTCACTATTCATCTGCATTTAAACCTATTAATTCTTGGAATACGCTCTACTACCATCCTCTTCTGAAGCAGCACGAAGCGCTGATCTTTATTCATTCAAACAGTTCAACACCATCAACCATACCCTTTTAAAAAAAAAAAAGCCAATATCGGTTGGAAAGCTCAAACAACTCGTCCTTCGAGTTCAAGATTAACTGATTCTTAGATAGACAGGAAAAATTTAACTCATTCCCGATGTAATTTCACAAAATCGTTTCATTTCTGAGACCCTCTCTCTGGATTTTTCTAAATACTACCTCCATAATCCCTAACGCTCCTCTTTCAGGTTTTTGGAACTGCCTTTGAATTCTAGATTCTCCTCTTGCTTCTCTAATCCCTTTCAACTAGCTTCATTTTTCTTTTATTCCTTATATAGATTCTTTCATACTTTCGAATAAATTTTGATTTATTTCTCCTTACAAATACTTTCAACACAGCATCGATTCAACTCTACAAATGATCAATGTACCTTCTCTGAAGGTGATTCCTCACTACAAAATATTGGCATTTTCTTTTTTTTTTATCGACATTGCCTTTCTATAATATTCTGCGTCAGTGAGCCTTAATCAAATTTTGAATCTGCTACGCTTGCCAAAAATTAGTATTCAGATTCAAACTGTTTTTAAAGATCGTTGTCACTTTTAATGCTTTAATTAGGTTACAACCAACTGAAATTCCAGAATGAACAGAAGGATCTAGCACGTTAAAATCGGCAAATCCTCCATCAACACGCACTCTCTTTCCGTTCATTGCAAACTCTACCTGTGAATCACTTGTAGAAGATTTGTAGAATTTTCTTTCTTTTGAAAGTCAGATATTGTAGAGAACTTCGCGAGGTTTATTCTATTTAATAGGCAAACAATAAAAAATTTTTCAGCATGAAAACTAATTAAATAGCTTCCGATTAAACTGGCGCAGTTTCTCTCAAATACCAGTTCTCACTTTATCAATGCAAGTTGGTTCCAAGTCTATGAAGACTGATCGAGCAACAAATTTGTCACTTGATTGTGAAAATATTTTATGAATTCCATCATCCGGAGTTTTTTCAGGCATGATAGTTCCATCTGGTTGTAGATTGTGCTCTGCACAGAAAAGTTCCCAACAGGCATCACCCATTTGTATTCCTGCTTGGCCAATGTGCAAACAAATGATTTCTCCCATCTTATATACTTATTTTTGTAGAGCGAAACTTAAAATTATATGCGAACTTTAAGATTATTACACGTTACAAATTAATCTCAGAGATGAAAAAAAGATATCCGTCGTGTCAATCGACAGGTTCATAAGTTTTTTGTTGGTGACTCTTAGAATTGGACATGTGGATGCTGCTTTTATGAATAATACAGGATTCTTAATTGAATAGGGTCTTTGGCTGACATGAAAGCCTTTTTTTATTGACTAAGCTGCTAGTCATAACTTTAGAGATCCAGTTGAAATATTCTGACAAACTTCTGGAAATATGAAGCCAGTAAAGGTAGCGAAAGGAGAGACTAATAGTTTTCTACTGGAGAACGGCAAGGTAATTATGCCTTCTACTGACTTACTTCCTTTAGTCGAGGTTCTTTCTAGATGAAATTACATAAAGAACTTTTCTTCACACTGCCGCTTATTTTTACATTGTTTCTTAGGGCTTTCAGGTTCTACCATTTTAATTGGTAGGAGGACACATCAATCAGAAAATGCTCCATGTGGATAGATTAATTCCAAAGCTCTTAATCCCTATCCATTAATTGAGTTTTCATTTCAATTATTTGATGTACAGCGCTCGAATCGGGTTCTATTCATTATTCGTTTTCGATTCAGATCTCGGTTGAGATCCCAATCTCTTTTCATCATCACTCGATTCCTCAGCCATAATTAATTCATCTTCTTTATGAATTTCACTGTAATTACGAGTCTAGGCAAATTCACCGACTTCCATATCGTCACAAACGTAATTATTGCTCATTTCCACTATGCTATAATCATAATAAACTGAAATTTTCTTTAACAACGATAATGATCAAAAAACGAGTAATGATCAATAATCTCACTCAATGAATATTTATTTTCTCAGGTTTTATCTTTTTTGTTTTGCTTGTTTTGCGAATGAGATCTTTAATCACAAGCATGGTTTCAACAGTTATCAAATTTTTGAATATTTTACAAATCATCGTACAAAAAATTATAATTAATATATTTCTTTTCGTAGTTCAAATCGAGAATGAAGCAATCAACAAATTCTTGATATATAAAACAAAATGTAAATGGTGTATACTGAGCGGAAAACGATGTATATGGTATTATCAAGGAAGTTACCAGCACTTACTTACTTCATCACAAAACTGCCTTCAAAAAGAAGTGATGTATCGTTTGCGATTTGCCAGAATTAGAGTATTACAATATCAGGCCATACCACATGAAAGTACAGGTTTGAAGAAAATCAAAGCAAAAATTATATATTTGCTCTTACTTAACCTCAAAGGCCTCCAAACAGAATTAAAATAAACTGCTTTATTTCTTAATTTAGGTAGTGAACGCCTGCTCATACTATAATAAATGCGAAATTTTGAGTATTGTTAATTCGTATATATCAACTACAATTACCTAGTAGTTAAACATCGAAAAATCATGCTTCAGTGAAAAACAGGAAAAAATAACGAAATCTCGATGATTCTAAACAAATTAGTCACTTAAAGTATATACTATAAATTATCTTTTCGCTTAGTAAATCTCTTATGAACTGTGTCTTCCATGAGAATTAAACAAACTAAGGGAAAGAAGGTTATTTACTCAATATACCTTTATTACATGCTAATAATACCTTGAATTTCATACTAACCCTTGATACTTTCTAAGGCTACAGACTAAAAAAGCATAATCACTACTATGACCCCAAATATTACATTCAGCAAATCTAAAAAGCATCATTTAGAAACTTGCGAATTTGTTACAGCCAAATGATAACAATATATCAGCAAATTATCATTTCAAAAGAACAGCACAGCTTTTATACAAAAACAACAAACACCCCCACCAAAAGATAAATTTCCCAACACAGGAGAAAAATCTCTACATCTCACTAAACCTACTTGAAACCAGTTTTCGAAGCTGGTTTTTGATCTCTATATATAAAAATCTCCCCCTTCTTCTTATTGTCAAGTGTAGGAGTCTGCGAGTCTCTGTAATTCTGCGGTATCATAGCAAAAGAATTTTTCTTTGACATTGATCTGCTAAAATCCGGGAGTTTATTGCTTTCATTCATGGAAAGAATAACTGCCGCATTATTTTCAGCTAAGCGCTTCTTCAGCACCGTGATTTCATTTGCAGAACTCACCGAAAGATCCTTTAGCTGTTTTTCTAGATGCTGTATACGATCATTCGCTCTCTCCAGTGCTGCTTCAGGATCCACTTCCTGTTCCACATTGATGGTAGATTCAGGTTGGTTCAAATTATTTTTCTGATTCGTTGATACTGCTTTTTCATATTTCAGTTTAGTCAAGTTCAGCTCTTGCTCCAAGGACTCTATCTTCTTCCGTTGAAGCTCTAGGACTGAGAGCATTTCGTCTTTTCCTTTCCCAGACTTTGGGCCTGAGCTGTCGGACTTTTTGGGTAAAGAAATCTTGCTGATGAATTCTTTCATTGAATTTAGTTCTTGCTTAAGGACTTTATTTTCATTCTTCAACACTTCTCTTTCTTGGTTCACGAGTTCGTATCGTTTTTTATAGAATTCGATCTCTTG
>ENA-UOUE01000640-UOUE01000640.1-compost-metagenome-genome-assembly--contig:-NODE-640-length-27429-cov-6.094509_pt1 | contig 27429 bp, 26 predicted proteins | sample MGYA00238146_ERZ747223 | MGnify/ENA primary metagenome ERZ747223 (study PRJEB28781, sample SAMN06268865) | compost metagenome | isolation source: single cell | place: USA: California, Emeryville, Joint...
TGAGCTTTTGATTCTGTGATGCTTGCCTCCACTTGAGGATTAGTTTTGGCAGGTTCTACTTTCTCGGGGATTTTCTGTTCCTCATCTCCTGAATAGTACTCTTGCTTGTCTTCCATCTCCTTGTATTTCCCATACATATGCTTGACGAGCTCAATTGCCATTTTATCAGTGCTTACTTTCAATGCATTTTTCACGTTGTATTCGAAAAGGAGATTATAACTCTCCAGTTTTTGAATCCATTCGATGGTCTTGACTAGCAACAGCATTTTCAACGCTGAATTTGATTTCAGTTCGTGAGAGATAATTGCGCTTGCGCGACCTGTTAGCTCTCGTTTCAGCAAATTTCTTAACTCGATGACATCGATATTAAGATATCCCATTGGAATCTCAGTCAGCAAGGGAGAAGATTTCACAAAATTCTTGAATGCTGAGAAGAAGTCCTTGAAATTTTGGTAGTTTTTGAAGTCACAGGTCTCCCATTGAGTTTTCAGCCCTTTGCTTGTCAGAATATATTTCATCTCGGGTCGCAGCACGCTTGATTTAAGCAAACCCTGCAGAATTTGATAGAATATTGTTAGAGTAGTCGCAGAGTACTCAGGCTCATAGTTGAGAAGCACGCTTGTGTAGAAGCTTGTATATTCTTTGTCACTTTCAGAGAGTGAATCAGAGGTAAGAAAACGTTGTAAGCAGCCGTTGATAATGATAAGGGCATGTTTTTTCAAGCACATCCTGCCGTTTACATAGCTGATATCTCCGAGGATCTCGCTGATGAGCGCGGGGTTACGAGGGTCATCGATGGGATTGTCTGTTTTACTGGAGCTATCTTCTTTGAGCTTCACGAAGATTGGCATAGGATTGACCATTTCAAAAACCGCTTCATCGGGTGAAGGGAGGTCTTTGGGGTTTATCTGTTTGATGGGTCCTTTATCTGGCATGAAAATGATGGGTTCATTTTCGAGGAGTCTATCTGAATTCATTTCGGAAAAAAAGATCTTTAATTTCTTTACTATTGTAATAGCAACCAGTGTAAATTTTCACTTCGGTTGATCCAATCAGCTATCAGAAAAGAAAGATAGCTGAAACAGCCTAAATAGAAGTTAGAAAAAGATTAATGATGGTAACAATGAGTGCTACTCAAAGCAAGAGGAATACCACTTCGTACTAAAGGCTAATGAACAAAAAATAATGTTAATTAAAGAGAAAATTTTGTAAGATGCCGTGGATCTAAGCTGTTATTAGTTTAATACTCTACTCTAAACAAAGCTGATGGCTTTTTGATGAATATAACAGCATTTGTAATGCTGTATTGTTTTATAAACGTTGGAAGGACCCCAGTGATTATGAGCTACAAGTAAAATTGAATTTACCCCATCTCAAATAGTTGATTAATTTAGGAAGTTTCGAAGATGATATGACAAGAAAGAATTAGTTGATAAATACGAACAGAAGAAATGCCAATTCAAGATTGATCCCGAATGCACCAGAATCAGGAAAGTCACCTAACTCAGAGATGTCCAATGTAGCATAAGAGGAGAAGGTGTTATATTGAGAAAATGGCTTCCAAGATAATTTTTTTGAAATGAAAAAAGAATCCAAACATTATCTCTCCAAGAAAGGTTTGAAAATTCAAAGAAAATCATATTCGTTGTTTAGGTTTGATAATAACAAAACCAGAAACAGCTATGATATATTCACTGAATCCTAAGGAGGATACCGCGATGTTAATGAATTACATATTCTATTCAAGTCAGGGTACCATGAGAACTTAAGGAACTAAAAAGGCTTGAAACCAATGATTAGGGAGCTAATTAGTGATTTTCTCCAAGTTAATGCTTGGAGGGTGCGAAAAGATTCATCCTTGGCAGCTTGCTTATAGAAATCTAAAGCTTGTCTCTGCTTGCTTTTCTCCCTTCGAACTATGTGACATGAATCATATCGGCTCACCATGGAGTTGAAAATTTCTGGCTTTTTACAAAGAGCACTCTCTTTGGAAATAACTTAGAGAACTACTAGAGAGTTCAATATAATCTTGATGCTTAATAAAGGAAGATAATATTTCATGTGCCGTTCAAAGCAACTCTTAGAGTGATCGCTATGACGGTCTGCTTTACTGAAGAACGATCTAGAAAATTCATTATTAAGGCCACCGCCTCGGCAAAGCGGTGATTTGGATTTTTCACTCAAATAATACCTCATGGATGAGTGAAAAAAAACATAAGAAAAATTTTTCAGTTTCTAATTGACATGCATCCAACATGACATTTTCAAAGAAATATTATTCAACTAAATTACTTCACAAACACCATCTCTCACAGAGTTTTTTCCCCTTACTATAAAAAAAATTAAATTTGTGGTTAAAGTAGTATAGCGAAATCTGATTTAAATATCAGAGCCGGTAAGCATAATTAATAAATAACATAAATTTCACAGAATAGCCAACAAGAAACCTTTCTTGTACATTCGAGCAGCATGGTAGAATCAAGTTCGCCATTTCAAATCACACAAGTCATAGCAAACTTCTTCAAAGTTAAGTCCGGACAGCCTATCAATCGCTACAAGATTGAAATATTCGAAGATGATCAGCCAATCGATCTTATCGCTGATCAAGACCTCCTGATCAAAGTCATATCAATCCATCGCAAGGACCTCATTGCCAGTTTCGGTATGACTCATTATCGGGCTGGGAGCACTCTTTATTCTCCTAGAATTGTCGACGAAATGAGTTTCTTTGTTACAATTGAGTCAACAACATTTGGAGTTTCAATTCGACAAACTGGGATCTTGGAAATCGAGGATAGCCCCGAAGCTTGTGGATTTTATGGAAGGATCCTTAAAAGCTTGCAGGGTAAACTGAAACTGAAGCAAATTAATCGGAAATTCTACAACAACACATCCGCCATGGAACTTAATTACAGAAAATCTAAGGTTGAAGTATGGCCTGGATATTCAACTTCACTGAGAGTTTATAATAAGACACCTCTAATGAATATTGATTTGAGTTATAAGGTGCTGCGGGAGAAGACCATCGCCGATATTTTAAACGAGAATACTGGAAAGCACATTCAGAAGCTGAACGAATTGGTACGTGGGATGACTGCTGTGGCGATTCATAACAAAATATCTTTTCGAGTCGAAGGGTTTGATTTTGAAAAGAAATTAACGGATACGTTTACTCGATCTGATGGGAAGCAAATAAGTTTCATTGAGTACTTTAAAGCTAAACATAATAAAGATATCAGGGAGAAAAACATGCCGCTTGTTGTTTTCTCCAAGAAAATTAACGGGAAAAAAGAAATCCAATATATGCCACCAGAGCTTTGTGTTCCTACTGGTCTCTCGGAAGAAATGAAGGAAGATCGCAATTTCATGAAAGACCTCACTTCGAAAACCAAGCCAAGGCCTGAGGATAGATTGAAGAAGACTGCGGAGTTGATTAGTATGGCTCGAAATAATGAGTCTACTAGCTTAATCCTCAAAGAGTGGGATATTAACCTAGATCCGCAGCCTCTTACAATTCCAGCAAAGAAAGCTAATGCAGGCAATATGATCTTTGGAAAAGATCAATATGAGAAGCCGATCGAAATAAAGATTGAAAATAACTCTTCTCTGGAGAGAGACTCTCAAGTCAAAATGTTTAAGGAGGTCGAACTTGATGAGTGGGTGCTCTTATATCCTCAACGAGAACAAAGAGTCGCCGAACGGTTTTTGGACGTTATGAAACAGACCATTGATTCGTATGATTATCCTGCAAAGAAACCGCTACTTGTAGGAATAAACAGAGGAGACCTCTCTTCTTGGATTGAAGAAATCAAGAGAACAACGGGCCCAAAAACTAAGATGGCTGTCCTAATTTTGGAAGGGCGGAAGAAAGCAGCACCACTCTACGATGATCTCAAGCGATTCTTCACTACTGAAAGACCAATTCCTAATCAAGTAGTCCTCACATCGACGGCTAACTCTGAGAAAGGTTTGCGATCAATCTGCAACAAGATTCTTTCTCAAATCTGCGCGAAAATGGGTGGTGTGCCTTGGAATGTGAATAAACTACCTTTCTCTAACAAGCCTACGATGATAGTGGGCATAGACGTGTTTCACAAGATCAACAGTGGAAAGAGGAGTGTGCTAGCTTTTACAGCGACAATGAACAGATTCTTTTCACAATATTGGTCAACGGTCAGAATTCATGAAGAAGGCCAAGAAATTGGGACTCAACTTCAAAGCGCCCTCTTCGAAGCTCTTGAAGAATTCAAAAAAGTCAACAACTGTTACCCGGCTAGTGTCATTGTTTATCGTGATGGTGTATCCGAGAGCCAACGACAAAGTGTGCAAACAATTGAACTCGCTTCGCTTATCAGAGGCATCAATGAAAAAAAGGAGATGACTGAAAGACCAGAAATTATTTTTGTGTGTGCCAACAAACGCGTTAACGCAAAATTCTTCAATGGCGACCTCGCGAATCCAAAAATCCCAGTGAATAACCCAATTCCAGGCACTATCATTGACTCTGTGGTAACTCAAGACTCGGATTTCTATCTGGTGAGTCAGAAAACTAGAGAGGGTAGTGTCACACCCACTCATTATTTTGTTCTCGCATACTACAAGGAGATTGAGGGAACATATGAGCATAGACAAGAAGAAGTGGTAAAGAATCTGCAAGATATAGAGCTTTTGACCTATAAGCTCTGTTATCTTTATTACAACTGGATGGGTTCAGTGAAAGTGCCAGCACCAATTCATTACGCAGACCGGTTGGCAAGCTTCGTTGGTGAGAGGTTGCTAGGTGACAAGCCGATGCTTCCTCATTCGAGATATGGGCAGCTCAAATGTTTGTATTTCATTTAATAATTATGGTAGATATTATTTGCATTAGAAGGGACAAAACAAGTAAAATGATTATTGATATGAGTTCAAATTTCACAAGATATTTATTCGAAATAATTCCAATCTGCATCTTCAATGTCATACTTTGGTTCGTTTTAAAAGAATGCTAAATCATGTTAAATCAATCTGAGTTAAAAATCTGATAGTGTGCAACCATTAAGTATGTCACCAATTTTAGTTGAACAAGATACTAATCTCAATCAGTGAGTTCAACCAAATTATAGGTTTAAAAGCAGGAATACTGATTTCGCTACTTAGAAATAACGTCCTTTTAATTATGGATAGGATTTCCAGAATTAAATTCTAAGATTGCATGCTAGGGGCTCTCTTTACAATAACCCGAATAAAATTATTTAATTGAGAAATTTATGAAAGGAACAATTATATTGTAAAATAATGATATTTTGAAGTTCATCAGTAGTAGATTGGCTGATTTTAGTTATTTCTATTATCAGGTGCTTGGTGCTTTTTCATAATGTCGAAGAAACAGCCATGATTCCCAACAGATGCTATTTTTATTTTATTTATGTTTTTTTATTGCTTTGACTCTAAATACTTTGAATTTTTCAGCTGCTTCTTAATAGTAGCAAGAGGAAACCTCAATTGAGTACCCTATGGATTATATGTTGACAAATCCATTAAGCTATTGATAGCGATGTGTGAGGTTTCGATTGTTGAATATATTGTTACTCTCTATTGGTGCTCACCACATTAACTGAAGGAATGAGAAATTAAGAAAATAACTTACACATTTGTGTATTTCATTTGTAATTTGCAATTATTGTATAAACTTGTCGAGAGGAATCAAAACAAATCAAAAATACTGTATTTCGAATTTCAATAAATCATACTCAGCAAGTTGGACAGTGAATAATTTTTGTGAGGAATTAGATTAAGATTTCTGACTTGGAATCAACCAGAAATACATTGATTTTCGCATTTCAAATTCATGAATGAGTCTGTACCAAAGCAGGATAACCAAAAAGAAGGCCCAATCATAACGAACCCTGACTCTAGTGAGGGTGGCAACTCTCAAAAATCCACGCCAACTCAATCAATTCCTTATAATCAGAACTATCAAGTAAAATAAATTGGTAGAGCCTCCGTAATTTATTCCTTTTCAGGCTTTCAACTACAGCCAATTCCCTGGACAGCAAGATCCATCTACGGGCTATTATGGCTTCCTTGATTACTCTCAACGTGAGAAAATAACCATAATTATCTCTAATCATTTCCAGAGACCCTAGATAACCCAGACTATGGCTCCTATTTTTATCAACCCGTGACCTACTACAGCGAATTTCCAAGAGCGAAGGACTACAACGATGACAATTCGATCATTGAGGCTTTTCCTCATCTGAAGGGATTTAATGATCCCAATTTTGATCTCGACGCTATCGAAAGTGATGACTATTTCTTCATAATGAGAAGTAGTAATGACGATAACATCCATAAGGCAATATTATTTCCTTTAAATCGATCTGACTCTCTCATGTCACCTAGGCAATCAAATATCATGTTTGGACTAGCACTCCAGCGAATAATGCAAGACTTCAAGAAGCTTGGAACGACGCACATAATCCAAGCAAGCCCAAACCCAACAAAATCTACCTCATCTACAGGTTCCTTGCTTATATTGATTTCCTGTGTTAATGCTATTTTATTCTCGTGTAAATAGTGTGGTGAATAGCTACCAGTTCATGGGAGTTGCAGAAATGATTTGTCCTCCGAAAAATGACGTTGCATTCAACTACTGGTGGGAGCCAAGGAAGTGGTATGGGACATTCGAAATCAAATGGATTTTCATTAAAGATGTCCCTCATAAGAAATTCGAGCACATCAAAGAGTAAGAATAATTATCAAAAAAATATTCCCTGTGTATTGACTTATTCTATTAACTACAGAGAGAACCAAGTCGTGACCACCTGCAAAGATTGCACGCGACTTAGCGCGAAGTCAGGAAAGCAAATCCTGGGCATTTTTCAAAGCAGCCCTAACAAACCAAATATCTTCGAAGCTTTCGAGTATATGGATAACCGAGAGAATGTCCTCAGAGCGAATCGAGACAGAGATCCCTCTTTCAGCGACAAATACCGCGGAGAAGGGTACAAAGGGAACTTCCAACAAAAGAGACCCTGGAAGCCTCACGGAGAATACAAGCGGTACAATAAGCCAAATTATAAAAAATACGCTCCGCGACCTTACTACTCGGACAGCACTGATACAACCGGCAGCTATTCAACTGAAACATCTTTTAAAGATTATCAATATCAGGGCGGCTTTTCGGACCCAAATGCTTTCAGTTACAATAACAAAGGAGAGAAAACAAACCAAATGAGTTTCAGTAACCAGAATTATTATTATTCTGGAATGGGTGCTTTTGGAGGACCTAAGGGTTATACGGGTATGACCGGAGGCTATGCTGGAGGATATAAAAGCGGTGGTTACTCGGATTATCATCCTATTTCAAAGCCAACGACACATCATAATCTACGGACGAACAGTGATGAGTTCTTTGTCGGCCATCCGGAGATCAAAGAGTTTTCTGAGCAGTTTGTGATTAAGAAAACAGCATCGAAATCACCAGAAAAGAAGAAGAAACAGCCACCTAAAAAGCAGGAGCAAGACCGAGTACCAGATGATTTTTTTGACAATAAAGCTGCCACTCAGAAACAGCCCAACACTCAGGAAGGAAGCGATGGAGATAAAAACAAAGAGGCAATTAATTAATCGAAGAGGAGGGAAAAAACAGGTTCCAGTGTCCTGGTATCTGTAATGAAAGAGATCCACAATATCATATGGATCATTTAAAAACAAAAAAGAAAAATATTAGTATTTTATGCCTTTAATCAAGAATTTGCGTTCGTTGTGTGGCAAGAGATGATATTGATAATCATACAATTTGCATCTTTTTATTCTATGTCAATTTGCATATTTAGCATCATTATTGCAATGTAGAAGCGGAATAAATTGACAGCGACAATCAAAATTTGAGTTCCCTTGTTACCTTAGTCCTAGTTGATAAAAAGACGTAATTTGGGATAATTTAAAGAGAAACATTTTGACATTGAGTTGTTAGATTTTCATTACACGAAAACAGGTATCATCTGATAAAAGTATTGATGAGGAAAAAAGCATAGATACAAACTAATCTTTTTCCTCCTGATTTCTACAGCGGAAAATCTCTAGTTTCGAACAATATACACACACAATAATAAAATAACTTGTGATCATTCGTGTACTTCCCTGCCAAGAAGGAGGTAAATATTACCTCTTATCAGGAAATTTCAAGAAATTAAATACCGACAAAAAAAAAAACGGCTGTCATGATATCTACAATATTAGGTTCGACTGTGGATGTATTTAAACACCACCACGGGATGTTCTGAAAGAGACGCTTAGTGAAGAGAGTTTCGTCTCAAAATTTTTTGCTATAGGGCTATCAACTTCAGCCAGTCTGCGTTCATTAATCTCATCATCAAAATTGGTCTTTTCATCTTCCTCGTCCTCAACGCTCATTTGCTGTAATTTATCCACCATTTTTGGCGTTTCATGAGCGGTCTTGCTGTCCTGATGCGTTTTTATTTCTTCTTCCTCTCTTTCTTTGTTACTCACTTCCTTAGAGGTTTGTATCTGATGGGTTACAATTATCCCATCCATTAGAGATGACACCAGTAAATTCCCACACTGCTCGATCCAACCAATCGCCTCTCCAATCTTGTGCGTACACAACGGCTTGATCTCAATTGGTTCAGACATATTCTGCAATGATATAGAAGTTGGGCACTCCTGAAGCTCAAAAGCATTCATATTCCCTTCCAAAGAAGCCTTTTCCACCTCATAAAAGGAGAGAGTGCCATCCATTGACCCTCCTATCACTCTCAGATAAGGATTTTTGTAGAAAGTCTCTCCTAACCCCTTTGACCCAAAAAGTTCTGTAGGAATCGCTTGAAATATTGCCCTTGAGACAAAAGACCTGTGCCCGACTAACCTGGCCACAGATAAACTATTAATGTGCAGCAGTGTGATGCAATCATCGTGACCTCCCAAAGCCACGTATTCGCAATCTGGACTGAAGCTCAGAGAGTTGTAGCCTCCGAAATATCCTTTCAAAGAGAACAACGGCTTCATCGTTTCATAGTCGAAAACGACGAAATACCCATTGTAGTCAACAAAGGCGAAAATCTTGTTTCCTTTGCCTTCTGCGTTTTTGAGGAAATTCTTCCGAAAACGCTCGTGTTCGATTACAATAGCATCGCTTATGAAGCTAGTATTAAATTTGTAGAAGCTTCTTGGGTTCGACTTCGATCCATCGTGATTGATCATATAGAAATTTGAAAATTCGGGATTCGAGGCGTCTATATGTTTACCTTGTGAGATGTTGCTTCTGATCTTGTTCATGTTTTTATTGGCTTTTTTTGGCTTGTAAAACGAAATTTTGTTTTTGAATTTTTTAAGCTTCTCTGTGAAAATAGGATTGACTGCTTGCGAGGTTATGTTGAATTTAATGACGCTGGAATCATTAAAGACGGCTAATATTTCGTCTTTGTCTGGAGTAGAAAGCAAATGCATGACTGGTTGCTTATGATATCTTAAATAGGGATTTTCATTCCAATTGAGAGTATTTAATGATTTTCCTTGAGAGTATACGGTAATCTGTCCTGTTTTATACCCTATCAGCAAGGTAGGGTCCTGATTCTTCGAATTGGTGGATGTCAGGTATGAGAAAGCTGAAACTTCTTCCTTATCTAATCTTTCGTTGATATGGATTTTATTGTAACTTTTGTAAGTATTGCTCTGGAGTTGCACAACGGAAATGCCCGTAGTTGTTTTAGCAGCTATACATTTTGTATGATCTTCCTCGTTCCTGGTGATGCTTAGTTTACAGTCCATGGGCAGACTGAAGCCAGAACCAGTAGTTAAATTATTGATAGTTTCGAACTCTGAGTCGATATTCGAGAAACTGTTTGATGAGATCTAGCCAGGAATCAAATACACATGAGTTTGGTCGAGAGGAAAGAAGGGAATTTACATTGAAAGTTTTGTTGTCTTTCTCCATAGTTAATTTTCGAAATTTATTTTAAGCTGATGTTCTATTTCTGTGTCTGTTAGCAAAAGAATATCGATAATTCTATTTGAATTGGAAATTTTTTTTTGAAATTTCATCAGGCGAAAATAATCAGATCAGAAAGAGAAAATGGGTTCTGGTTGGACGATATTGTCATGGCTACAGCAATATGTGGCGTATTCTGCTGAAAAATAAGCTTGAAATTTGGTCAAATTCTAATGATTACGAAACTTGATATAAATTTCGAGAATGTATTAGGATAGGAACTTGCTTCAATTCGCTTATTTCGACAAGTTCAGATAATTTTAGTAAGCATTTTGAAACCTACAAAAAAAAGAGAGCAAAGGTCTCTCAATAGACTTTAATTAATTAATCTCATTTGTTTGACACTAAAATCATATCGTGACTGCAAATCAGTCAAAATTACAATCAATTTCACAAAACAATTTACAGAGTCTTCGATGGGTTTATCCAAATAGATCGAATCTAATACTTAAGCTTCCTTCACCTAACATTTCTTTCCCAGTTGATTGCGAGATTTTACCTATTGATAAAAGTTCATCTACTCCAGATTGCCTCGAAGCGCCGATCGGCTGGACTTATTTCGTTCTGCAGGCTCATTGGCCTCTCTATCTCCTTATCGTCTCTGACTAGATAACTTCTTCGAGGCTAAAGGCAAACAGATTTGATTGGGAATTAACAAATCAAATGAATAATATTTGTTGACATGGAGAAGAATTGGTTGTGCCATGTGAAATGAGGAACATCTATACTTTAACCTTAGAAGAACGATATCACTTTGTTAAGATTCCACCAATACATTTCCAATATTGATTTTTCAATTCTATTTGCTTTTTCAGTTGTTTGACATCCGGAAATTAGACTGAGCCGAGTGGACAAAAATTTGGGATCAAATTGAGCTTTCATTTCCAAAAGTCTGACTTTAGATTAATGACCAAATCTAGGTGATATGAATAGAACTCAACAGGAGTAATGAACTTCAGGGGTAACAGATAAAAAAAATTTAAAAAAGCGTGCATTTCTTCGATTAGTCACCGATACAGAGTTTAGATGATAGCAGGCTGAAAAAAAAAGAATTTGAAGGCAACAATTAATTGGTCTGTACTTCTTAAATACCCCATAAATTCGAGCTTGTAGCATGAAAGAAAACCTTTTTTAGTTGCGATTTCAAGCAATCTCTTAAGAATAATTAGAAGTTCCGTGTTGAACATATCAAATGCCCAAATATCCTCAATCGCGAGTGCTAATATTCCAACAAAGAAACTTAATGAACTATTTTCAGAGAAACAGAAGTACGTCTTGTCGGGTGGTAATAACTACTGCAGCCTGTCAAACGAACCATTTTCTACTCCATCCCCAATTATAGTGCCGAGAAGGACTAATTTCGTTCAGTTAACAAAAAGGCTATTTTGCTGAAGTAAAGACTCCAGTTTCGTTATTTCATAGGGTTCTTGGCAGATTTACCACTACAACATTCAAAATGATTTAAAGTTTTAATAAAAGTACCGGGTGTTAGTAATTCTCAAACTGAAAAATATTCGTTTGCGGCTTGTTTAAAACACCAATTCTATGGACACAGATAACCCTCTAGAACCTATTCCCAAAGTCAACAGAATAGGAGTCAAGCACGTTGGCCCAGCTCAACTAAAACTTAAGCCTAGCAACTCTCTGCCCTCGAAAGGTGTTCAAGATGAAAATTTAATACCACAAGAGCGGCCGACCAAGCATCTTTCAGGAGGTCCCTCGTACGCGAAGCCTCGCTATCTTGAGTTTAAGGATCTTGTATCAAAAAACAAAGGCAGCTTCGTCTCATCGCAGGCTGACCAGAGTCCTAAATGCAGGCAGGATTCGTACAGTGGCAACAACATCCAACGAAATACCAATAGTTCCAGCAAATATAGCGTTGATCTAGGCAAAAACTCGAACTCTTTTGTTACTTCAGAAGGCCCGTACATTTATGATAGCTCATTGGTGGCAACTTTCACCGAATACGAAGAACTTGAGGACTTTTCTGAGAAACCAGAGACAGAAGTCAATGATTCCAGTCCTCTCTGCGAAAAGAGCATCAATATCCCCTTTACTACCTCAGACAAGAAATCACTTAAGAATCCTCTCGTCAGTCAACCGCAGATGAAAAAAGTAACGGGCATTAGAGTTAACCACTCACACTTTAAATCTCCACATACTTCTCGAAATATGCGTCAAAAAGAAGCCGATTCTCCTATCGTTGCTCAGTTTCAACAGTTAAATGGAGACAAGAAAGGAGCTACTTTGGATTTAAGCGCAATAACTCCGCAGAACGATAGAAGCGGGCTTTCAATTACTTCCTTACCGCAACAGAAGAAAAAGAAAACTCAAGTAAATGACGGACCCTCGCTGCGGCCAGGGCATTTCCCTGCAGGAATCAATAAGTTCCTAGCAACTTTTGACAAGAAAAAAGATCAACTCATCGAAAAAACGCTTCAAGCTTTCGAAGCAGCAAGGTCCATAAGCCAGAGCATCTCGAATCGCATTGGCGGTGGTGAAGTGAACTCTCGAACACAAAAGTACTTCCATATCCTTTGCTCACTAAATCATTCTTTAACAATCTTTCTAGGCTATCTACTTATTTCTTGGACCTGAAGATGCTTAAATTGATCTCTCCATACTGTTGTGTGGAGACTCTTTGCCAGCTCAGTTATGTCTGCAAACTATTTAGAACCCAAGAATTTTCTTCATTAATTCGAACCCGTAAAACTGAACTCATCCTAAAGGTATTATCATCAATAATTTAGCCTTCAAAACTAATTCCTCTATCTCTCTTAGGGTCTCAGTTTAAGAGATAATTCTATACTTTGGAATGACTATATAAAATTCGATTATCTGGAAGCCAAGTACCCAACACATTACTATGTAAGCTTCTTCGACTGAAATATGAACTAATGGCAACAAGGACAATACTTTAAAAGAGTGTGGCTACGAGCGAGACATCGAAAGTGATATTGATCGAACTCGACTACTTAACTATTCTGGGGTTACGTATGACTTAATTTTAAGATGTTTAGATCATTTAAATGCATTCAAACATTAGAAAACAAAGCATGACTCGGGTCCTCGTGGCTGTTTCAAATAGTCTTCCGAAGACTGGCTATGTCCAAGGCTTAAATGCGATAGTTTCCATCCTTCTAGCTCAAAAGCTCACAGAGCAGCAGTCTTACTGGATGCTACTATACCTCCTGAAAAAATGCAAAATTAACGAAATTTTAGCTGAGGGATTTCCAAAAGTCCAGCTGCTGAATTATCAGCTTGAAATATTCATGAGGAATTATCTTCCTGATATCATAGATCACTTGGTAAAAGACTTGACCGAGATAATCTTACTAACTTTTGGACAACCTCAAGGGTGAAAAAGGCCTTAATATTAGTTATTTTACAACACAATGGTTCATTACCTTATTCACTTATGAATTAGAGCTAAACCAGGTAACCAACATAACTTATTTAGCATAATTAACGAGGAATGTATCAGATTGTGATGCTTTGGAACCTATTCCTTGTGAAAGGATGGAAGATGTTCATCCGAATGGGGCTTGCTCTGATTTACTTATTCAAGGAAGACATTTTAGCAGCGGACGAAGATAACCTGCCAAATTTTCTCAAAGACTTTGTCCGTGAGAATATCTGCAAAATAAACACCCAAGAACTTTTCAAAGTGTCATTATCATTCAAAGTCACAAACCGTCTTCTCAAAGTCTTGGAAGTTCTGCATGAGCATTCTTCCCCTTCGCATGTGATCCTTACGACCCAGCCAAATATGAAATTAGATTGGAAGATACTTCCAGACGACTTTTCTGCGGCAGCAGACCCTTCCATTATGCAGGCAGAGTAACTAAATTCCCCTCTTTGCTTGTCATCTAATTCACTTTATCATTCCAGTGTAATGGAATTCCTTAATTCAAGCATTCGAGAAACAAACCTATTCCGGAAGCTCAGCCAACCTCAGTCCAAGAATACTGGTGGGGTTGAAAGTACTCAACAGCTCGAGTCCGAGAAAAAAGAAGCCAACCTTGAGTTTATGAAGCGGTCTAAGTCATGCTTAGCTTCTGAAATACTTTACATCCCACCAGGTTGTCTTGAAGAGGAGCATAAAACTGGTAAAGCATCCTTCCAAGAAAACCACTTATTACGAACTGGCGGTTTACCTTTGGACCGGGTGCGACAGAGAGTTTCTCACGCGACTGAACGGCTGCCCGAGCGAAAGGAGAAGAGATCGAATTCTTTCATTGACACGGTCTCCAACTTGGGAACGAAACTAAAAAAATTCCTGGCAATAAGGGAATCTTTAGATTCCATCAAAGATGAAGAAGACGATGAAGGAGATGATGATGTTTATCACCCTGCTAGGTCACATTGCCAAGAAGGAGACAAAAGTCCGTTTTCTCCTCTCTCAGATAGACCTTATCACATGCTAAGCTTCAATAAAGCACCTTCCAAAAGATCGTCAAGGCTTATGGTTACTAACCACATGGACCCGAATTCTGTGCCTTCGTATAGAAGATCCGTTATGAATCTTTTGAAAGAGACTGATAAATCTCGAATGTCTGTTGTTTCTCATGTCCCTCCTTTATTGCTGAAACTTGGTGGAGGCGGTAATGGAGGAAGCGGGAATGCAGCAAAAATCGACACTGAAAGATCTCCCAGTGAATTACACTTCCCGGATGTCAATTATGATTTTCAAAGTTATACTAACAGGACGTTTAATAAGCTGAAAGGGAGCATGGGTAAATCGTCTACCAAAATGGAGGCTTGTGTCAGCGATTTTGATCATTCGATTTCTACCGCGCGAACTCCGAGACTAGGGCCTGCCAATGACGAGGAAGAGTTCTTGTCAGTCTCTGGAGCCAAAGTTTTTGAGAGAAGAAAGCCGCCTCTTGGAAACTCGAAAATCACAGAGGCGCATCTTAATTTTGATTATAAGAAGATAATTTCTGTCATTGAACAGCAGAAGAAAAAGAATTTTTGAATAAGGCATCGTTTTTTAAATAAATAAATGCCATTTTGTTTAAACTGATTAGATTTCTATATATTCCTCAATAAATTCACATTAGCTTTTTCGTAATTATATTACGGAAACTCATTATCTTACTTAATCTCTGCAAAGAAACGCTTAAGACTTCATAAATCTGAGAGAAATACATAAAAAAGGAGTATTTTCAACATTATCTTATGATGGGAGTAACAATCACACTAATTCGGTTTTAATCCATCTTCCTTATGATGATCTACTGCGTTTAATGCTCTTAGATTTCTTTGTATTAATGCGATAGTTGTAGGTTTTCTTCATCAATATTAGTAAATTCAGTAAACATAACGATCCACGAAATTAAATGAGTGAGGTCAATTGCTTGTTCCACAATACATACTAATCCTTAATGTTCGTAGCTATGCCTACGATGCTACAGATCGATCATTCATGATAATCGATGATAATCGTGTCCCTGTTACGGTATAGTGCCTCTCTTAATATTTCATCTTCTTCTCGCACTCCTTGAGAACGTCCAAATATGTTTGGCAGAAACTGATAGAGTCTGAGTTGGACTTTAAGCACTATCATTTTTCAGAAGAATAAATAAATCGCATTTCTAACAAAAACTTACGCTGACGAAGTTATCGTTCTCAGTTTGGCACGTATACTTGGATGTGGAAGCTTGTGTCGTTGGTTCAGATTGAGATTGGTATTGCTCCTGTGTTTGCTGTTGTCCACCTTGGCCTTTTTAATGATGATGAGAAAATATCGAGATAGAGAGGTTTACCTGTTCCCATAAGGCCTCTCATAGCTTGATGACCGATTTCTGAGCCAGCACCAAGCGCCATACCGCTAACGAACATGCCGCCAAGTCCGCTGAACATTCCACCTCCAGTTGTAGGTCTGGAAGCAGTAGTCGATGTTGGTGTTGGTGTTGGTCTGCTTGCTGGCTTTTGTGAGAATGAGCCAGCGCTTCTATTTGGGCTGCTGCTTCTGCTGCCTAGAAAGAACTGTGAACTCTGCATTAATAAGAACAATTATACCTCCTGATCTTCCTCCTCCTCTTGGCATTATTGAATGTAGTTTATTGGGATCGGAAAAATATTAGAAAACTTTTAGATTATAAATTCTCATTTAAATTCCGGTTAAAAGCACGTTAACGAATCTCATATTCTGCGATCACGTTCTTTAGAAATGATGACATGAACTAAAATTATCTTTGCTGTTTCTTGAAAATAGTCTCAATATCTGAGTTGATTCTCATCATGAGACCTGCGCACAATGAGAAAGGCTGATTATCAGATAAATATATTTCCATGAAAAATCTGGAAATTCTCAAACTTCGTTGTGCAAAAATAAATTTTTTGAAATTGAAAAAGCAGCTGAAGGGTGCTCAAGCATGAAGGTTCTGCCAATACAATAGAGAAAATATCATGAGTGACAAGGATATTGCAATTTTTTTGGCTTCTGATCAACAAAATTGGGAGGGGTAGTTTTTATATTTATTCAGCAAACCAGGGCAGATAAATAAAATATGGGCATTTCAGAGCATTAAACCTCAATTTCCTTATTTATTTTTAGTGTCTGCTTTCTGGTAAATAGTTTACAGATCCGAATCACACGTCTCAATAAACATTGGAATTAAAATAGACACGTCTTATCTTACTAATAGAAATCAAAGCCAAAAATTTTTCCTTTGAAATTTGCCTTTCTTCAACTCTTAAGCAGTTAAATTGAGTCCATGGATCTGAGACTCAATCAAAATTACCGAGTTCACACTGACATCGACAGGCAATTTCGAAAATGAACATTGAGCAATTTGTTAGAAGCGAGCGAATCATATGTCATTGAATATCTCCTCACAATTCACAATGTCCCTGTCTCAGTATATATTGCCTGAACACTTAACCGGTATTTTATTTTCTGACGTAGAGGAAATGGATTTATCGAAATCAAATAAAACTTAATCCAAAGCATTTGAAAATTATCCTGGATATTCTCCATGATCAAAGAGGCCGTAAGCTTACCTTTGAAATCCAACTCCAAAAGGTATATCTGATGAAAACAAACTCTTGTGTGACATGACTAACTTAGATTCTTCGATACATTTCTTCTCAACGTTCGGAGATTAGAACCTCAGAAAGTTCATGGCCATGAAAAAGTAACAATTTTCGAATGTCGAGCCAAATAACCATGTCAAGCTTTTGATTAAAGATCCCAACGCCCTCAAACAAAAATTAAAAGATTTCCGTCGGACAGGCCTCAAAGAGATTCAAATTGTAACAGGTATTGCTGCCTACATTCTCAATTGTCCTAAGGGTTGGACCAAGATTTCGATTATACTTGGACATATGCAGATATCAATGGAAACGAATGCGAATCAACTCTTGGGTCAATAAAAACAGTAGAATTTACAACTACAAAAACAAATATATGAAAATTACGATTGTATATTCAGTCGCCTTTACTTCCGTCACGTTTGAGAGAGACGTTTGCTGCTCATGATAAAGAATTTAGAGACAGCGTCGAAGGCATAACTTTTAAATCGACCTCACCTCTCGGAGGACACAGCTATAAATTTCTTCACAGTGCAGTCACGCGAAAGTACATTATATTTCCCACCTGATCAACATTAACAAAAAATATTAGCGTATCGAATAATTTTGAAGCCTTCAAAAATGAACAAATCACAATCAAAACACTTGAAGTAACGTCAAACGATCATATACTCATAATCGATACGCTGTGAATTTTATTAGGATATAATGGCAGCAAGCTTAATTGTCCCTAGATGGAACGCGGATCGATTCATTAAATACTGTTTCGAGCAATCAGTGAGATTGAAATTTTGCTCAGTTGGACTTACAAGTGAATTGAAATATTGGAAAATAATTGCTGACTAATAATACACTTTAAAGACATTATTCTTCCGATTCTGGGGCATTGGGTTAATATAGAAAACTACAAGCAGCTGACCTTTATTGCCAACACTCTATTCTTCTCTCCTCAAGATATCGTTGTTGGCTATCGGAAACCTGTTATTCATCGTTACAGTAAGGCAGGTGTAAGTTTTTAGTTTTCAAGGTTCTGCAAACTCAAATATGTTGCGTTTTATAAAGGCGCTAAGCAAAGAAAAGGATATTACCAGTAAGGATAATCTCATTCTTATTGGAGATCGTCTCAGTGTATTTAACTCAATCTAACATTGCAACTCATATTTCTATATATGCTGGCTAGGATGCGCTCATGGATAAAGAACTACCAAAGCGAAATACATTGAAAATTGGTTTCTGTAATGATAGAGATCTATTGGTAAGCTACACTCTTTCGTTGAGAAAAGAACTTATTTGATTTATTTGATGTAGCGTCTAAACGATTATTGCAACCTGTATGACATCGTGCTAGTCAATGGAAGCTTCAGTCTAAAGATAATACTGCTAAAATATATAAACGGGGAGTTAAAGGATAATGACCTGGATGACATTTTCGCAGAGAATACTTTCGATCAGCTGCAATTGAAGGCCAGTGCTCCTTCTAAATAAGCAGGAGGCACAACGAAAATCGCATTAATTACGTGACGAAAATTGTTTCGTTTAGTTCATTTTTTGAAATTTGTTATATTATAACTCACGCTAGAGCACACAGATGATCTAAGCATTGGACTTTTATCAACAAATTTTTAATAGACAATTATAATAACTTCAGCAGTTTGCTGATCACAGTAATTAGTGAATATCTACACATTTATCAGGCAATTCAGACCTAGTTTGTTTTATCTTTTTGAATCTCATTCAAGCGAGAAACAGAAAATCAAAAATAATTCAGCAAGTTTTAAAGAATCCATAATCAGCATAACGTTGAAGTCACATTTAATACGACTGTTCAGTTTTTCAGCGAAAAGAGTCTCTCAATAACTCCACGATAAATATTGCAGCCGTTGAACTCAAAAAGATGTGATTTCCTCTGTCAATAAGCATTCATGGCTCTCTTTTTTATCTGGTACTGCGTTCAGATCCTTCGTTTTTAGGCTGCTGTTTGCTTCTGTATGATAAAATGTCAACTCTTTTAGATTTTGATTCACTAAGAAAGTTCTACACTAATTCCTCATTTTGGAATGCTGATTTGAAGGTATCGAGAGGAAATAAAACTTAATTTGGTCAGTCTACTAATTTCTCCATGATCAAAGAGATTGCAAATTCAGTCTTGAAATCCAACTCGAAAAGGTCTGCTACACATGGTCTTTCATGATTATAAACTCCTTATAGATTTGTTGAAAGCTATCTTCTCAATGTTCCCAAAACTGAACCTCAGAAACTTCATGCTCCGGAGAAGGTAAAAACCTATATCAGTTATCTCGAAAGCAACTTCATTAAAGCTGCTGATTAGAGATCCTAGTGGACTCAAACAAAAATTGAAAAATCTACAGAAATCTGGCCTTCAGGATGTCCAGATTGTCGCAGGTAAGCCAGAATCATGCTTAGTTGTAAACGACTCACCTACTTTTCTCCGAAAAAGATTTCGATGGTACTTGGACATATGCGAACATCAATGGAAATGAGTGCGAATCCACTCTTGGAGCAATTAAAATGGTATATTCTTGAAAAATGTGAAATTGTTGTGATTGTATTGTTCAGTCGGCTTTACTTCCGCAGCGGTTGAAAGAAATTTTCACCGAGCAAGACAAAGAATTTGTAAGCACTGTAGAAGGAGTAAATTTTCGGTCTTCCTCGCATCTAGGAGGGCATAGCTATTCTTTTCTCCATAGCGCCAACACTAGAAAGTACCCTGCCAATTTTTTGACTTTGTGGGCATAACAAATATTAGTGTATCGAATACCTTTGAGGCTCTCATCAATGAAAAAGTCACTATCAAAACACTTGAAGTAACATGAAGCCACCTCATATTTATCATAACCTTCCACTCTCATTCCTAATAGGAAATACTAGCAGCCAGTTTAATCGTCCCTCGATGGAACGCGGACCGATTCATCAAATACTGCTTCGAGCAATCAGTGAGATTGAAATTTTGTTCAGTTGGACTTACAAGTGAATTGAAATATTGGAAAATTACTGACTAAATCTCTTTAAAGACATGATCTTGCCTATTCTGAAGCATTGGGTGGATATTGAAAATTATCAGCAGTTTAGCATCGTGGCTAATACTGTATTCTTCTCTCCTCAAGAGACTATCATTGGCTATCGCAAACCTGTTATCCATCGTTACAGCAAATCAAGTGTAAGTTGCTTTGTTTTGAAGAACAACATAATTAATTGTTGTAATTTCTGTAGTCCTTAAGCAGAGAAAAAGATCTTAAAAATAATCTCATCATCCTCGGAGACCGCCTCAGCGTATTTAACTCACCATATCGAATCCTCCTGCAACATTGATTAGGACGCTCACATCGACAGAGATATGCCCAGAAGAAATACATTGAAAATCGGTTTTTGTAATGACAGAGATCTATTGGTAACAACACTTCTCCTTTTCTTAGAAGAATAATTAATGTTATATAGCGTTTGAAAGAATACTGCAATCTTTTTGATATCGTGTTACTCAATGGAAGCTTTAGTCTAAATGTTGTCGTTCTCAAATATATAAACGGAGAGCTCACAGATTCCGACCTTGAAGACATACTCTCAGAGAATACTTTCGATCAACTTTATTTGAAACCTACCCCCGCCACCCGATAAATAGAAATAGTTACAGAATCAAATTCGTATTGAAAGAACCTTTTTTATTTCGGTTTTCAATCAGTAAATACGTTTATATGATTATAACAAACAAAAATTGGTCTTGATGATAGCCTTGTATCAAACTCTTATTGTTCTGACAGAACACCTAATAGAATTCAAGTACACAGAGTGTAGATGTAATGGTTCCACTACATATCTTGCATCTCTAAATAAGAAAACAGATAGAAAATCAGGACATTCAGAAAGAGTGAATTATGAAATTCAATCAAGAAACTTTCATTAATGAATTTGTGAAGCTTGCAATTTGGAGTAATTTAATGCCTACCGCAGAGAGTAATTTCCTAAAGTGCTTTCTGCGACTAAATATAAACTAATGCGAAATGCGAGCTTTGTTTAAATATTCTGAATCATTGATAAAGGTTATGCATTTAAGATGTATGAATGATTTTGTTAAAATTTACGAGAAGTTGAGAGACTAACTGTATTCGATTTATTTTCACTAATTCTAGCCGAAGTCAAAAAAAGCATCCAAGAGAAAATAATTAGCACTCTTAGAAAGTACCAAGGTTATCGACGACATGGAATTCACCCTCAACGGTCTTTTTGATGTCTTCAAGTGAAGATTCTTTCGCAATCTCTTTCAAGAACATTTCGTTATGTTGGAATTCAAAGACAGCTTTCTCTGTGATCAGCATATTCACAACTCTCGTTCCTGTCAATGGGAGAGTGCATTGTTTCAAGATCTTTGGAGCACCATGCTTGTTGCAGTGTTCCATGATGACAATGACCTTAGAGCCAGAAGTAACCAAATCCATTGCACCACCCATTCCCTAAAGAAAAAAATAGTTAGATTGGATTAGCTTATGAGTGATAGTTTACCTTAACGAGCTTTCCAGGAATAATCCAATTGGCGAGGTCACCTTCCTGAGAGACCTGCATTCCTCCGATGATAGTGATATCAAGATGATGGCCTCTCATGATACCGAAAGCATCAGAACTGCTGAAGAAAGATGCTCCAGGCAAAACCGTAATACTTTCTTTTCCGGCGTTAATATAATCAGCATCTTCTTCTCCTGGCTTTGGGTAAGGGCCGACTCCCAAGATGCCAATTTCACTTTGCCAAACAACACGGGAACTTGGATCGATGAAGTTTGGTACCAGAGTTGGCATACCGATACCCAGATTGACATAGTCGCCGTCTTTCACTTCTTTTGCAGCTCTTTTGGCGATTCTCTCTCGCACCCATCCTTTCTGTCCTCCTTTTCCGTTAGTTACTGTTATCTTTCCATTTTCATTGTAGACAATCTTTTCAATTCTCTTCTCATATTTTTCTCCCTGCACGATTCTGTCAACGTGAATTCCTGGTAAGTGTGTCTCGTCGGGTCCAATCTCTCCAGCCTCGACAAGATGCTCGACTTCAGCAATTGTAAATTCGGCTGCCCTGGCCATATCTTCATTGAAATTTCTTGATGATCCTCTGAAAATCAAGTTTCCTGCGGTATCTCCCTTGTAAGCTTTGATAAGAGCAAATTTAGGTCTTAACGCAGTTTCCATCAAGTAAGGCTTTTTATCGAAGATACGAATCTGATTAGAAAGGTTATTAGCTCACGAGACTGAGTGTTGCGGGTGTTACTTCTCTTGGCTCAGTCATGATCAACGGAGTTTTGCCATCTTTTGCAAGCTTTATCGGGAAACCTCCTGTTTGCACGAAAGTACCTAAAATTTTATTTATTCGTAAGAACATTTGATATGTAAAGGGTTATAATACCATAGCCAGCTGGTGTGTAAAAAGCTGGAATACCCATTCCAGCTGATCGGAATTTCTCAGCAAGAGTGCCTTGTGGCATCAGTTCGACCTCGAGCTCTCCATTAAGATACTGTCTCTCGAATTCTTTGTTCTCTCCAACATAAGAGGCAATCAAACGCTTCACCTGATGTTTCTTCAAGAGGATTCCGATACCGAAATCTTCAACACCTATTCGTTGGGGTTAGAATGACTGGAATAGAAGAAAATTTGTTTTACCTCCGTTGTTTGAAGCTAAAGTAAGATCTTTGATTCCTTGAGCAGAGAGCGCCTCAATCAAATTTTCTGGGATACCACAGATACCAAAACCTCCAATCGCAATGAATGAACCGTCCTTGATCTCCCTGACTGCTTCTTTTGAAGAAGAGCATACTTTATCCACTGCAGTGTGGTTATACTTAGGAATGAAATTTAATGAAGAGATCCTGGCTGGGCTCTTCATAATCTTCGCAAAGTGCTTTATCATCGTCCTTGATTGTGCTTTTTTATTGTTAGAAATATTATTTATAAGAGGACTATTGAGTCTTCCTTATATACCCGGGATTTCAACTTGAATTAATTCCAAGCATCCTTCCAAAATTTAAATGTTGCTATATAAAAAAATTTTCAGTGGTACTGGCGAAAAATTAGATGCTTCTGAGAACTATAGATTAACTATAAGATTCCAATAACATACAGGTGACTAAACCGCTGCTTCTTGAGAGAGTATCTTTGAGGAGAAGATGGAACTACTACCTATAACAGCAATTATAGACATCCTGAGAGGTATTATATATGATTTATCCGACAACAAAATGAGATTCGCCCTTGGCTCTGTTATGGGAAATTCACTGGCAATTTTAGCCAAAAAACCCGACCAATTTGAGTTATCGTACTTTGTAAGAGATATTGAAGCTATCAGCAACCTAAAGAATACCTTGCAAATCTGAACTACTTTATTGACGATTCTAGTGTCTAACTTATATAACGAATTGACTACTTCGCTCTTATGAGCTTTCTTACAATCGAAAGAGGTCTATTGCTTAAAATAACGGAAATAGCTAAAATCTCTTTCGTTTTTATTAGGGTTCGAATAATTCCGTAGTCTGGTATAGTTCCAGGCTATTCTGGACACCATATAAATCATTTCTGTCAAATATCCGAGTGAGCAAATCTCTCGATGATAATTTGGCCATATGATTGTCCGAGGATAGTTGAAGTGAAATAAATCCAAATGGCTGTAATGCTTTAAACTTATATTTGATGATCAGATTAGGCCATCTTCATATACAGTCTTTTCAAACTCTCAACGGTTATCCAAACTTAAAATGCTACGAATAATTGCAATTAAAAAATTAAACTCAGAATTTTTCAGTGATTAACCAGCAAAATTGTTCAGAATCTATTTTCTTTCGTGCTACTCTCGCGCTCTTAGAGAGGCATGGTAAAAAAAAAAAAGCATTTGTTGAATTTTGTGGTGAATACATATTCCGAATACTCTTCGCGAAACAGAACAATTCAATATACGCATGATAAATCGACAATTTATTCTGTATATAAAATTTTTGTCAGCCAGTTCAGACAGGAAAGGTAGAATCTTATCAATAATGAGCTATTATAGAGGAATCTAGGTTTATCAAGTAATATATGAAATATTCTCTCTGTTTAAGAAGTTTCGGAACCAAATACAGGTCTTCACCGTATAAGCCTAAATCTTCATGTCTGTTTTCCTCATTTAACATTATAGAGATTTTGCCAACTCAACGCAACCTTGAAAAATTTGTAAATCAAGTATTATTTATTTATGAAAGTAAGCAATGACTCTTCTTTGGTTTATCCTGAAGTATAAATTGGGCATAATGATTAATTCGCTCAATTTCTAATTATTGTATCTATATGTGAGCAATTACATATTGGGTTAATAAATTTAGTGAATCTTAATTTCGAAGTGATTTTAGAAAGTACCAACATTATCAACAATATTAAATTCACATTCAACGGTCTTTTTAATTTCTTCCAGTGAGGACTCTTTTGCGATCTCTTTCAAGAACAGTTCGTTATGTAGGAACTCGAAGACAGCTTTCTCTGTGATCAGCATATTCACGACTCTCTTTCCTGTCAATGGGAGAGTACATTGGTTCAAGATCTTTGGAGCACCATGCTTGTTGCAGTGTTCCATGATGACAATAACCTTAGAACCACAGGTGACTAAATCCATCGCACCACCCATTCCCTAAAGGTACCAGAGCAAATTTTGATAATTGTAGAAAGAGTTAGTTTACCTTAACAAGTTTTCCAGGGATAATCCAATTGGCGAGGTCACCTTCCTTGGAAACCTGCATTCCTCCGATGATAGTGATATCAAGATGACGACCTCTCATGATACCGAAAGCATCAGAGCTGCTGAAAAAGGTTGCACCGGGTATAACCGTAACGCTTTCTTTTCCAGCGTTGATGTAATCTGGATCTTCTTGACCTGGTTCTGGATAAGGACCAACTCCTAAAATACCGATTTCACTTTGCCAAATGCAACGAACATTTGGATCGACATAGTTTGGTATCAGAGTTGGCATACCAATACCCAGATTGACATAATCACCATCCTTAATCTCCTGAGCAGCTCTTGTGGCAATTCTCTCTCGTATCCATTCGTTTCTCCCTGCCTTTCCTTTTTTGACTTGAACTTTTCCGCCCTCAGAATACACCAATTTTTCAATTCTTCTCTCAAACACTTCTCCCTTCACAATCCTATCAACGTGTATGCCAGCCACATGTGCTTCATTAGGCCCAATTTCTCCAGCTTCAACGATTTCTTCGACTTCGGCGACTGTCCAATCGGCTGCTCTGGCCATATCTTCATTGAAATTTCTAGCCGACCCTCTGAAAACTAAATTTCCAGCCGTATCAGCCTTATGGGCTTTGATCAGAGCGAATTGGGGTGCCAGTGAAGTTTCCATCAAGTAAGGCCTTCCATTAAAAATGCGGACCTTAACACGAAGGTATTAGACTGATGGATTTGAGGTTAATGGTCTTACCTCCCTTGGATCACTCATTATCAATGGAGTTCTGCCATCTTTTGATAGCTTTATCGGGAAACCTCCTGTTTGAACAAAAGTACCTGATTTTTATTGTTATGTATTTAATTCTTAATGAGAAAATTCTTTAGATATGTCGGTTATCATACCATATCCAGCTGGAGTATAGAAAGCTGGGATTCCATTTCCCGCTGATCTCAATTTCTCAGCAAGAGTGCCTTGAGGTGTAAGTTCAACTTCCAATTCTCCTTTGAGATACTGCCTTTCGAATTCTTTGTTCTCTCCGACATATGAAGCGATCAGTCGCTTCACCTGATGGTTGTTCAAGAGAAGTCCAATTCCGTAATCCGCAACACCTTCCAGCGGAGATTAGAATAAACAGAAAGATTTTTCAGAGTTTACCTCCGTTGTTGGAAACCAAGGTCAGGTCTTTGGTTCCTTGCTCAACAAGAGCCTTTATCAAATTTTCAGGAATACCACATATCCCGAATCCTCCGATCGCTATCAATGAACCGTCTTTGATCTCCCTTATTGCCTCTCTTGAGGATTTGCAGACTTTATCCACGGCAGTATGATTGTATTTTGGAATGTGGCATAATGAAGAGATCCTGGCTGGACTTTTCAACAACTTTGCGATATTTTTCATCATCTTTTGAAAATTCTTTTTTTTTTTCCTTTTACTAAGATATCTTTTTTTGATTGTCAATATCAAGTACGTTTTGATATTCGAATATTCTAATTTACTGATTAGCTCTGAAATTGAATTTAGGATAAAATATTCAGAAATAATGAGAGCGAAGAATGATATATTGAAGTCAAATCATTAATTCATATGGAACCTAAAGCTTTATGAAATTGAAGTCGACAGCTGACCAATAAATTTCTTTGTATTCACTTTGCGAATGAAAGAGAAGAGTGATTATCATTAACGGAAATTTTTTTTAATATATATATGCTTCTTTTCATACTGATATTTACTAACATCACATCTGCAACGGAAAATTTCGAATTTTTTGTGTTTTTAATTTTACTGACTCTTAATTACATGAATAAACTTATGATCGCTGCTGCTATGTAATGGAGGTAGCAGATTTTAAGAACAGAGACTATTCATTTCCTCCAGAACGACTCCCTATTTGTCTTTTTCCAGCAACGTCAGATCCTATTATGGCTATCTTCAATTTTAAACTGATTCTCAGATGTTTTTTCGATTTCTTTGTTTTTTCTTTTTCATTCGACATAAATAATTAGACAAGCAGCAATCTGTTGTCTATTTATCTTGCAATTTTCTTGAAAATCTCATTGCTATTGTTCAGGATAACTTAGATCGCTGCTTCAAAGTATTATACTCTATGTATGTAGAAAAAAGAACCTTCTTGCTTTCTTTTCCCCTTTAAATACCGTATATATGTGTCGATTAAAGTGAATGGTTATGCAAATGGACAACAGCTAACTTGGCGACGAGCCTGAGTAAACTTTGAATAAACGATGAATAGATTCTATTTTAGGCAAGAACAGAAGAAGATTTCAAAGAAATAGAAGTATTTCTAGAAAGTTCCGATGTTATCGACGACATGGAAATCGCATTCAACGGTCTTTCTAATGTCTTCCAGTGAGGACTCTTTTGCGATTTCTTTCAAATACATTTGGGCATTGTTGAACTCAAAGACAGCTTTCTCTGTGATAAGCATATCCACAACTCCCTTTCCTGTCAATGGGAGAGTGCATTGTTTCAAGATCTTTGGAGCACCATGCTTGTTGCAGTGTTCCATGATGACAATAACCTTAGAACCGCAAGTGACCAAATCCATGGCACCACCCATACCCTAAAGAGAAAATAATGAGATTCGAGAGTTTAGGAAAAATAATTTACCTTAACAAGCTTTCCAGGAATAATCCAGTTGGCGAGATCACCTTCTCCGGTGACTTGCATTCCTCCGATG
>ENA-UOUE01000641-UOUE01000641.1-compost-metagenome-genome-assembly--contig:-NODE-641-length-27407-cov-4.339151_pt1 | contig 27407 bp, 15 predicted proteins | sample MGYA00238146_ERZ747223 | MGnify/ENA primary metagenome ERZ747223 (study PRJEB28781, sample SAMN06268865) | compost metagenome | isolation source: single cell | place: USA: California, Emeryville, Joint...
ATTTTACAATTGCTCATTCTCCTTTGCCAAAGTATCATATCTGTCTTGAGAGATACCTACTGAAGAGCTTCTACTCTTTTTGGAAACATCTTCAAGTTCTTTTCTCAATCTCTCAAACTAGGTGAGGTCAATTTGTAGGTGAGAAACTGAGGAAAAAGTTAAAAAGCTTACTTGTTGTTGGAGTTGATCGTAATCGCTCTTTCTTTGACTCATTAATTCGTAGACTTTCTGGAGTTCGTTCTTATAATTTTCATTCATTTGCTTGAGCTGCTTGATTTGGCTCTGATCGGCCGCTTTGTCAGCACCGTATCTAATAGCAAGCTGTTTGATGTCCTAAATGATGAAAAAATTTATTCATGATTGGTTATCATTCAAGGAGGAAAAAGATTACAAAAGTGTTCGCCTTGTAGAATTCCAATTGAGATTGAAGTTCTCCGACTTTGTAGAAATCCTCAAGTTCTTGGACTCTTTTGATTAAAGCATCGTTTTCAGCGTTTCTTTGATTATTCGCGGTCATCAGTCTTTCAGAATCAGCAGCATAGGTGGATAGTTGTGATTCCAAGTCCTTGACACGATATTGAAGTTGACTAATCTGGGCTTCGTAGGAAGCTCGCTCAGCGTTGAACTGGATTTGCAGGTTTCGTGAATCCTTGAATCATAGGATTAATAAACACGAATGACAGGCAACTTACAGAGCTCAAGCCTTGTCCTGAAGAGCTTTCAAGTGCTTGGATTTTTTTTCTAAGGTCTTCTATTTCTAATGCTTGATTTTGTGCTAAGGTATTGAGTCTTTGGTTTTCCGCTTGAAGCTGGAGAGGGTCTGTGATTACTATTTGCCAGGAGTGAATTGAGTTGCATGAAAAAAAGAAAGTTACATGTGGTATATTGGTTCATGGTTCCAGAGGTCGTAAAAGATTTTTTATTATTAATTAATTTAGCAGGGTATTACCTTCTCAATTTCAGTTTTGTTTTTGGAAAGCGAAATCAGCAAGATCGTAAACAAGAAATTCTCCAAAAGAACACTGAAAGCTGCTCATATGAACCAATCCAAATATTTCATGACTTACTTCGATGCTTTCAAAGTCAATGAAGATTGATATGCCCAGTAAATGCTTTTCTTAACATTACAGTTGCCATAGACATCTTTAGTCTTGAGACTTCTTTTTTACTTATCTTTGAATGACTGTACATAGAGAAGCCAATCTAATTGGAAAATTTTCTATCCAGATTTATGAAATAAACTTCGCACTTCAACAGAGAAGATGAATGTCAGGGGGGTCCATGGTTGCTCATGAATTTCTATTCTGCCGAAATCAATTTTTGGAGACTTCTTGTCTTGTGAACTTTCTTGCAACAACAACAAAAAACTATCCTCCCGAGTAGTTACTCTAACTTCTTTATTCCTCTCAAATAAAAGAAAGATTCGACCATTTTGAACATTTCAGAGTCCATTACTACTTACAGTTAACATTCAAACCTTGAAACGATGATGATATTTAAACATTATTCATTGTTACAAATTGAAAAAAAATATCTCAATAATCATAAGGATATCTCCTTTCTTAATATTAAATAATTACTTGTAGATTGCTAATGAAGAGGAAGAAGCGTGCGTCAGGTTTTGCTGTATGCCATGAACTTCCGTTTCTTCCTCTCCTTCCTCATATTCGTCATCATCATATTCAGAACCTCGTCGATGACAGCATCTTCTCTTGTATCCAGCAATTATCTTGTCTGAGAGACCATACGCGAAAGCGTTCCAAAATCCCTGAGAATTGAGCATGAAATTGCTTATGAATAAAATCCACAAAGGAATTGCAAACTCTTCACTGATCTGGATTGCAAGCATAACCGCGAGTCCAGGAAATTGGCAGAGAATCAGAAGGAAAGGATACAGAAGGAGCGTTAAATGTGTTGTCCCGAGTGACCTCCTCAAATGTCCCATGGCGGTAATGTAGCAATACCCGCAGTAAAGTAGAGTTCCTATTGTCGGGATCACCATCAAGAACAAGCCAGTCCAATCCATCCCGTTGCGAGCTGTGCGATGATAGCATGTCTTCAAATCCGGCTCTAGGATAAAGAAATCGCATAGTCCTCCAGCAATACCAAGAATGAACGCGACGGCCGTTGAACCGATGACATATGACTTGAATGATTCATTAATTAAAGAGATGTTATTATATTTTGTGCTCACATACAAGCCGTGGGCAAAGCAAGCCGTCCATGCGAAAGAACCTCCTGTTCCAAAAAACCAGAAAAAGCCTTGGATATTACAAAACAGATGATTGTCAGTTTTTATGTTGGAGAAGAGAGAGACAACACTGCCAATAAAGTCCATGAATGAGAGAGCAATTACCATTTTCCCGAGTGAAAGTTTGTAGGTTTTGAGTACAATTGTTGTGACGAAGTTAAATAGGCATCCCAAAATTGACAAACTATTGGCGATTGTCACTCCCATCTGGACAATCTTCAGTTCCTCAGTTTCTGAATTGTCTTCTAGTGAAATAGTTGGGAGAAAATTGATCACGTTTGTTGAGGCTAAGGTCGTCAGTGTTTCAATAATAGATGCTTCCATTTTTCGGTAAATCTTAAATTATTTCTACTTGAATTTGGATTTCGAGAAGTTATGTCAAATTTGTGTCTTGAGTGATTCATTAGTCAACAGCTGCTAACATATTTCATAACTAATAGAAGCTAGGAATTAACTCACAGTGCATCAAACCAGGATCGATTTTCTCTTGAAACGTAGATGGATTCGTTCAGAGACAGTCAAAACGATAATATTATTACTAATTATAGGAAGAGGAGGAGATGATTCGATTGAGCTAATCTAAATGAATTTATGCCGATTTAAAGACATCGCTTTGGGTCCATTAAAGAAGGATTTAGAGCGGGTGTATTTCAAGGAAACCGAATTCCATTTTTCTCAACAATTTTACATTGAAAAATAGACAGAGTGAGTTTTAATTTTCAGCCGTCCTCTATGCTACGAGAGGGGCTTGTAAGCTCAATATTGATTGCGAGACCATTAAATCCAAGATTCAAAAATTCTGATAAAAAACTCAAATTGTCTCTAGAATCGATTTGTTCTAGCAATTTTTCGGTTATTGTCAGCAAAAAATGGAAGATTGGATAGACACCATTATGATAGCGGTTCATGATTGAAGTTTTAACTGGAGAGACTAGTAGAAAAATTTCTATTTTCGCGCATAAAATTTCATTCTAAATTTTAGAATGAATTATCAGAATGTAACACTAGTCAGTAGGATTTCAACTTAAGAAAGCCAAGTTAGATTTTTTTGGAAATCAATAGTAGCTGTCCAAAGCTAACAAAGGGAGTACATTGCAATTGAGATAGTAAATTATATTTTTAAAGTATAACTGTACTCTGATTGAACGTAATGAAATGAACAAATATCATACTTGTTGAGAAGATTAGCCCTTCTCACACAACTAGTTAGTGAGCTTAATGATTGTAATTCCAATATAAGAGCGTTAGTAGCAGAGAGACGTAAGATCAACTGTCTAATTTGGCAAAGATCAGTACTGCTTATTACTAAAACTATGTTTTTATTTATATTAGCGAATAAATTTCTCTTATAATTAAAATTTAGAATTATTTTTTCAAAGTTCAAAAAAATATTTCGATAATTGAGCTGCAAAGATCGAGAAATATATAAGATCTTTGGTATTGGTGAATTAGAAATTAACCGCATTCTTTTGGAGTAAAAGTTTTGAGTAAAAGGTTTGAATGGATAGCCTTTTTTGAGAGTGGATAAGAATGTAATGGTAGAAAGGAGAGATTATTTTGCTACTGCAAGTAAGTTTTGATCCCAGAGTTATCAACGCCAACAGAGTAATTATCGTAAGCTGAAGTTGAATATCAATATACTGCCTATAGCAAATGGCTGTATAAATGCCATTGTCAATGAAACTTCGAGCTGAGAAGCAAAACTTAACATTAATCGAGGATCGTTGAGATTTTCCTTATTCATTCAACGCAAGGTGTTCTCCATACTTATCTATTCTGGGAACACCCACACAATCTTCCCCTTTGGAAAGATAAAAGTGTGTCATGACAAAATTTTCATGCATAAAAACGAGCTATCTCATGATAATAAGTTAGAACTTATGACCATGGAATTGATCTAGTCAAGCAAAATAATCGCTAGCTTCTGGGATATAATTTTACCAAAATTTCAATTCTACGAATCTTGAAACCTCTCATGCTAGAATATTCCTACTTTTAGCTGACTGACAAAATTTAATCTTACTGAAATCGTCTCCTGCTTTGCGTGTAACGCAATTGCTTTGACTTTCAGAAATATGAACTTAACAAATTGTGGGAGCCAGTTAAAAAATTAGTATGACTTTTTCTCAGCAGCTAAGGAGCTCAGCATACGATCTACAAGAGAGAACTGAGTGAGTTATGTTGATGAAGAGCCAGGTAGTCATTTTTAATTCCTCTGTTAAAACACAATCACATAGTGAATTTACAATTTGAGAGTGAATCTTTTCAGTATTGATTAATTACCCTAAGTGATAAAAAGACTATATCTAGTGATTTTTTGAACCGAATAGCTTTAGCAACTAATCAGTTTTCAATATTGTTTAGAGGCAGTTTGAGAAAATAAACTTTAGAGTAGCATATAGCTATGCATTAGTATATCCATCTCTATCAATAAGTCATAAATATCTGCTGCCAGCCATATCATCAAAAATAACCGTCTCCTTATATATAAATATGCTAGGTGTAATTTATTGTATCTCATACACGATTTTTTGGCTATGCAAACATTATTGCGCTGTTAAATATTTCTCATCAAATGTATTGATTAATTGCCACATTGCGAACATAGAAGAGTTTTCTTTTTATTTTAATATCATTTTTTAAAAGGAAACGAAACCAGCTTAACTATAGTAAAGTACTCGTAAATTATAGGAAACTATCTTTATTGCCATCTTTACCAATACAATTCAGAGAATAGCACAGTAAATAGAAAATAAATCAATAATGCTGTTTTTTGGGAGTTGTATTTTGCGTTTGCTTAAATATCAACAAATTATTTAATATATAAAAAAATTTTCAGACTTGATTAAAATACTTAAGAATAAATCCCCATAGTTTTCTGTTAAAAATATTGTGTTTTCTCATTGAAAACAATATGAAGAGTAGATACAGAATTTTGCCACTTAATAAGCAATTCTCTGATGCTTGGTGAGTTTTCGTGATGCCTATTACATATATACCCATCTCGGTGGCTATTTCTGGTCAGGCTTGCATACTTGGCATTTGGACTGAAGAGAAAATTTAAAATTTTTTATGATAGAAGAGATGCACATCCCTGAATGAGAAAGGATCGTTGATAAGAGCTAAAAATGAAATTAGATTGGACAATCCAAAAGAATTTTCTCTCAGTGCAATTTCAGAGCAGAATCGGCAGTACTGGTGAGTTTTTATTAATTTAGAATAATAGCTCTTTTCAATCAACCTTCATCAATTTTATTTGATAGACCTTAACAATTATGGCACGGGGAAAACATGCTTTGGCACCTATCAAAGATCCAAAGCAACGTCTCGTATCACCCAAGATCTCATACGCTAGTTGCTCACAACTCACATTCTTTCGATAGAATTCATTTAACAGAAGAAAAAATGATCTGCTGAACAAGGCTGCGGAACTCTCGCTTCTCTGTGATGTGCCACTCCTTCTCATTTTTGAAGACCTAAACAAAAATATCTTAATGTATTCCACCGACGGAATTTTTAAACCGGAAGACTATTTCAGCCAGCTTACTCATATTAATCCTGGGAATTGTAGACTTTTCACTGCCCAAGACGTAATTCCTTCTTCTTAGAGCTCCCCTCGGATTCTAATCCGTAACTTTCCTATTTAGTATCCAAAATTTGCCGATGCGGATCAATATCCCAATCAACTGGAGAGAATGAAATCAGTATACAATTTTTGCAGTGCCATTCAAAAACGCTCATCTCAATTAATTAATCAACAAAGGCGATGTCTCAAGGAGTGATGTCTCCAAAGTGGGATATGTCATCTGAGCAAGAAAATACAGAGGAAGGAGAAAGCAGTTTTCAAACGATTACAACGTATGAATTGAAAAAATTGAAGCAATTTAAATTTTCCATTAGAAAGAGACAGATCGAAAAGAAATTAAAGAGAGAAAGCACAGCTCTGACTTTGCCTTCACGGTCTCATCCGATAGATCTCTTGAATGAAGAATCGCAACCGTTATTTATTCAAAAGCTCCTCAAATCAAACCATTGCTCCGAACTAGGAGCGAACGAGTCTTCAAATCATTGTAATGGAGTCATAGCTGATGTAAACAACTTTTGTTGCATTCATCCTGAATTTTTTTTTGTGACGACTTTCTAAAGAGACCTCTTGAATCGAATATGGAATCTGTTTTGGACAATAGTTCGAAGAGTTTACTGATGCAGACGATTGGGAGTCTGACTTCAGATAGTAGATCAAACACATTCCTTCAGAACGCATTTTTAAAGCCTGACTCCGACACTATTAATATTCTTCATCAAAAGCCGACACCTCTCTCACCGAGTGCTAGTGAAAAAGAACGAGAACTCAAACCATTAGCTCGAAATAGCAGTTTGTTCAATTTTAGCCCTTTGTTTTCAAGAAGAGGGTCTTGTCAGTCAGATGCAATGCTAGAGTTTTTACGCCCTCTAGAACATAGGAGAGAAAGCCCAAAATTTGACCTTAAGTCCCCTTTTTTTCGATCAGCAAACTTTCCAGGCAAGGGTTCTCACCATAATTCGACCATACCAATGGAGACAGAGGAGTCAAACGGCCTGATGAAGAATATTTCTCCAATTGCTTCACCACACAATTGCCGCCACGCTTCTAGTATCTTAAAGAGTAACATATATGGAAACAGCCTGCCGAAAAAAGATGGTCAAGTGAAAGAATCAGAAGATGAAAACAACAACAACGGCGAAATTCCTCATGGACATTTTGATTTTGGTTGTCAGCATTACGAGTTTCCTCCTCCTTCTCCTGGCTTTCTAACATCACACAAAAGTTACATTCTTGGAGGACCTCATTTATCAAGATTTCCTTCATTAACATTGGATACTTCGCTGATTGAATCTGATGATCGGCTCCAAAAGGATGAAATATACGGGGAAACCCCTAATAAAAAAGTGAAAAAGCAATAAAATAAATACTCAAATGAAGATATGGAATTCTTTGAATTCAAGGGTACTTTTTGTGGTTTACTGCTCTTATTTAAAGGTAGACCATAATATTGCATGTAAAAGTGCTTATTGTGTATAGTCTACACCGACTTTTTTTTTTTTGATTGCCATATAAATAGACTGTACCACAAACTTTCAGTTTCTCTATATTCGAATCCAAACTTGAGGATTCGTTATACTCTGTGCAAGAAGCTATAGTTTTAATAAAATGAACCCTTTTGACGGATCGTGTTGTGCTATCAATTTTACTTCAAATGAGGGTTGAAACCTGAGATTTATGATTTACGAGTTGGTTTGGAATAACCACACTATGGAATAACATGAATTGCATTTTGACAACATAATTTTTATCTACTTCGCTTAAAAAAGCTCTGTAATTTTCTTCTGCAGTTTAATCAATACTTCAAAAATATCGATATGTAATCGAGTTATATTCACTATTAATCATCACATCCCCATTAAATTTTCTTACTCGATAGCTTTTTTTAACGACATTATACATTCATGCGTCTTCCATAAAAGCGAAGCGACAACTAAGCAAGTATTGCAACCCTTAAGCAGAATCTAAGAGATTATAGCGTGACCTTGATCTTAACAAGTGATGGATTTTCATTGTTGCTTTGATTTTTGAGTGATTCATGTGGTTCCTTACCAATAAAGCTCTTTTGGAACTTATCGCTATCACCATTTGTATCTTTGAGAAGTTAGGTTCAAGATGATATGAAGTGAGGGTAGACAATTTAAAATCGGTTGTGAATGATGTCGCCACCCCATGTATGTGACTATGCTGGCCATAGAACGAAAATTATCGAGTAGTTTCTCAAGCTTTTCTCAAACTTGTGGCTTACCATAAAAATGGTTGCTACATGAGTTCTGTTTATTTTATATCAGAACTATCACATTTTCGGTAAAATAACCGCATAAAATCGGAAGGGATCCACTCACAGGATTCATTTTATTCAAACTTTAACCGAAAACTAACTTGCTTGCAATAAACGAGGTAAATGCTTCTTCAGAGAGAAAGTTTATCGTTTAAATATCATTTCAGGACAATGCCCTTGGAATCTTTAACAGATCAACTTTTGATGCATATTTTTGAGTTTCTTGAATGGCAAGCCTACACGAATCTTCGGCAAGTTTGCAGGAAACTTGAAGCTGTCATCTCACATCACGAAACTTTCTGGGCACGAGAATGTCTAAGAACTTATTTCTCTACAGATCTTGATTACATCAGGTAAAATTATCATATACTCGAGTCAGAAAAACAACGCACATTGACTATTAACTCAGCGAGCTATACGAATCTCCAGTTTACTGCCAAAATTTAAAGAGCCATTACGAAAAAATTCAAGGTGATCAGTGGAAAAAATTGCTCAAGGCAGCAAACGCAGCGAAATCTCAAATGCGCAGTGTTGCTCGATATCTTGCTTCAAACAGTGATGCTACAGCGTTTGTAAATTATTTTTTTGAACAGCTCAGAAGTAAGGAAGGTCTCTCTAACCAAACGTGATCTAAAATTTTTCAGATCCATCGCTCCCACTTGCGCAACTGAGACCAGAATCGATTAAATGCACAACGAAAACTATGTTTCAGGACCACTTGTCAGGACTCCTATATGAAGAGCCTTTCGATCCACAAAGCATGCTGTATCTTGGAGATGAAGCTGCTCCGGTAATGGAGGCTTTAACCGGTGATCTGCAGAAATACATTAAAGAAGTACTGCTATCACTATTGCTTATCTCAGCAATGATAACATTATAACTGGTATAATTAGATTAAGCAGAATGGAGAAACTAAGTTATTAATGGAAGTCCGCTGGTACGGCCAGATTTCTACGGTTCTTGGGTAAGACGGCTCCTATTTATGATTAACAGATGAGCAATACCTTTTGTAGAAGAGACATATCGCAAACAAAGTTGGCTGATGTTAAGTTGTCTAAGGAATTTAGCAATCAATCATACGACTCTTGCAAATCAACTTTACTTGGACTTTATGATGTCATCAATAATGCGATCGCTAGTTATTGCTTCATAGTCTACGAATATTTGGCTAGCTTCAACAATGTGTACGACCTGATAGCAGAGTACCTTGTCCGGGTATGACATATACCAGCCCAGAATCTATTTGCTAAATCTTTTTTCTCTTAACTTTTAGTGGACGGTTTATAGTTACAGCATGCTTCAACTTAACCAAAGTCTGGCTCCTTTTGTTAACGCAATGAACCAAGCTTATGAACAACTGTTTCCAGATTATCCAAGCTTCCCTAAATTCTCAATCTGGCGATTAATGGTAAGCATGGCTGATATATAATGCTTCTAAACAACGAGATTAGGTGAAAAATTGGATGAGTATAGTATTCGAATACAAGAATTTGTCAGTCAATCTCAATTCATCTTTCCTGCGAATCGTTTGCAACCACAGGGAAAAACTCCTGAAAGAAGCCATTGATAGCAATTTTTCAGCACTCAGTCAGCGTTTGAACACCGAATCCTTTGGCGAAGTTCCTAAAACACTTTACTTAAGCATCAGCACCAAAAAGTAATTTAACTTTTCGATTAAATTACTACTTTTTGTAGGAAAAAAAGCCTGGTGCCTAACTCGATCGTCGCAAAAATTCTGGAGAACAATCCACATCCATATTTTGCTAGCAGCGTTGAAGCTGAACATAAACTACTTTCAAAGTTTGAACCTCTTCTCTTTTCAAAGCCTAATTCTTATCTTTTTCCAACTCAAGCTTCCTGCAGACCATTGTGGATTTGAGTCTCAATGAAGTCACCATTCATTCCATTGACTGTACAGATGTAAATAAAATCCATTATTTTTCTTGTATTGAGAATTTGCTCGATAAGATTCAATCAAACCATCCTTATGCAGATTTTGAAGAAGCTTTTCTGGAATCCACTAGGTAAACCTGAAAGTTAGGATATGTTTATATCACTATGCTTCTTAGCCTGTTTTACCAGGACCAAATCAAAATCTTTGAAGAATCTCCAAACTTCTTTTGTCGTTTCCTAAAATCAGACATTTCTTTTGTTTCTGAGATAATCACGAGGAGAACGAGCATTAAGCTTGAGCAGATTCAAGTCCAACAGTGCCTAGGGTTCCTTCGAAAAAGTATATTTGGGATAATCTCTTGCTTAGAGAGAGATACTCTGGATCAGGTATGATACCTCGCTTTCCTTCCTCATAAACCATAATTCTTTTTTTTTTATGATGATGATGGATAGGTTGAAATGACGAGCGATCGGCTGGATTCTGACTGTACTAACAACCAACCTTAAATTTTCAGAAGATATCTCACTAATTCCTAATTAGGTCCCCTTATCCGAGAGTTTGTGCTGGCAATCATTTCAGAGCAGAAACCTGAATTCGTTAATGATTCCAAATTGACAGAACACAAGCTTCTCCAGAAACTAGTGGCGCTGATCGAATCTAAAGGTCACACTGATTTCCAAGCCAATCTTTTATTTTTAGTACTAAGCTTACCACGAGCATCCCTTAACATTCAACTTTAGGATAAGCAATTGAAAATCTTTGAGCAAACTAAAAGAAAAGATGCAGAAATTCGGTACTATAATAAAACAAAAAATATTCCTTCAGAGCTGGGTGACACAGACTGCTTGTTCTATGACCTTGATAAGAATGTGGATGCATATATTATTGAAGGGCTCATGAAAAGTGTACGAAAAGCCAATAAGGAAGAGCCTACTGGTAATAACAGGGAGCTAGCAATGGATCTCCCTCCTCTGGATGACATTGATGTTGGAGATTTAGACCTTCCAGACCTAAACCTGCGAGAAGCATCTGATAACTTACCGGACCTCAATTTGCGAGAAGAGAATCAGCTTTTGACTGAAACAAATATGAATTTAAATGAGGCTGATGACCTCGAAATTCCGGATATTGAAAGTCTGTCCCTTACTAAAAAATAGAGAAAATCTCTGAAATTAGAGTTGAGAAAAATTTTTTTCCAACAAAAAATAGTGAATGAATTTATCTCTAAGAAAATTAATTGTGGTTATGAAAGTATATGTATGACATGGATCTACGATCATCAGTGTAACAATCATATTATATATTGAATGAATGCGCTGAGAAGTGAATAATATACCCGAGGATTTCCAAGAGAAAGTTCTTCATCAAATTGTGCAGCTCTTAGTGATATATCCAGCCCAATTTTGAATAAACGTTGAAGTAGAGCCATAGACAACCTCCTTGCGATATTCATTCAAGTTTGGAGTCAATTCTATTTATTCCTCCTTCAAAACCGACAGAAGAGAAATTGATGGGATTGAAAAGAACTGTTTTTGTTCTGCTCTGTCTAATGAGTCGACCCGAAGTTTTCTTTTATATATGCCCCTTCCAGTAGTATGAAGTGGTTTGTGGTGGAAGGTAGCATTCAAACAGAAAGGCCAAAAAAAAGAGAGTTCTTTTTGTGAATTTTTGACTGAGGCTGGAATGCATTCAGTTTCAGTTGCATCAATATTGCTCAGCGATCAAATGATAATTATCGATAATTACCGCTGGAGCTATGAAACCAATTCAGATTAATGAAATTGTTACACTTTTGAAACGTATGAGGTTGATAAATTATTCTAAACTCCATAGATCCGTCCCTTCGTGCTTTTCTCATGGCATTTGTTTTACTTTAGTACCTCTGCTAAGCACAAAATTTTGATTCTGTTTTCAGTTCTAAAGTTACCACAAGCTCCAGAATAAAATTAGCACAAACCCTGTTGTTGCCCAGAACTAAATACTTTTCTCAAAATCCAATCTTTTAAAACATACAAGTGAATTATAAGGAAGAAAAGACTTACCAGGAGATGGAAATCAGCAGTTAACCATACCACCTGTGAAATTCCTTACCTAGTGGTTGATTCAGATACTTCAAAGTAAGTAACACTGGACAGTCAGAGAATTCTCACCAATAGGAGAGAGGATGTGATGTTCTTTTCAAATGATAAAACTGGTTAAGCAACAACGCAGAAGATAGACATAGAGAATCAGAACGGAATTGTATTTTAAACCTAAAATCAAATTACTTAGCTGGCTTGCACAAGGGAACACAACCAACATTGTTGCTGAGAGTTACTCAATTTAGGATGAAAGCTACGATCAAAGCCATCAATCTTTGCTTGGAAACGCTCAGTTTAGAGCCTAGAGAGTGAAAAAGTACACAACTTACAAAGACCTCTATGAAAGGGAAAAAATATTTTCGTTTTCAGTGTGGGTAATAACGATTAATTCTATCTCATTTTTTTTTTTATGAGAGAATATGAGTTAAAAAGTACCGTTTTAAAACTTATGAACTTACATATTCCACGATTTGATCGACCATGCTTTTCATATGCTCAGTTGCGAAAAATTGGACTCCCCATTTCCTGAGACAGAGAAAAAAAATGTCATTAGAAGGCTGACAGAACTGCAGTACTCATTCAGGATTTTGAATTGCAAAAAATTTTCAAATGTCAATATATGATCCTCTCGACACATTTTCACATGATAATATTCTTCTTCTACAAGGATAGAGTCACATGAAATCTAATTCAAAGCGTACCAATTTCTGCTGACAATGAAAGACCTTAACATCATATCGCATTGAGCATCATATCTGATTTTTCAAGATTATTATAGTTGGAGCTGTCCTTTGATTATGGTTTCGAAGAGAATGAGACTCAGAAAATCATAAGAACAAACTCGTTCCCTAGTTGTGTTCCGTGAAAACGTGAATATAGAATTGAGGTCTTATTGCTAACTTATTTTCTCAAACTATCGCCAGATCTCTCCAAGAAATTGTTTTATTTCTTCATTGTTGTTTTTACTTGGTGAAACCCCCTATGGCAGTTATCAATAATTACAATGCCATAATTTTAGTCAATGTTTTGATTTTATCATAGATCAAGAAGATGAAAACTCTGTAGAAAGAGGTTGTTTTTGTACCGCGCTTTCCTTTTAAAAACAAACATGCCATTTGGAAAAGTGGCCATGGAATCATAAATAATGAAGCTATTAGCCCACCTACAAGGCATATCAATGTTGTCGCGCCTGAGTACAAGATATTCCCACATCAGACTCTATTGAGAAGAATATAAATATCATATTTATGCAAGTAGGCTCAGAAATTCACAAAATTTTGCTGTTTTCTGTGTAAAATCAGCGAGTTCCCTCAAATATCTTGCATTTCACATTTTAGTATTGCATTTTTACATTTGAAACCACTTAAACGGTTATTTTACTCTAAGAGCCTCTACTGTGGAATTACTCTGAAAAAAACCATAGTTAAAGGTACTGGGTGGCCTGGACAATGCTCAATGAAAGAAATTTTATCCAAAATTTCTATTTCTTATTAGGCAGTGTACTGATTTCGGTGTTTTCTTGCTTACTTGCCTTGGAAGAGATAGGTTCTTCGTTAAATTTGATAGCCGTTTAGACCAGTTTTCAAAGCAAATCCTCAAAAAATATAAATTTGTTAAACAAAACTAACAAAACAAACTATTATGACACTTGCGAACTCCACCAACATGGACCAATTCATAGAAACCTATGGCGTGATGATTGCTAAGATCTTCACCATTGTCTTCTTGTTTGCCGTTTCCATGATAATGGGAATTCTCCCTTCAAAATGGTAAGGAAATTGCAATTGTGAGATAATCTTACTTATCGATGTATTTCAGGGAGAGATTCCGCAAGAGTCCCAAGCTAATCGGATTCGCAAATTCTTTTGCTGCTGGTCTGTTTTTAGGAGTTGGTGTTTTTCACGTTCTTCCAGAGGTAACCTCCACACAAAAAGGAGCGCTAATTTATTCATGTTGAAAAGGGAGTTGCTGATTACGCAGCATATATTACTCAAATGGGAAAAACTTATTCAGGCTATCCGGAGGAAACATTCCCTTTGATATTCTTCTGTGCTGTGTTGGGATACTGCGCAATTCTCTTCTTGGATAAAGTAGCACTTTCATCCAACGAGGCTCTCGAAAATACTCTGCATTCTCATCATCATGGGCATGAGGAGATAGAAGACGAAGAAAGCCATCACCATCATCACCATCATCATCATGAAGAAACACATTTGTTAAATAAGCACGATACCTTGAATATAGAGGCTTCAAATCAGGGTGTCAAGGCGGATTATAACACATTTGGTACTCCTTGGATTTTGTATTGGGCTAATTCTTTGTAAAGAAGGTGAAGCAGAGACCGCAGGCGAAGAAAAAGTTCAGGTGTTCCAGCATGAACATACGTAACTTCCTTTGATAATATTTCCAAAGTAACAATTTAGTAGGGAAAAAAAGGGCAATTCACCAGTTTCCTCGCCATTAAAGGGCGGATTTGAACCATTCATCATAATGGTTGCGTTGTCAGTCCATGCAGTAAAATCACACTATCATTAATGAATCACCTAAACATATTTGCTGTAGGTTTTTGAAGGAATCGCTATTGGGTTAGAAACCGAATTTGGACCCACTATCAATCTCTGCACGGCTGTGATCATTCACAAATGGGCCGAGGCTTTGACATTGGTATGCAGAGTTATATTGTGAATATATCTCTTAAATGCTATATAGGGTATCAGCCTGATGAAAGCGAACGCTTCTAAATCACTTTTAATCGCCCTTATCACGATATTTGCTGCTTCATCTCCTCTTGGAATTATCATTGGCTGGTACATCCTTCAGGCTCCTCTCATCGTTTCTGCTATATTCAAAGCCATAGCTACAGGTCCATTCTCACGAACGCCAACGTATTAATCATGCTTTTATCACATAGGGACCTTCCTTTATCTCGCTGCAACTGAAATTGCTCCTGAAGAATTTGAAGAAAAGAAAAATAGAGGCAAGAAATTCTGTTGTTTCATGCTTGGGGTAGGTTTTATCTCTTTGGTCACTTATACAGCATAAAACGTGTGTGTGTGTTAAGGTTTAGTCATTTTTTAATTTTTTTTTAATTTTTTTTGGGTAGAAATTTGTGGTTTTATCTATTGCATGTACTAAAATGAAAACCACATTTTCATATAGAGTTTAAACCGATCTATCCATTAAAATTCAAGCTTAGCTGGTCGATTATTCCTTAACGAGATCTCGTTGTAATAAAAATATGAAGTTTAAGATGGTGTTAGACCGCGCAAAACAATCTCCGTTAATTCGGTGAAGTTACTCCAACAGAAAAAGAACAATTGCCAGTTATTGAGTTCTCACCTATCCAATCTCTCATTAACGCTCTAGTCCTAACTAGGGATGTTCATGTTTCTCAGCTAAAAGGCTCCAGAATTGTTTATTGAAACAGTAAGCCCATAATGTCTATTTTCAATTAATTATACGTAATTTCTCTGGCGCAATTTTATCAGCGAAATAATTTTTTAACGGAATCGCGTTGAGGTCAAAATTCGAAGCTTGTATCAAGGAAATAAAAAAATCTGTTAAATCCAACTGCTTTAAGAAATATGGCTTGCAGAATCATCTTAGAATTCAACAGCATCCTCTTAAATGACGCTATCGTTGAAGGACTAACCTGCATCGCTTCTATTCACGATTGCGCTGAGATAACTCAAACCTCAGTACTTCCTTTCCCAGATAAAATGGTGTTCGACGTTCCAAACTTTCGTGGGTACATTTCCTTGGTCTTCCAACAGCAAGGAAGGAACTACTGCGGGTTCACAGTTCCACTGCTTCAACTATTTGACCGCGAGACCAATCGGTTTGATTTTAACTCATTCAATGATGATCCCAAATTCCAAAATTTTACAGCCGATGCTGTTATCAGAGCTGTCTATCCCAAGGAAATATTGAGTGAAAATTTGAACATCGCCGACAAAACCATAACAAATGTATTTGAATCGAAGAGTTTGCTCAGTGAAGACAAACAGCAGTCCCAGCAAGATAAGGAGGCAGAGCTTCGAACACTACCTGCAATCGTGTTAGTGAGTAAAGTTATAACACCTACAGAGATTAAATACGAGGAAAGAAAGCTCTGGGAAACTCTCATTCCTGGGATCGACACCGAAGGAGATATTATACAAATTCGAGAAGAAATTCTCAAGATTGCTAAAACTCTCAATGAAGTCGGAGAGGTAGTTCACCAGACAAATAACAAAGAAGAAAAAGAAACGAACAAAAGAGCTAAAGATCATGTATTGCTGGTTGATCGTCAATATGACAGTCTCACTGAACTTGACGAAGGAGATAATGTTGTTGATCGTCAAGATGAGTTCAGAGAGACCCAATATAAGCCTGACGCTCATGATCCATCGCACATCCACGCGTCTACCGAAGGCTATCACACGAGTTACAACCCTCAAGGAGAGATTTTGCATCGAGAAGAGTTTAAGCAGGAACTCACTGATCTAAGAGGATCCCATGAAGGAGAGGGAATTCCAGTCACCTACGAAGAACTTTTACAAAGGAAAATAAGATTGGAGCAGCTCATTTACGATATTGAATCAAAATTCCACGGGCAACCAATTGATCAGGACACCGTTGCCGTGCTCCAGACATTAAAACGAGTCGTTAGCGAAATATTGCAAGGCAAATTAACTCAGATCGCAATCGAGACAGGAGAAAGCAATGTTATGTTAAACCCTCAAGCCCTTACAATACAACAGCAGCCGACACCTCTTCAACAACAAACGGCCAAATTCGAGGCAAGTTTAGGCCAGCCTCAACAAATCTACGACTCGTCTCAGATGGTAGGTGGGCTCACTTACCCTGTTGAAGAAAATAAGGGATATTCATATGGACCAAAACGACTACCTGGAGAGGAACACGGAGTTGCATATGCACCCAAGATTAAAGTTACTCCAGAAGCAGAAGCAGGAGCAGGAGTACAAGATAGCGGTCGATCTATTGAGGATGAGAGTCCCGAGTTTGGACAAAAACCAAGAAATTGGAAAACTCTTAGTGAGATGTACAAAAAGAGTGGTTCTTCGAAGAAATCTCCCACCAAAATTCCACAAACCGCTGAATACGTCTTAGATCTAAAGAATTCACTTGCAGTTGCTGCAACCAATTTTATAGACGACGAGCTCTCAAGAGGGATCATCTACCAAATGTCTTTGAACAAGAAACGACTGATTCCAGTCTGTGTAAAGAAATCAATACCACTTGGTGGCAAAGATGAGGTCAAGATAACGGCAAGAAACTATTTCCAAGATAGCTGCTCCAAGAAGTATCTTCATTATTTTGAACCGAACTCCAAACGTCTCTTCCTTCTTAACGTAAATAAGAAAATCCTCGAAGACCCTGCAAGCCCTCAAGTATTTGAGAAAGTTGATTTAGACATCCCATTCGACATTTCTCCGCATTATCGGTCAATCATAACGCCCAATGGTTACATTTACATACTTTCAGGACAACCAGCCGCAAATCCGAATGAACATTCAGGGTCTTGTGATCTCTTTAACTACAACACAAATGGCTTTTTGGAGAAAACACCGATGGGAAATGCAAACCGAAAAGATTTTGGACTCATACATTTCAGCAAAAATTTGTTTGTGATTGGAGGAGTTGGAAAAGATGGAATTACTAATACTTGCTATAGATATGATATTCGATCAGATGAATGGATTTCAATTGCTCCCATGGAGAGGGCTGTCAAGCATCCAAGCTTATGTCTTTTCCAAAATCACTACATCTTCAGGTTCTTCGGAATAAATAATTACGGAATCATTGACCTGTCAATAGAGAGGTTCGACGGACTAAAAAATAAATGGCAAAATGTGACTCCAGAGCGTAAAACTGCTCTTCATGATGTATACTTGCCGATGTGCTATCAGGTCACCGACGATCATATCTTCGTATTCGGAGGAAAGAATGTGAACGATTTCGAGTCAACAAAGTGCGAAGGATATCTCATAAAAGTTGATGAGAGGACGACACCTTTAAAGCTTGAAGTCATAAAAACCAAGAACCAAATCCCAGGTTTTTCAGGGCTGCTGAACTATAACAGTCTCTTCTTGCAAGACACCGTCCTTTATACTATGAGAGAAGGTAATTTTTCAATTCTCAAATAGAAGTAATAATTTGTTCTCATTAATAAAATAGAGTACGCGAAGATCTAGAAGTATACATACATAAAGGTCCCAACGCATTAATTTCAATTCAAGCCTAGCGAAAGCCAAAGAAATAATCTGAACAATGAGACGATAGTATTTTTAACAAGATACTTTGCTCCATTCAAATGAAGCAACAAATTAATAAATTGCAAATCATCCACATTCCTTGCTTTGTCATATATCCCTTCATAAAAAGAGATATATCTCAATTTTAATAAAAAATGGACTTCGTTTATAAGTGACTCAGATTGATTGAAGATTTTTGTTTTGGTAAGTAAGTGGGGAGATTGAGACAGTTAGATTAAGTAAAACCGTTTTATTGGAGTTTAGAGTTGAGAATATTCCTCTGCAGCAACTCTTTTGCCAATAAGTGGCCCTTCGGAAGTGCAGACTACTCTGCAAAATTCGAGAAAATTCAAGAGAGCTATTTGTTTGAATCTGCTTCTGTGCGGATTCGAAATAAAAAATTTAGCGGTAAAATTACAAAATTTTGAAATTTGAATTTAATAAACAACGACTCCAACACCTCTATTTACAAAAACTAGATACATCACTATAAGATAAATATTGTATAAGTTTCTAATTTTCAAAATGGAGTCTTTCAACCGAGGAAACCTGTTCAGCCAAACCTCTATTATAGAGGATAACTTTGTCTGTTCTTCACCACGACAAGTGAGGAAGCATATCGATTTCTCTTCGCCATCGAAAATGAGCAGCACAAAATACGACAAAAAGCGACTTGACATGATGCAATTCACTCCAGCTCCCAAAATGTCAAAGTCAAAGATGCTGAAAAAACTTGAAAAAAACCAAAGAGTTTTGGATTTTGATTCTGATAAGCTCACAGAAGACCCTTCCACTGATCTCTTCTCAACGAAAATCAGCAAAGTAAATGAAGAGCTTGCGGATCTCAATCTATCAGCGAGGAAACAAAACCTCCAAACTCCGATCTTCGAGTCTAAAAGTAGGAGGTACTTGGACTCCACGGCATGCCCGGACATGTCAGGCATTAAAATGGAGATAAGTGATACGACACCTTTCAGCAAAAAACTTAATGACTCCGATTCCCAGTCCATTGAAAAGTATCAAGCTCTAGCTTTCGACGAAGGAAGAGAAATGAATTGTCCTCTATTGGATGTATGCTAACACTATTCAAACGACTTTTTTGTTAAATCATATTTCTTTCATTAGGATCACCAAAAGCAAACTGAAGTTTTGACGGAATTTTTCAGGCTTTTTAACGAAAGGAACCAAGAGGTTATAGGCTTATTCGTAAGTTTCCTTTTTCGAAAAGCAAATGATGCTTATCATAAATGATTTGATTCTTTAGACGGATGATGCTATCATTGAAATACTGGGAGAGGCGAAGGTGTACTCTGTCGAAGTCACGTTAAATGTAAAAACGCATTGTTACTATCATTGGTTCAACCAAATTATAGGCTCTGGGAAAAAACTTCAATATTTTTGAACCTGAATTCGCAAATTGCAAACCTAACTTTTACTACAATGAGACTGAAGATAACCAAACGATCATTATCAGCAGCGCAGGAAAGCTCCAGGCTTCAAGTTTTAAGGTCGACTATATATTGAGTGCTAAAATAAAAACAACTGCTGTCTTCTGCAAGATCAGTCATATCAAGCTAAAGATATGTTAGGACATCAAGTCCAGTCCATCGGGACTTTGGATGTATATCTCTAAGCGTTTTGTGTTGGGTTTATTGCTTAATATAGAGTTAAATTTGCGATGTTTCGTTCATTACCAACGACAGCAATTTTACTCTGCTTGATGAAATATAACTAATAGTATCTATATACAATTGAATTAAGTTAGCTACGTGAAACCTTTAGAAGTGCTCTTTTTTCGAAATAAGGAATAAGGAGTTATTATTGTTGTTCACCTGGTATTATTTTACTTCATGTTGCTTATCCCAATAGGCCTGTAATAGATGAGATAGCGATATTTCCTAATAAGGAACTTGAAAGTACTTCCAAGAGAAAAAATAGAAGCAGAATCTGCTATCAAGATCGTGAAATTCAAGAAATGAATTTACTAAGTAGACACAGCATTAATTAGACACAAGTACTTATGAAAGATTTTTCATTGGGGTATCATTATACGCAGGTTGGACATATTATCAAATTTATGAAACACTGTTCATATTTACCTGTTGCGGATCGAAAAATTTTACATAAAGAGGAGGAAAAATTCCAAATCACACAAATAAAAGAATGGAATTTTATTAACTTCGTTAATTTAACAGAGTCACATCTATCAAATGATATTTTGTAATCCGTGAGAAAATTTTCAAAGATTACTCTGGATGAAATTGATTTTTTTAAAACAGGTAAATTTAAGGCGATATAGAATCTCTCTTCTCATTGGTTTGTTGTCGGTGTAGGGAAATTGAGGTTCGGGGCTGAAATCTTCGTGACCTCTTTCAATAAATTGAGATTTTCATTTGTCACAGTGTCCAAAAACATCACGGTGTTATCCTCCTTGTTGAAGAGTGAGAATTGATATTTATGTTTTTGTTGGAAGAGTTCCTCGAGAATTCTGCTGCTAGGTTCTTCAATTTTCAGAGTGAGTTTAGATTGATTTTCTTGAACAGATGACTCTACCCTTTGCGGGAGCTCACCTCCTGAATTAAGGGTTTGCTGAAGTGTTGTCTCAAGCTCACTTGCTAAACGCTTCAATTGTTCTTTCTGACTTAAATTCGCATTTTTTGCTTCACTATTTGTATTGGCGTTGGTTTCCGGAAGTGTTGGAGTGATAGATGTCTGCTGTTGAGCCAAATGGGAGAAGAATATAGGACCACCCACAAAAGCAATAGCCGGGGTCTGACCTGAGCTATTAATTATTGGCAGAGCACCTTGAATCAAAGTTGGAAGTCCCCCGTTTGGATTTGCAAGTCCAGATAGAGTTGACTGCAGTTGATAGCTAATTCCGTTTTGGAATGCGAACAAAGTACCTGGAAGCTGCAAATTATTAGAATCGGTCTGATTGCCGGTGAAAGGCTTCAGGAAAGGAGAGGAAGCTGAAATATCGACGCCTGATCCTAACGTTTGAAGCGAGGGTTTTGGATTCGAAATATAGGAGAGATTATTGAGGAGCTGGCTCTCTATCGCTGATGGCTTTGCAATAGAGCTTTGAGATGTGTTAGCATTCTCTTTGCTTTGCTGTATCTTCTTGACCATACTCTCAATATCGGGTGCTGGAAATGGCTTCTCATTCTCAGAAGTTCGAGTGCTTTGCTTTCCAGTTGCCCGCTTGGCTAAGCTTTTCTGATGAGAAGTCTTATGATGTAAGTCTTCTCCATTCTCAGTAGGCTCAGAAATCTCCTTTTGGCTCTTCGAGCCTTTTCTCTTATTCTCTGAAGACTCTTTCTTCTCGACAGAAAGAGCACTGGAGCGACCTCCTTTATCATACTCTATTCCTCCATTTATAAGTTTAAAGAGTTGCTTGGCCTTCTCTCCTTCTTCTAGATCACTTATTTCAGAACCGCCATCAATAACTCCAACTCTTCTCATCAGACTGTGCCATCGGTTTTTCACAGCATTTTCAGTTCTGTTGCCCAGTTCCTTAGCAATTTGTGACCACTTCTTTCCGATCTCCAAGAAAGCCGAAACAAGCTTTGAGTCTTGCTCTGGGGTCCATGGACCTCGGTCTACTTCAGGGTTTACGTGATTATTCCATCTTTCTCTGCACTGCTTAGCAGAACGGTAAATCTTCGACGGATTTCGCATGTTTAATTCATTCGCGATCCCTTTCCAATCGCTCAGATCTTTTCGAGATTCTACGATCGACTGCATTAATTTATCTTCTTCTGGAGTCCAAGGGTCTTTAGAAATATAGAATTTTAGCAAACTGTGCCATCTTTGCTGGATCTGATCAATTGATCTGCCTGGAAAGATCGACGTGATGTACTGCCAGCTCTCTTCGCTCTACATATAACATATCAGTTTCAAAAATTCAAACAAAAAAAAGTGATTGGACTAGCTGGCATCTCAAAAAACAGTTCAAGCAAAGTAAATCATGAGTGTTGTAAGAAATCGATCCATTTCTCATTCTTCACTCAATGTCGTGCTTATCATATTGAAGGAGAATATTTTGAGGAGATTCAGCACAATAAATAAAATGATGAAGCTATTTACGATTTTTTTGTGGTCTTCAGTCCCATTTGTGTGCGTCCAATAGGTGATAAGTGAGACCAAGAAACTAGTTTCGTCTTCATTCCAGTTTTTCTTGAGAGATGTGCAATTACTCTGCACTTTCTGACACAATCTGTCAAAGTATTCTGAGAGGGTGTCAGGCAGGAGCACACGCTGCTTTTTAAACACAATATCTTCTTGGAGACGTTCATATCGAAGCTTGATTTCGGATTCGATGTTCGGTAACGAAGTGATTGTGGTGTGAAACTCTTTAAATTTCTGTTTCACTCCTTTCAATTCTACCATAACCGATTCTTTCTTCACTTTTTTAGATGGTTTTTCACCAAGTAGGCTTGATTGACTGTTTTCGTTCACCTTTTCGATGATCTCTAGAGTTCCTAGTTTGCATGAGGAGAGATAAAGGCTCGTTTTAATACCTTTCGAGAAATTCGAATTCATCTTTGTTGGTAAGAGGTCGTCAAGTTTTTCGATTTTGATTAGAGGTTGGCTCTGTCTGAGCTCAGCTGGTTGATTGAACATAGTAAAAAATGTTTGGAGCTGAAAAATGGCGAGATACCCTTCGCTGAATGGTTTTCAAACTTTTAGCCAGTTGATATTTATTATATTTATCTCTACAGGCTGGGATAATCGCTGATTAAGCTTCAGAAAGTGCTCTCAATTTGATTTAATTCTACTGACGATCTCAGAGCATTCATCCAAGTTCTGAGTCAGCGAATTAATTCAAAATCATTTACGAACCATCATATACTACACTCATCCTTGACGGAAAGCTGATATTTACTGGAAAAAGAGGGCTCTTGAAATGTTGAGCTATTTCGATGAGAAGAGTCTACTCGCAGTATACATACTTACAGTCCGAAAAACTAGCTGATAAATCTAATACAGATGCGACGACAAACAGAAGCATTGCTATCGGTACGTGAGTTTTTGATAAGTCTTCAAAATAACCATATCTAATCTTAAGTTTGATTGATCTTTCACAAAAACTTGCAACAACAGTCTGAGCCTGTTCTTGACTCATCGATCAGTCATACTAGTTCTGTTTGCCTGAAAAAGATTGAAGTAGCAAGCTTGCATTATTTAAGCTTCTTTGTATTTATAATTAATTGAGTTTAATCGTAATGATTTATTAATCTGTATGTTAATGAATGTATGAAGAGCAGCATCATGGTATGTTGCGCTTCAGAGTATCTGCTCGCAGCTGTTTTGCAAATTCATGACATACTAGTTCACTTCTCGACGATAAAATAACTTTACAAGTTCGAAATGCAATCAAAATGAGAAAATTTGAAAGATAGAAGCCTGGAACGCGAGCACAACAATTGGTTTATTAGATTTGCTACCCTTGCTCTCGGTTGCCAGTACTTTATTTCACGAAAAGAAAAATTTTGAGGATTAAATTTAGTCTTCTGTAGATCTCACTGTGAAGAGTTATTGTGTATGAATCTGCTTTTGTTTTTTTTCCTCTCCACACAACAAACCAAGGGATATTTGAGAATAACTCTGAAAAAAATTTCAGGCAATACTTTCTCAATTGATCGAAGAACTCCTAGAGGTTAAACACAAAATCAGTTTTCATCTGCTTGAACGAATTGTAGAAATTATCTTTTCATGTGTAACACAAGAGAGGAGGCAAACTCTATCTCTTAAAACTCTGATTTGGTGTTAACCAATTTTTGCAAAATAACAAGAAGAATATATAATTACCCACAACAATGCATAAAATGGCAACTCGAAACTGAAATGAATTCCATTACTTCTAAAAATAAAATATATCACATTTTGACAAATGAGCGCTCGCTTGCTTGGGGGTCAGCTGCAGCAAAAAGCTTGTACTCGCGTATCTTTCTCGCAGTCCTCATTAAAAGGAAGCATGCTGCTAAGATCAATAATGAGAGAATGCTCTCAAGGTATACGGTAATAAACGGATTTTCCGTGTGAGTAAATACATCAGTCTGCACGCTAAGGCAAGTATGAAACTTAGATTCTTCGATGAGTTTGTAGCGGTGCCAAAACGTGAGCTTGAGAGGGATTTCAATACAAAACATAAGGACAAGTGGCAGGAAGCAATTATATGACCTCACGATCAGCGTGAAGAGAGCTAGGAGGTTAGTGACTATGGAGTAAACGTAGAAAAGGCGCATATCGAAGAACCAATCTGACACCTGTTCGCAGTTCTTATCGTGTCTGAAGTGTGCGCTGGCATAAATGAAGGAGATCAAACGACTGATGCTGTATCCAAATAATATAAGGTCCACGGCAGCTGTGAGAAGAGCGAATTTGACGTAGTTCCTCTCCTTTCTTTGTAGGATATCAGGAAGTGTTTCCGTAAGCGAGAGTAATGGCTGCATCGTGAATTTCAATTAAATGATTTTATTTGATATGGTTTAATTGTAAGCAATTATTAGAATCCCAAGTTTAACCCTACCTCCAGCTGAATGAAAAATTCTAAGTCGAAAATGGCTTGATAGTTTTCAGATTCTCAGCGATAAATGAGAAGTCTTTCTCTTTAATTATCACAGTCACAATAGAGAAGCTACATTGAGATTTTAATATAAGAATAAAACATGGAGTGAATGGAAGATTTTGTGATATCGATAAGGAAAACTAAATTATTTTCTATTCTAGAATATTCAACGCCATTGGATTAACCTTCCAGAACTCGACGTCCTCTATAAAGCTCTTCTCTCAAATTGAAGGTCTCTCGCTTTGGTTGAAGTGGTATTTTACTCGCTCTCTCTCTCAGAACTACATATCAGCAGAGATTTTATTCCATAATAATGACAAATCAGAAATGATATAAAATAGATTTATCGTACATTGATCATATAATTTTACTGGTTCGGCTATGGAAGGACCGAAAGCAACACACAAAAATATACATTTTGGCTTTCAATTTTATCTTTAAAGGTTTCAAATAATGTCAGTTGCTACCAATCACCCTTACCGATACATTTTCCTCATATCATTCTTTGATTTCAAACCCTAGTTTTGAATTTGTTCCAGTGTGAACCTCACTATTACTTGTCATCATAGAAGAAATCGCTGGCTCTTCTGGAATATGGATACTCAGGAAAATCCGGTTCTTGGCTCAAAGGGAAGTCAGCAGGAATCTGCATGCTATTGGATGCGAACTCTTCAAACTTGTCTGCTGATAGGGCGTTAAGAGTCTGTCCGTAGTTGGCTGGGGTCACTTGATTCATTATATAGATCTCATGAGTTTTAGTATCTATAACCGCAAAGTAAAGGTAGTCTTTGTCAGGCTGTGCTTCCAATGGAATTTTCTCGATTTTCTTCTCGGACAGATGAAATAATTCGCTTTCTTCAAGTAGATTTCCGGAACTTTGTATCTGAGGCACTTCTGTTTGGCATATGGTGCTGCTTTGAATGTGAAGAGGGTGATTATTGCTAGTCGGATAGGGTGATTGCTTTAAGTTTCCCATTACATTCTGTTGAATAGTAGAGTTTATTTCTTTGAAATCTTTATTGACAGTAACTTGAGGATTATAAGAATTCATCTGAGGATGGATGGGGACGTGAGAAGGGTGGAAATGGAACTGTTGAGGAATTTTCACTTGTAACATTGGCTGATTCCCCATCATGGATAGAGGTAAGCCAGATCGAGGAAACACTGGCTCTTCCTTCTTGAAGTTGCCATTAAGGGAGCCATAAGTTGCTGCTGTGGGATGAGGATTGTGATGATCATAATGATTGTTGGGATCTAAATAAAACTCATTAATAGGACCATTCATAGGCTTCTGAAATGAGCCCATGGCTCCTGAAACCTTCGCCAGTTTCTGTTTTAGAGAGTCTTTGCTTGGAAGATTTCCATTCAGATCAGGAAGCGCTTTATCAACTCTTTTAGAGTGAATTGCAGCCTTCTCGGGGTAGTTCTTGTTCGCATGCAAATTCTCATCACCATCATCACTTTTAGACAAAAATTGTGATGACATTTCTGAACCTTGGACGCTGTTATTGAAATTCAAATTGATTTCGGAAGGCATTTTAGAGGAGATTTCCTGCCCTCTAAGCTTGATCACAGCGCGGGCTGTCTTTTCCTCCCAGTTACTCATTTCGTCGCCTTCGAAGTCTTCAATGCCTCCTTCTGCATTGAATTCAGATTTATATTTTCTCATCAAGGAAATCCATCTATTCTTCACATTATTCTCAGTCCTTCCTCCAAGTTTCTTGGCGATCTCAGCCCACTTCTTGCCTCTTTCAAGGAAAAGTGTCAGCAGAGCAACATCTTCCTCCTCAGTCCAAGCTCCTTTTTTAATATGTGGGTCCAAGTGATTGATCCATCTCTCTCGGCACTGTTTCCCTTGTCGAAAAATACCGTAGTTGCTTCTCTTGCCAAGCTCAAGAGCAATCTCCTTCCAGTGCTGGGGTCCTTTTTCTTTTATTATGGTCGTCAGGAGCTCATCCTCAGCGGCACTCCAAGGTGCTTTATTTAAAGTCATTTTGTAGATGGTTTGCCAGCGAGCTTTTAGATTCTCTGCGTTTTTTCCTGGGTAAATGCTGGCTATGAACCTCCAGGCTTCATCATCCTATGGCAAATATATCAAAAAAATGAATTATGCTGCCATTTACTAAAGAGCAAGAGTCTTCACTATGGAGGAGACAGTAGTAGGCGACCATCGAGATGAGCAACAGGTTCTCTTCTTCGCTCCAATTTTTTCTCATTTGTCTCGGATTCTTCGCTAACTTAAAGAGCTGCCGCTCAAAGTAATCAGTCATTGCATGATGATCAAGTAGTTTTGGGATTTTAATTGTTAGATTCTTTCGGAGGCTTTGGAACATCATATCGGTATAGGAGTCATATTTTTCTGTGGCTTGATGAAATGCATAAAAATTGTTCCTAAGTGCTGTAGCCATCATCGAAAATTCTCTCTGGATATCAGCTTTCCCTTCTGTTTCGGCACTATCTATCCCTGAGTCTTCGTCCTTGTCTTCTTG
>ENA-UOUE01000642-UOUE01000642.1-compost-metagenome-genome-assembly--contig:-NODE-642-length-27373-cov-14.749267_pt1 | contig 27373 bp, 16 predicted proteins | sample MGYA00238146_ERZ747223 | MGnify/ENA primary metagenome ERZ747223 (study PRJEB28781, sample SAMN06268865) | compost metagenome | isolation source: single cell | place: USA: California, Emeryville, Joint...
TAGTTTTTAGGAAAAGATACAGCATGTTCATGTTTTAATCAAATGCACTTGCAATAAGCTGCACAAGGATACTTCCCTTTTATTATGATGATTTCGAAAATATACTTGCTGTTGGGAGAGAAGGCGAGCTAACCCTTCTCATTTAATTTCATCAATTAGCTCGTGGATTGTTTCTTTGCATTATATTCAGATGTTATGTAAGTTCTATAATCTGCAATTTCTTCATTCTCTCGGTCACGTCGCCTTATGAGCCCCTCAAGAGAAAGACTAAGTTGCGATTTGAAACTTGTTTCCATTACGATATCTTAGCGTTTTCACACTATTTAAGTTCAATTAAATTTATTATTTCAGATCTTTTATTTCAAGATACAAAAGTTTTTATCATCTTATAACAATTTGCTTATTATCACATATTCAATGGTTTCTCAAAGCAATTCAATTCCAACCCTATCCCAGAAAACAACAGAACTAACCGAGCTTGCTGAATCTCTTCACAGCGCTAAGGCAGAGATCAAGAAAGAAGCTTTGAGAAAAGTCATCGCTTATATGACTCTCCGAAAAGATGTCTCTTCTCTCTTCCAGTCCGTGATCAAATGAGTTGATGTCAATAATATCGAAATAAAAAAGCTCGTATATCTTTATCTCACAAACAATTGCCAGACGCGCCCAGACGATGCAATTATGATCGTAAATTTATTTAGGAAGGTAATTTCCATTACTTAGGATTATTTTATAACATTTTTATAATTAATAGGACATAAAGAATAAAGCCAGTCCGCTCCTGCGTGCCCTTGCGGTGAGGACAATGGGATGCATTCGAGTGAAGCAACTTAATGAATATCTGATAGATTCACTGCTAGATGCTATTGATGACTCAGATCCTGATGTCAAGAAGACAGCTATTTTTTGTGTGCCGAAAGTATATGAGATCAGTCCTAAGCTTATTGAGAGCAGAGGACTCTTCTCCTTGATGAACAAAACGCTAGATAAAGAAAAAAATGCCCATGTTATCGCGAGTATCGTCACCGCTCTTTCGGAGCTTTCGGCTTTCAAGTACAAAGAATCACTAACTCATTCTTATTTCCTATGCGCTTAGAAATAAAAATGTACTTGATGTCAATTATTCTAACATGCAGAAATTAGCGTTGGCTTTGAACGAATGTGGAGGTCTAAATTTCTGAAAGATAGCCTAACTAACATTTTTTTATCCTTAGAATGGAGTCAGGTGTATATTCTTGAAAGCATAGCGACTTATGTCCCGAAAGACGGAAATGAGATTCAAGAGTAAGATTTAGTATGACACTCTGCTGATATTGAAAAGAATACATTTTAAAGGCTGATAAACAGGGTCATTCCACGTCTGTATTTGAAAAATCCAGCGGTGGTGCTCACAAGTATTAAGGTGATAATAAATATATGGATAATCTCAGAGATGAAGATCAGATCCGAGTGTTTTGCAAAAAAAATCAGCCTCTCTATCGGTAAATCAACCACTTGAAATTATCGGTGCTGATTAGAGTTGTTATCCAGCGTCTTTGCTGACTTATCAGCCAGAAATACAATACGTGGGGTTGAGAAATATCAGAATTCTTTTAGAAAAGCACCCCTATCTTCCTCAAAAAGACATCAAGCATTTTTTTATTAAATACGATGACCCATGCTACATTAAAATCGAAAAGCTGGAGATCTTCACAACGTTTTGCGATGATAGAAATTTTGAAATCATTGTGCCTGAAGTAGCGGAATATGCTCTGGACGGAGATCAATATTTCGCTCCAATAGCAACCAAGGCTCTTTCTAAGATTTGCCTCAGGGTTGACGAAGCTGCAATTATGTAAAAGATTCCTATGAAATGCCTTAAACGACTATGGCTTTTGGTCTTTCTGATTTTAGGTGCAATGAATACTTCTTAATAGAGTGCAGCATACCAAGCTCAAAGTATCCTAATAAAGCCACTGTATTCGTAAGAACACAACACAGAAATCCCGCGGTTCTACTCGTAGAGAGCATTTCGTTAATAATTGCGAATGCTCATTAATTGACTATAAATTGTTCATTTATTAATAGTTCATCAGATCATAATATATATATAGGGAGTTCCTATTTTATTGAGTTTTATCTCGTATATTTCATATACTTTAGTTAGAACACTCTGCCCGCCTTGAGACATTCGTTGTTATAGCAATGATTTAAAAGGAATAAACTGTTATGCATAAAGAGGAAATTTGAAAGAATAAAAAAAACCAAACTCTTTCGATTAAAATAAGAATATAGATATATATTCGTTTATCACTACAGAATTAAGCGCAGTTTAGAAAGCCTCTGGGTATATAGGCAACTCAGACAATAAATTTCGTAAATAATTAGCAAAGGGAACTATTGAAACACATTTAAACCAGTCTCTCAGATTAGCTCATCAGTGCTGATCTCAAAACCAAGCTCTTTCATCTTCTCGATCTCGTACTCGATCTCCTGCTTTTTCTTCTGCATTTCTTTTTCTTTTTCAAGTCTAAAACCACGATGAGCTCAAAGGAAGAGTGAAATAAAATTTACTTGAGCTGCTCAGCTCGCTGTTGGTTCATCTCATGAAGAATATCAATTCGAGTCAAATCAAATTTATCAAGGAGCATCGATCCTCTTCCTCCCGACGTGTCGAAGCCTGCCGATTCCTCCGCCTGCGCGAAAGGATCATCTTTCTCTCTCTGGTCGAACTTTCTCGCAGCCCTCTCATGCGCAGCGACGTCTTGTTTAGATTGCGCAGATTCTCCTAGTGGAGCTTCCATTTTCCTGAGATTGGCCCAATCGATTCCTAAAAATGTAAAGTTACGATGTGTTAAACTGCAGTGATCGTTAGTTACCTTGGAAAAATTTATGCGATTGAATTTCTTGCACTCCTTTGGCTCCAAGTCGCTCTTTGGGGTCCATTGTGAGCAGTTTTTCGATCAGATCCTGCGCCTCAGGGGTCATCTGGTCCTCTTCATAACCTATACGCATTGTTAAACGACTGCTATTATCTCAGAGTAATATTACCGATATCAGGCCAGGTGATCCTTCGATTCAACACGTTATCGAAAATTTCATCAACAGTGTCACTATTGAAAGGCGGGACGCTGGTCAAGAACTCATAGGCCATCACTCCTAAACTCCACCAATCAACGCATTTATCATGAGGCTCGCCTTTGATGATTTCTGGGGCAATATAATCCGGTGTTCCTATGATTCTGGGCTTCTTATCCTCGTGAATCGTGTTCCTTCCTTTTTTCATATCCGCCTTCGATTCATCTGCGATCTCATTAATCGTATCCATAATCTCGTTCGATTTGAAAATTAAGGTTTTCTTCTTTTTCGAAAGGTGCGGCTCAGAAGGCAAATCTAATTTACTCTCCGGTAAATCCATCTGACTCACGAGAGATTCAACTGCTGGAAGGTACAGCTTTTGAATCGAGTTTATCAGCTTGTCTATCTGATGTTGCGATTTGCTTTGTTTCTTCCCATCACCGTCATGAGCACCTTCGCCTCCCCACTGCTGATGCTTTTTCAAAGCGGTAAGTCCTGTTTCAGACAAACCAAAGTCTGTTAATTTGATATGTCCAGTTGAATCAAGCAGGATGTTATCCGGTTTTAAATCTCTATGGACGATGCCTTGCGAATGCAGGTAATCTAGCGCTAAAACCGTTTCCGCGATGTAAAATTTGGCCACGGATTCATCGAGACACGTGTATTCCTCCAGTATATGCTGGAAATCCCCTCCTCGCATATATTCCATCACGAAGCATAGGAAGCTTTTATGTTTGAACGTCCAGATGGCCTTCACGACGAAATCTCCCATCAGCACTCCGAAAACGGTTCTTTCTGCTTGAAGCGACTCCAGTTGATTTCTTTCCATCTGATGTTATTATTAATAATTATTGCTATTTCTATGGACAAAACCCATTATCAGTTACCTTATTGGATGAATCGACGATCTTCATCGCGTATAAATCGCCTGTTGCTTTTCTTTTCGTGAGGTAGACTCTTCCAAAGGCTCCTTTGCCCAAAGGTCGAATGAATTCGAAATCCCAAACACTGATTCCCATGCTAATTATAATGAAAATTATTTCCAGCTGTTCAAAGGAATGAAAATTTACGTTCGATTTGAGAGGTTTTTGAACGTCTTCAGTGCTCCTTCGCTGTAGCTTCGGACCATAGGAATATCATCCGGGTCTAACTCTTCTTCATCTGCTTGGTTCTGGTTCGCTTGCCTCATTTTTTCCAGTAAAGCATCGGCTTTCTCATCGAGCTCGGTTTTGGTTCCTTGAGCATCGTTATGGGTTATCGTTTTGAACCTTGACAGCGACAATGAAGGCAATTCTTCGCCATCTTCATTGCGTTTCTCTTCCTCACGCTTTGAGTAGTTTAGGCCTGGTGATGCGTCGTCCTTCTTGTCAAGAGTAATTTGCAAACTCTGCTGCTTGGTTAAAACTTTCTTCTTGAACATGCCCACATGAGCATGAATCATATTTTTCACGGGAATGGGTATTTTAATGTCAGTCAGCGTTGGATTCTGCGATACATCTGCGATTGACTCTGCTAGTTGGTTGTGAGTGGGGATCCCAGACCTCAAACCCTCATTTTCTATCGACGCTCTGTTCTCAATTCTCAACTCAATTTCAGTTGGGCCATTCTCACTTTCCGTGCGACTACTACCGTTTTCTGCAATCGTATTCAGGGTATGTTTCACTTCGGTTTTGAGTTTTTCCTGTACGGGCTCAGGCATCGAATCTTGTCGTGATGGCTTTTCGTTCTGACTAAGAGGCTGTGAAACTATTTGGTCTGATTTGCTTTGCTCCTCTTTATGGATATCTTCATTCAGCGGAAGTGATTCTGAGAGAGTTTGCTCTTTCGAAGTTGATTGCTTTGTTGACTGAGACCACCCTCGACTTCTTCTTTCTCCTGCAAATTTGCTAAAAAATTGATCTTCAGTTTTAGTCTCTTCAGTAAGACAGCGAGATTCGGTTTGAGATTCAACTTTCGAAGTGTCAGAGGCATTTCCCTTCTTTTCTTGCTCAGCTTCCATAGCTTTTTTCTCTTTCACTTGGGCCGCTTTTTCCAAAGAAGCTTGGATAAGAGACTGCCCGAATTTCGAAAGCGCCTTTCTTTGGAAGAAAGAAGAGCTCAATTTGCTCGGAGATACACCTTCACTGTTGCGTCGTTCAAATATTCTCGGGTTTTGTAAGGGCTGCGGACTTAGCGTATTTGATTCATCAGAATCGCTCGGGATGGTTTGTTGTGGTGTCGGTGACAACAAATTAAAGGATTTGCCGCTATCTGAGGGCATGACCCTGAACGAGGATGATCGTTGAGATAGCTTTGCATTCACATGTGATGATAAATACGACATTGGGACTTCGCTGGTGTTTCCTAGGAAACCTTTCCCTTTTTCAGCCGAACTGCTCAGTTTAGTATTTACAAGAGGGAGGATTTTATACTCGAGGCGATTATCAATGATAACCACACCCTCCTCAAGAGCTCGGGCAAAAACGGATTTTCTTTGCCCGCCTTCACCGATTTTCGCTGACAGAGAGTTGGGTATATGCTGTGGTGTGTGAAGAGAGGCTGCAGCACGTTTAAATTCCGTGGACTGACTTAATTTCTCTTGAGAACTCCTGGCAGTGTCTAAATCCAATTTTAAATCTCTAATCCTTTCGGATTTAGCCATAGAAGGCTGTGTGGCTAAGCCAGGTTCCTGGTTCTGTTCGAGAGGTACTTGGAGTGTATTTTGGCTTTGGACAGGCACTTTGGACTCAGGGCTTTTACTCTCTGGCACGATATCTGCTTTGTTCTGACCAACTGTTTCAACTTTAGGTTCTACCTTCTTTTCTAAAGGCTTTGTTTCCTGTTTCGTTTCCTCAATACTCGGCAGATTCGCTTGAGAAGAGTTAGTTCGCTCCTTAGTGCCCAACGGTTTGAGTGGCTCTGGCTTGTTTTCGGAAGGTTTTGTTAGAGGTGATTGAAGATCTGGTTTGCTGACAGAATTAACATCGACCGTGCCTGCTCTTTTCAGTGGCTTCAGCTGAATTCGCTTTCTTGAAAGGAAATTTTCTCTGAAGCTCACACCTACTAACCCGACTTGTTCCTCCTCCTTCTCCTCTTTCTCTTCAGTTTTCTTCGATTCTGGAGCCACTGTGAAAGACTTCTCACTTGCTCTTCCTACAGGATGCTGTCGTTCTTCAATCGGTTCAGATGATTTTCTCTCAGGGCTTTCAGTAGCTGGTATATTTAGCAGAGGTGAGTTATTTTCAACGGGTCCTGAGGTCTGCTTTCCGAAAAACTGAGAGCTGGTTTCAGAACTTTGCTTGACTGGAATAGGAGAGATGGTATCGGTGATAGAAAAATCTGACGGATTCTTCTCCCATATCTTATCATTGCTTTCAAGGGTTGATTGTTTGACAATCAAGGTACAGTTAGGGTCAGTCATATTATCTGATTGTTGTTTGTTCAGACCTGGGTCAGTGTTATCAAGCGATGCTTGTTGATGCAGCATCGGAGAGTTAGAATCAGCAATATCTTGCGGTTTCCCCCAAAGAGGTGTGTTATCCTCAGGAATTGGAGTAATATTGAATTTTTCTGGCGTGATAGTGATTGCGAATTTCGAAAAACGTGAACTGCCATCGCTTTGGTTTTGACTTGCGTTGTCTTTCGAAGGCTGATTTGACTGAGCAGGAGCCTGCAAGTTGGTTCCCGAACCCGCTCTTCTCAACCCAAAACCGGTCGATTTCTTGTGCGAAAATGATCCCGAGGTCATTCTCCCCTTGAAGGCATTTTTGCGCTGATCGATGTCTTCAGCGCCCTCAGCGCCTTCAACTATCTGGTCTTTTTGGATTTTTTGCTCGAGTTTCATTAAGCTATTTTCTATTCTTTTCCTCTCCTATAAAGCATCAGGTTAGAGGAATGTCCTTCGAATTATTTTAGTACTTCAATCAATTTTTTAAACTGCTCCGCTATACCAGCAATCGCTGTTAAATCTTTCACTTCGCTGCACATTTCATTGAATTCTCTCTCCTTTGTCATAGTAACTAATTAATGCATTAAATCACCATTAGTTATATAGATCATCTACCTCCCAAGTCCCGAGGTGCATCCGCAAAAGAAATAATCAAGCCAAGGATCTCGATCTGCCTGCTGCTGATGTCGAGCTCCTCTCTGATCTTCTTTTCATTTTCTTCGCTGATTCTTCTTGCGCTAGCGATCAGCCCATTGTCTGAATCTAGCACTTTCGTATCATAATTAGCCGTTGATGCTCTTACTAGAGTCTTTCCGGCCTTTTTCTTCACCACATTGCTGCTCTTCTGCGCCTTGGATTTATCATCACCATTGTTTTCTCCGCCGCTCTTTTCAGTCCCGGATTTATTCATATCGTTCTTTCCTTCAGATTTATTGCCTTCCTCGGTGCTGGTAGCCCTAATCATCACATTCCCATTGCTATTTTTCGACGCTTTAGGACTCAGATCTGGTAAGCTATCCTCTTTAAACTCCTGGTTTTTCTTAGCCAACAGATTCCTTGAGCTTCCACGTGATTTCAACAAAATTTTCTTCGGTTCTGACTGAGTACCGGACAACTCAAGCGGACCATAACTGCGGTCTTTGCTATCCTCATTAATCGACTCTTCAGTTCTCAGTTCTTCTGTGAGAGCAATGGCAGACGAAAAATCATCGGATTTTTGAGAAATTAACTGTTTTCTTGCTGCGAGTAAATTTCCGCTATCTAATCTTGTTGGCGTCTTGTCCCATGTTGATTTTTCTTCCTCTGGGATCTTTCCAAGGATGTTGCTTATCTCAGCGGGGTCGATACACTCCGAGAAACGAGATTTCACATTGGATCGAGGAATTTTCGGTGTCGTATCCACGTCATTTTCTATGAATATCGATCGTATGAGGATCATTTAAAAGCCGTAATGGATTACTCAATGATTCAAAGCTGATGTCAGTGAAGCCTGAAAGTTCATTCCCAGAGACGTTCTCTTCAGGTTTAAACCTTGAGTTTCTTAGTTGATTTTTGTTTGATGGACTTGGCTCAGTAGTGAAGTAGATCCTAGGCGACAAGTCCCTTGAATCTTCTTCTTTCTCAATGCCTGAAAGGTCTAAATTCGGCGTCTGATAGCCGCTATTCTTTGAAGTATTGGTCGTCAGCGCGGCTTTCCTTAGGTTTTTACTATAAACTTTATTAACTATTGCTTTCCTCCAACACCTTACCGTTTGATTGAAGCCTTTACAGTAATATCCTGCTTGAGATCTACCGCAGCCTCTGACAGCTTAATGATTTGTTTGTGATTACTATTGAAATTTTCCAGTTCTTTCGCGTGTTCAAGGCAATTCTTTGAATGCGCTGCGAGTTTATCTCCCTTGAATTTCTTCTCGCAGATTTTACAAATCAAGCTATCTTGCGTACTAGCTGCTGTCTTATTCTCATTAAGCTTCCAGGTCTTAGCCTTAAACCCGAGGTACTGTTTGAAATATCCTCTCCATTTAGCCGTATACTCATATTCATCCTCAAACATGTAATCTGATAGCTGGTTAAGTATTCGTTGCCAAAACATTAACTTCAATCCGTCTGTTTTCGTATTGATATGTTTCAATATCTTTCGATATAACTCTGAGATCTGAGCCTTGGTAACGCGAATCGGGTCTCGATTGCCCTCGTTCACTGCTTTCATATTTGTTTCAGAATATTCCTTCAGGAAATTCTCGTTGATATTCCTTGTTTTATCTAATAGCAGAATGAGAATTTTGCACATAGTCTGGATATAATTACCAATAAAAGTGTTGTTGTATTGGAAAAAATGCGTGACTTGGACCAAAGAGTACCTGAACACAAGCAGAAGAAGCTTACATTTGCTAATGGCTTTAAGAAAAGGCGAAAATTCACGAATTTACCTGTAAAGTTGCGAGTTTGTGACTTTGGGCGACAGCAATCCAATATCGAAGGGCCTTTTCGCCTTTGAGAAAAAGGGCGGTCTGAGACTCTCATCGATCTAGACATCAGTAGCTATTTCAATGGAAAAAAAACATCAAATTACCTCTTCTGCTCCGTTGGTTCCCTTTGGAGAGGCTTTGTTATCAGAAGTCAGAAGAGCTTTGATATTTTTTTCGACCCTTTCCAACTCTCTTAGAATCGCTTTGCACAAGCCGCACCTCAAAGCATAGCAATCGCTCACCTTTATGTCAAATATCATCGTATGAATTTTTTTGAGCTCGGCTCTCTATCGCAAATACACATATTAGCAAATACTTTTAACTAAGGAATACCAAGTTGTCTGGTGCATTGTCCCAAAGGTCGATAAGCTCTTTTTCAAGTTGGTCGAGGTTGAAATCAATCTAATTGTAGCAAATGAGGTTGATGAGTGCTTGAATATGAGGAATATCTCTGTTTTACCATGCGTTTTGTAAATTTGAGGACGCTCATGTATTTTTTTGAGAAATAGTAGTAATCATCCGCGAAAACCTCCAGCGAGTGGGTCTTCAATCTTTTTGTAACTTTCACAGTATCGTCGATTTTAGGCATATTCAGGTTTGACCTTAATGTGTAGTCTCGAAGGTCAGTTAAATAATCATCAAGCGTTTCTCCGAGTCTCTCAGAGCCAAGTTTCAAGAACTTTTGTTCGAGATTTTCGCCTTGGCTCGCTTCAAGCTCAAGAATGCGCTTTTGAGCAAAATAATTGTTTCGTTTTCCTTGCCATTGAATTGTCCTGAAAGGAACCTGGTTATCTTCATCATCCGAGAGATGGCCCTTAGAGCCTGCGATATGTAACAGTTGTTGTAGCGAGGGATGGTTTGTTTGCATGAGTTCTCAGGCGAATTAATTCTCAGTTTTATCGCGCAATTACCCCCTGGTGATGTTAGAGCAAAGTTTTTATTGATATAATTCTATTAAAATTTTCCAATTTGTTTATTGATTATACCACATCTCAGAGTTGGTGTTATACCACGAGGTTCTATGAGAATATGAGGCCTATTTAGGTCTTAGAATAAAGCAATCTGAACATATAGCTGGGAGTAAGAGGCAAAGAAGTGTAAATGCGAATTTAGTGTTGAAAGAAGCTTGTAATTGCATGAAAATCTCGAAATAATGACAGAAAAATGATTCTGTTGAGGAGACATGATGATCGCTCATCATTTCAGAAGTACCTAATCGGAAATTGCCCATGGAACACGTTGAATAATGTAATGATTTGATATTCGAAAATCAGTACCATAAACTCCCAGGAGTAGTTCTTCAAAGAGAGACTCTGAATCAATTTTTCTCTGCACATGAGTCCATGCATCTGTGGAAAAGAGGTATAATTGAGAGAGGTATGTGAAGATATAAGGGCAAATTACATTGCATCTGAATTGAGAACCAGATGATATCAGAAAAGTCACCTTATATGGGTGATTAGGATGCTTCCAGCCAGCTTCAAAGTGGATTGCGGAGTCACGATAGAGAAATATCAAATCTAACTGATACAGTAAACAGAAAAAAGAAAAGAAGTCTTTAATTGCGATAGCTCCATTTATTATTTTCACCTTTACAGAAAGAGTGAAAAGGAGGTTTCGTGTATTACTCCTAGTTTCTTGGGTTAAGCCATGAAGTGGTTGAAGAGCAAGCTGAGTATTTTTGTTATTGTGATTATTCCAGAGATATCATCAACGGTAGTGTAAATTCAGTAAATTACTTTGTTTGGTAATGATTAATTTCAACTCGTGCCTGGAGATCTATGTTGCTGCAATGAAAACAGATTCCAAAGGTTCGCATCACTAATCTATTAAAGTATAAATTAGTGGATGTTTTATCAAGCATGAGAATATGAGTGCCAATATCTATTCATACAATCAATGTAAATAGACTACCAAACTAGCAAAATCGGCAGCCATATATAGTGATATTTGATTTGGATTTATTTCATTTCTTGATATTATACTTTTGATAATACCTTCATTTAACAATAAAAAAGTCGCATCTCGTTTCTTCTTTGTTAAATCTATAAGTTATTCTGAGATGATTAAGGTATGCATTATGAAAAACACTTTGTGAAGCCAAAATTTTATTTCCTACTTTTTAGAAAATCAAGAGCGTAATTTACATTCTCTCTAGAACCAGTCGTCCCTGCCAAACTTCCGAAATAATAATGTTTACTCGTCCTCAAAAAATTCTGTTGCAAAGTCGCAGCTCTTTCATGCCCTAATTACAAATTAGCACAAACCAGCGACCACAATATACTCGTCAAAATCGGCTTATACGTCGGTTGTCGAGTCTTCACAGGCTCTTGCATATGGTATTCGTTCTCTACAGTGACTAATCATGATCGAATTAGAGTAGCAACAATATTTAAGCTTACAAATGCGAGGCTTTGCTTTGTATAACGATTGGACCGTCTGAATGGGCTTTGCAATTTGAGAATTTCCTCGATTTTTCAAGAGACTTGCATAATAATCATCAACCAATTGCTTCGTATAGGTGTTGCTCTGCCTGGTAGAGGCCGCATAAACTGGAATCTCAGGTCCTTGCGAGTATCTCCCCACTACGCTAGACTCAACTTTTGCGTTGTTTAGCACCGTATTGCTTTTGTAAGTTGGCTCATCAATAACCACCGGCGGCAAAGACCTATTCGAGGGTCTTTTTACTGGTACAGGCTTCTCAACCTCGCCCTCCCGAACTGATATTGTTCCTTTGCTCTTAAAAGAAGCATCGACCTCTTTTCTTGTTTCTAAAAGGTGCTTTATTCTCACAACAAAATGAATGCAACTTACCTTCCGACGCGAGCTGTGCAAGTACAGTTTTTTCATACGAGTCAGGTAATGGCAGCTTGCTTATCTTAGATAAGTCCTTAGTAGCTTCTGGTTTGAAGCTTGGAAAAACGCTTGTCAAGTATGTAGTCAAATCATCAAGGTCTTTTGTAACGGCAGAGATCGATAAAGGATTTTCATTGCGTATGGTAAGCTGAGGTTTCTCCTATTATTCGCGTTAAATGAGGGAGGAGATGCATTTGTCTCATACGCTTTTGACGGATTTTTTAGAGGTATGACTGATGTTTGAGGCTTTCCTGCTAAGTTCGAGTTGGAGAGGCTTTGGAGTGCTTTTCCCTGATATTTCTGAGAGCTTTTCTGGCTGGTCTTCTTGATCGGATTTGCTCCCCATATCATCTTTTTCGTCTTCTTCCTCAGGATGTTCTGGATCGTCTATAGGATTCTCTTCAGGGTCGCTCTGATGTGAGTGCTCTAGTATTTGATAAGGTTATTGATGGACTGAACGTTGGAATGGAACCTTCACTGTCAGACATTTTTTATGCGAATCAGGAGAATTTTATTGATTTTATTTGGAGTTATATAAATATTCTGCCTCTTGAGTTCTTAATACGAAGGTGTTTGCGAAACTAAAGCAGCATATTATTACAATTACTTCCATCGCAGTACGAAAAACGAAAGTAGAGGTTTATATTATTGGGTTCTTTGACTTGAGATGATCGAGAGATGAAGCAAAAAATATCAGAGGTTTTCGTAGAAAACCAAGGAATCTAAATTTCAAATGAGGTGGGAGACTTGATTTGTGGTATAAAGACGAGTTAATCGCTGCTTTGGCAGACAATAAGTGAGAGCATCTACTTTAAAAAGGGCAATCACTTTTGCAAGATCAATCAGTCGGAGCGCCTATTGAAAATCCAAGAAATATTCTGCGCAGCCATCCCACTTATTTTTTTTTCCCCTCTATGATTAACAGGAAATGTTAGGACTCGATGGTTGGGATGATTGGATAGCAACACCCTTTTTTTTTTATGATGGCTGCTGAAATTTCTTATATTCGCTCTCCGATGACCTGCAATCACTGTTAATCATCGATATATCGAACTACACAGAAAAAGGCACAACAGATTTTCGACTGTAGAACACTACTACAGAATTTTATGTTGTTTCTTCAAAAACACATCCAACGGAATCCAGGATGATTAGTTCTGGAAAATCAGTTTTTATCAACTCATGTCACCTGTGATTAGCCAGTTGCTATTCCTCAGTCTTCATATAAGAAGAATAACAACGTTGTCAGTGTTGATCGAATTTTCTTCTCGCAAGCACAAAAAACATTAAACCAGTTAATAATCGGACAATAGAAATCGTCAGGTAATTAATAAATTGGGCACTGGAGATTTTCGAACCTACTACAACAGGATTTTCGCGTTCCAAAAGTTTGATTAATTCAACTATTCCATTTTCTAAACCCAAAAAACTCAAAAACACCAATCAAATGTCTCTGGCCTATTTCGTTCTGCTGAACCTTCCCAATAAAACCGATAATCCACAAAAAACAGCCAAAAACCTCATGCCAAGAGTAGCAAGAGGACATCCAGAACAGATCGTGGCTAAGAAAGAGTCTTGCTTAGAATTTTTAAAAAACTAGTTTTTGGCAAACTAAGTCAACGCCTTTGCTGTGTCATAAAAACTCGTTGATAAAAATTCATTTAATTCACTTAAAAGTTGCAAAAAGTCAAACCGACTGATCGATTGAATATAAAAGTTAATTAGATGTCCGTGAAAGACTTTCAAATCATCAGCAAGCTCGGTATGCAGTTCTCTTGACCTCTCTTCTCACCTACCACGTCCGCCATAGGCGAAGGAGCATATAGCAGTGTTTACAAAGTCAAACGCTTGTCTGACGGCCAAGAGTACGCTCTCAAAAAGGTCAAGCTAGCCAATCTCTCAGATAAAGAGAAACAAAACGCCCTGAACGAGGTCCGAATTCTCGCTTCAATCCGCCACGTGAACATGATCTCATATAAAGAAGCATTCATTGACGAAAATTCGAACTCTCTTTGGTAATGATCCATATTATTCTCATTTTCTATTGATTTTCCCTCATGAATGACATACTCACTCACGATTTTATTGTAGCATTGTCATGGAATACGCAGACAACGGTGACCTGTATCATAAGATAACTGAGTACCAAAAGAAAGGATCATTAATGTCTGAAAATGAGATTTGGAATATATTTATCCAAGTATGCCTTCATCCTGTCTTCATTATTAACTCGCTTGCCGCTAGATTGTTAAAGGGTTAAAAGCATTGCACGATCTAAAGATTTTTCACCGAGATCTCAAGGTAATGGTCTCTTTCCAAATTGCGTTTGCTAAAGATCATTCTAGTCCGCGAATGTGTTTCTAAACAAGGACGGGACGGTGAAACTCGGAGATATGAACGTGTCTAAAGTCGCAAAGAAAGGACTTCTTTATACACAGACTGGTACTCCTTACTATGCGAGGTATATGCAATTGTTATCGTACCAACGGCTTACGGAAAATTATCATTAGTCCTGAAGTCTGGCGAGATCAGCCTTACGATTCGAAATCTGATATTTGGTCACTCGGCTGCGTTTTGTATGAGATGGTGACGTTAAAGCCTCCTTTTAGAGCTGAAGACATGGAAGGGCTATATAAGAAGGTGCTCAGAGGTACTTCATATCTAGCAAATAGGGGTTGCTAATACGATATTTCCTCAGGCTTTTATCCAAAGATCCCTTCTCATTTTTCTCAAGATCTCAACAATATAATCCGAGCATTGCTGCAGGTTTCACCTCATCTCAGGCCCAATTGCGGTAAATAAGCTCATTATCGAGTTTTAAACAGATTTCCTTGCAGATAAGATTCTCCAATTGCCTGCAGTTCTCAAAAGAATGGACGAAAAACATTTAACAGAGGCAGATGATATCGAAAAAAATATATTACTCAGCACAATTCGGTTTCCCAAGAATATTTTATACCTCACCGAGAGACTACCAAAGGCTAATTACGCTCCAATGCGAACTCGGACGATGGATAAAAAGAAATTCCTTCAAACTCTCGCTGGTGTAGGGCAAAGGCACAATGACAGTTTCGAAGCACTGATTGACCGAGGCGCAGAGAGCGTCGATCATCATCACCTGCGAAGGAAGCAAGAAATTGATAACCCTCTCAAGGAGAAGGCAAGTCTTCCTCCACTGCGAGACATGCAGAAAGCAGAGATTTTGAGGGCGTACGGACAGAGGGAAAGAGAAAAGCCAAGGCTTCATCCGGTAAAGAAGCCTCCAACGGACGAATACATTGAGAAATATTCTATTAACGTCGAAAATGAGATCTCAAAAATCAAAAAACAGCTTGAAAGTCGCAGAGTTAAAGACGAAGAAGAACGCAGAAAGATCGATCGGGAGGTCAAAGCCAAAGAACTTCAAGAGCGAGAGCTCAATCGTCAGAAGGAGATAGAACCTTATCTCTATACTAAACCACCCATTGACCCGATCCGTGGACGAGATGGCGCACCAGGAGTTGGGAGAGTGCGACCGGATCTACTTCCCGCCAGCTACCTTGGAGGTCACCCGAAGGACCCTCACGTCCTGAACCATCATTACGACTCAACCGACCCAACCCCGCTCCCAGACAAGAGTTCCTCGATCGTGCATCAGATTTACAATGCGAAACCAAGCAGGCGTCTACCAAACGAAAATTCGCCTTACAGGCCGAACGTGCATGCAGAGAACGCGAATAAAATAGGTGGCAGAGCCTTGATGAAGAATGCAAGCGAGCAGCGCCATGTACCGGACTTATTCGACGCGCCGATCTCGAAGGGATCGAAGTTGCCACCAGTTAGCAGTCACATTGAAATTGGAAAGAATGCCAAACTGCCGCCTCTGCTTAAGTCACCTGAAGACATGACCCCGTTAAGCTATGGAAAGCAAAAACTGAGGGAAATTTCGAAGGTGTATAAGGTTGATGGCGGGTCAAAAGGCAATGGATATTCGAATAGAGGTGGGTATAGTGCAATCACTGATGAGGATGCGAATAATAGCTATAAGTATTCTCTGCCGAATACTGAATTGCATTCGAAAAGGGACAAGAGCAAAGGACTTTTTGATGAAAACAGCTCGAAGGACATTATCAGATACTACAAGAATCCTCAGATAATAGATACGCACTAAAACTGTTATTTTATTTGCAAATAGCTTGGAGATCCTTCCATGATTCGGCAGTCGATTGCAGTTTTGTACACTTTTTCGTTTGGAATTATTTAGTTTTTTTGAGCTAGAATATGAAAAGGCCGAAGAAAAATGTTTTGTATTAAAGGTTCTATCCGATTGATTGTATTAAGAAATTACATACTAAGAATGCCAATTTTGATGGCGAATAGTTGAATAATTACAGATTGGAAAAAAATTTGAGAGTTTCTGATGCAATAAAAAAGATAGTTATTTTGAAAATTTAGTGGCGTTGAAAAGTGAAGATAAATTATAAGAATATCAGACAATTATTAAGCCTCGAAAACAAACGTGCTTTGAAAGTTGGAATCCGGGCTATGTGTTTCGGATTTCGGATTGTATAGAAGTATTCCAAAATAAGTAAATCGATATTTTGGGTTAGCAAGCAACTACAGGTATAAAGTTGATCCAAAAATTTTTCTAGTTGCCAAAATATTTATCGTTCTCTGTCTACTAATGAGAGCGAGGTTGAAGCATAAATTTTCTCTTTAATCTTGCATAAGTTCCCGATATTTTGATCTGCTTCCTTCATTATTCACTAGTGGCTCATTCAAACAAATCAAAATAAAAAACAAATTCCCTTGATAAAGGTCAAACTTGATGAAAAAAGTCAAATACCGATAGAGAACTGTTGCCAAGCATGACTCAATCTCTACAATCATCAGCACTTTTCAACATTTCAGAGTTCAACCACTTTTAGATTGTCCTCAGAAACAAAAAAAACAAGGTCGCATACTTAGAAAAAAGTAGAGCTCAATATCCGTCGATTCCTGTACCTGCAACTGATATTAAATTTCATACGTTGCTTTAAATTTAATAAACTTAGCAAATCAACTACTCATTTTATAAGCTGTCAAATCAGCGAAAAAGAAAAAGCAAGGAGTATCTCCTCAATTGACAAGCTTTGAATCCTATCACACCCATGAAAAGTCTTTCCGCTTGTGGCTCGTCATAGGGCTCATTTGCCCTAGCTCTCTAATACACTTCTAATCTAGAACAGCTTTTTACCTCTTGGTGGTAATATAAATTTTCAGCTAAGCAGCAAACCGCTATATTGAGACGTTAACTCTGCGACAGCCCATTAAAGCTCGATTTTAGAACCTCCCGATAAAATTTTACATCAAACCTTCACGACAATAAAGTAGCCTCAACAGAAACTTTGCTTGTTCTCTGAAATGATTCCTTTTGGCCCGAGTATTGAAACGCGCATTGCTATTCGAAGGCAGGCTCATATTTCTATTTATTCAAATTAACAATTCTTAGATTTAAAGCAATTTTCCTCTAAATTCCATCTTTTTTCCTTAACAGCCTCTTATCCAGTCTATTTCGGTGAAGATAGTTTACTATCTAGCATGCTAATGCTTTTCTCGCATGCTCAGCGACCTCTTGAGTTTATAGTTATAATCACTATCGATTCACTCAAGCAATTAGAGCAGAAGTATAAAGCTGAATTAAAATATAAGATTCGTTGACCAAGCAATGAACTCTAGCACTTCAAGCGAGGGAACGCCTCGTCAAAGCATGGCAGGCCCCAAAGACCCCAGAGACATTCTGAAGTCGCGAATAATCTCATTGGCTTATAATTCTGATGAAAGAAAGACTCTTGAGACTCTGCAACAAGCATTGGAAGCTGACCCTGAATTTAACATGCTATCAATACGCGATGGCAGAGGCTATACCTGTAATACCATTAGACGATCGCATTCTCATTGATTTCTAGTGCTTCACGTCGCTTTGCTAAACACTCTTAACGAGGTTGCTGAGCTTGTAATACATCATTTGGACACCGTCGCAAAACCATCGGAGAGAATTGATTATTTAGCATACCAAACCGATGAAGGGTTCACTGCTCTGCATTTCGCTGCTTTTCGAGGAAACCTTGTAAATTATTGTGCTAAAATGCGGAGTCTATAGCGATTTTTATTTAGAGATTCTGCAGAATGTTGACGGAGAGAGGAGCAGACATAAAAGCCAAAAATAAACAAGGTAATCAGAGCAGATAAGGCAGCTGGCTTGACCTTCTCATGGAAAATAGGCCTTAATGTCATTCATATAGCGGCTCAAGGGGATCAACCAGTTTCTATAGTAAGAATTTGCGGACAACAACAAAAATTTGACATCTCCAAAAGGCTTATTTTATCGAGAAAGGAGTGCCTCTTTCTGATGTGGATGCAAAGGGCAGTACGGCCTTGCATTGGGCAGCGTTTTTAGGGTATTGACTTGAATATTGTTCGCAACTTTACACATTTCCCTTATAAAGCTGTGAAAACTCAACCAACTTTTTGACGTCTTGGGGCGCCGATCCAAATCAAAGAGATCTCGAAGGCGGACTCACTCCTCTGCATCTTGGAGTGATATCAGGTAGCATTTTTTTGGTATGATGTGTAGTTTATGTTGTGATAGGAAACACAAGAGTGGTCAGAAAGCTGCTTATCAAAGGCGCTGATAAAACATTACTAGTAAGACCGCAGTTTTTTCAGTCAAGATCAATGTGAAATGATTAGACAAACGAGCATAAAAGTCCACTGGATCTGGCAAGAGAAAACGAGTTTGATAACATTATTCAATTGCTGGTAAGAGGGCACTTTGATTGTTTTTCTCAGGCGAATTTTCATAGCGTGGAAGAAACTTTTTAGTCGAGTTTTGCAACATTCGACCTGGCTTAGGAAGCAAAAGGACACGCTCATCGCTTTATGCTTTTTTCATCCTCTACGTGATTCCTCACATCTTAGACATAATATTCGTTCTTCCATGTAAACTTATCGAGCACATGCAACGAGATCTTACCTGTTTTTCTTTACAAACCAGTCCTCCCAGAGATAGGAATGGTGGTAGTTTTCTTAGTTCTCTTTGCGATTGTGATGCTATTTTTCACCTTGGCTTGGCGCTCAAATCCAGGTTACCTGCCCAAAGGAGAAAAAGCCGATTTAATCGTAACAAAAGATCTCACTTCACTGGTTAATCACCCTATCAACTAGAAATGTTTGGAGACTCATGATTGTATTGAAATTTGCCCTGAATGCCGTGTAATTAGACTATCACTCAATGATGCATGACCCTTTATTATCTTTATAGGCTCTCAAGCCTCCTCGATCTCGCCACTGCGAGCTCTGTGGTCGATGCGTGCAAGTTTTTGACCATCACTGCCCTTGGATTGATAATTGCGTCGGAGCCAGGTAAATCTTGACTTTAGGGCCAATTAACTGACATCTCCCGACTATTCTTAGAAATCACAAATATTTCTACACTTTTATTTTGATTCTGCTCTTCGATCTCTGCTATTTGGTCATCTTTGCATTCAGAAGTAAATTTCCTGCTGATTCTACAATCTAACCGACCTTTAGACTTAAATACTAACCTGACCCCAGGCCATACAGCAACAATATTTTCTATCCCTGACGAAACTGCTAAAATACTTAAAATTGTCTTTTCACTTGCTACACTCTTCGGAAGCGTCGGATTCGCCATTCCTCTCAGGTATTTTAGCGATTTTCATGAGACGAGCGAGCGCTAATGATTTTTTTAGCATCTTAGTGTACGTGCAAACAAATAATCTTTTGCTTGATAAAACAACAAACGAGAGATTCAGCGCAAATAGACGAACAGCATCTACAGCGGTAATAATGCAACTCTTTTGGTGAATCTAAGTTATTTTCTTCATATAGACTGTTGGAATGGTCACAAAGTCTAATGTTAAGGTTTCTACGGGTGACTACGTGCTCCTGGACGACCCTCATTCAAAGCGAACCTGTGGCGCTTACTACAATAATTGTTTGAACATTTGCTTCAGAAATAAAAATAATATTAAATTCATATCTGCTCGATAGTGTCTCACCATATTGGTTGTTTTGTCCATTAGGCAGATAGAGTTTAAGCATTTATTGATGGAAAGATAATTATTACATCTTTGTTGGTTCGAAAATGAATTTACATACCTAGTAACTAACTCCTCACACTACGTGTTACTCCTAGGCCTGGGACAACTTTGATGGCAAAGCTAAATTCTTTGTTATTGTGCTTTTGAATAGAATTTACGTGATTAATTAACTCCAATGTGATTAATCAACTTCAACAGGAGGAAAAATATTATTAATGGCAACGCTCCTAAAAATACAGCTATTAAGCTGATTAGGAGTAGTTATTTCGAGAAAAAGAGTTGTAGAGCCAAAAGCATTACTGCATTTCGCAAAATGTTCCTTATAATATCAAAGAAATAATTTTTTTCCCCTCGGCATCATTTCTTATGCCGAGTAGGCGAGGAGACAAAATTTTGGGAGGTTTAATCGATTGGAAGCAACTAAGTATATAGAAGATGGGTCTTTGAGTGGAAAATACAGGGCTTTTGCTTGGGAGTATTTGAAATTTAACAAAATAAGTTAAATGTTTCCTTAAAATATCCGAATATCGAAATCGGATGACTTTTTAATTAAAACCATATAGAAATTAATTTATTTGGTTCATATCAAGCGTGAGGCAGAATTATTTCCTAATATGTAAGGAATTCAAAAGAGAGTAATAGTGGTGGAAGAACCTCTTCCATTCAGGTCGTTCTATCGATGATGTATAGTCCACTGTATAGTAAATAGCCCGCAGTAAGTTTCACTTCTGAAGATAAGAATTCTAAAATTGGAGGGTATATTTTCTGAGTTAGATGAAGTCGATCATGCACTGAAAGACCACCTTAAGCATAGAAACCCTCGTGATTGCTGTAGATTCGCAAACTTTTAGAGTTCATGTGGATTGCTTCCGACAGACCTTCCCTCTCTTCTTAACAAATAAATTTTCAACCGAAAAAGGCGGATTTGATTACATTTCTTTATAGGACCAAGCATTGGACCAAAAGCCTCGGAATGATGGAGATAAAATTCAAAACTTTCCTAATTATTCGGTGGACACGAGCAGGCTCTAAGGAATGGGGCCAAGAAAGAAGAAAGAAGCGTTCCAATACTCATGTAGATCATATAATGTTCATTTAACATACCGGATAGATATACTGAGGTGCCCTTCGATAAAATTATTCTGAGTGAATTAACCCTCATAATTGACTGTACTTCTTAAATTTAATTGCTATTAAGTAAATTTTAAAGTGAGTTAATTGGACTCCAATAGAAGCACACTGAGTTTCCATAAACCACAACCACTTTTTCCTTTTTCTCTTCCAGAAAGCTACCTCGATACTCCTTCTAACACTGTACATATCATTGCTTAATAATGAAATGTCCTTGCGATTTTGAATAAAATAGTTCAACCATTGGTCCCGGTCGCTTCTCATCATAAAAAGCTCCGCTCAAGGATCGAGTCTATGAGGAAATTGTCTCGAAAAAAAAGTATATGATTGTTGTACTTTATGACGGTTTCTCTCCTGAGCAAAACCCGAATTAGGCTGAATTTAATTGCATTTTATTAATTTTTATCTTCACGATTCATAGCGAGAGTCGAACACGTTCATAAAATTTATTTCGATCAATTACCGAGATTAGAACAAGGAATCTTTTTATTTTTTCACCGAAACAAACACAAAGATATTTTAAATGAAATGCCCATATTTACCCTCGAGCAAAACGCCCAAGGTCCAGCGCCATCATTTCATATCATCGCACTAATTTCTTGTCCTTTATTAATAAATTTAGCAGAAAAAGTTGAAGGAAATAGCCTTATCCATATTTGAAAGCGAGTATATCTGATGCTGTTAGTTAGCATTGTCTGCAGTTATTCCAATAAAACTATCTCCAAGGCTCTTATTATAAATCTCATCGAACTTCCTCTAATTTCTAATTGAGTTAATTATGATTTTAATAGCATTTGAATTTTTTAAGTTCCAATTCAAACAGAAATAAAATGTTTAATAAGGAGTTTATCCGAAAAATTTAATGATCCGCAGAATGGTTTCGCAAATTTATTTAATTAAACACCGTGTTTGGACTGGAATTATAATCACTTTAATAAATCAAAACTAATCTAACCCTCTAAAGCTAAAACCAATGGCTTATTTCCCTACAAATCTCCTCATGGATTACCAAAGATTGCGTGGTGACGATCTCCGTGGGCTTATTCCTGGCCTTGGGTTAGAAAATCCAATGTCGCAGGTTCTTCCAAAAGAGTTTGGATCAGAATCTTATCAAGACATGGGAGCTTTGATGTCTACGATGAGCATGCTGAATGCAACTATGGGTCTCCGCCAGATGACTGCGGTTCAGAGATCTGAACAAACCTTGATCGCTCAGCTAACCGCACAGAACGAATTACTGCAACTCCAAGTGGCGAGTTTGACAACAGAGAAAGAAAAACTGGCAAAAGACCTTGAGTCAGCTGAAAAGAAGCTAAAGGAGATGACTTCTCAGGCAGAGCTCCGAGATGAAATCAGTGGTAAGAAGAAAAGAATTCGAAGAACTGCGAAGGAGATTGCTCGAGAGTTTACGTGTCCTTCAGCGACTTGCGGGAAGTCTTACGGTTCGGAAGGGTCATTGCATCAGCACATGAGGCTCAAACACCCTGATTTAGAAATCGTCAAGAGTACTGCGACTCTGACGAGGTTAAGGTCCATTCCGATGACTGGTGAAGAGCAACCAGAGGAGTTCAACAGCAAGGCTTCTTCGGAGAAGAGTGCTGGAGCTGAGTAATTTTTTCTATTATTGGCTTAGAATAGGTTCAGAACGATATATATATATTGCTAATAGCACACGCGACTGGCTAAGTATTATTAACGTAAACACTCTTTGATCTTTTTATGAGAGCTTGCATTCATTCATTATTTGTAAAATTTTATGAGGATGGAGAAGTATAATATATGTTTTTTGAATATGAATATAATTTTTTTCAAAAAAAATGCCAATGCTTAAATATCTCAGATTATTTAAGGGTAGTATTCAGAGGTTCTCAGAACTTAAGAGTCGAGTGCCTTGTCGACATGGAAATTAGCGCGTTTTTCAGCTTCTTCATGCAAAACTCTTTTGTTTAGAACAACTTTCTTTCTTTTTATCACCAAAAATTAAATAAATTTAGAATAGGACCATTTCTTGCTTGTATGAGCCCTGAGTCAGGCCGTATATATTATTATCCATGTTACATATGCAAGTAATAGAACAATTTGCCAAAAGAATTGAAAACAGAAATATTTCAAATCCAGAGGGATATCTTAATAATCGTAAACGACAAGTTCTATTCCTCTTAGAATTATAATTATTATTAGACATCAAAGCAAATAAATTTCTTTTAAGCCCCCGTTAAACCTATGAATGAATTTTCTATTACAATTGAAAGGGAGTCAAAAGACTTTTCGAGTTATCTGCAGAGAGGTTAAACTACTTTAAAATGAAAACTTTGCAGGTCTCTGATACTTTTCTAACGGCGATTCTCTGCTTGCAGACCATTCGAATCCCATTCTCGCTTTCTAAATGCAATTCACCGTCATCTACATATCAAACAATATTTCCCCAAATTCCTCAAGTTGATCCAACTGGTAACTACGGAGAGACTCAAGTGTCAATTTGATTCATTCCACCACAAAAATGTAAACGTAAAATCAAATCTACAAATTTAATCGAAGGAAAACGCATAACATGTCACATGCAATTCTGCAAGAAATTTGTTAGCAGTAAATCACTTAAGAGGTTGCTTTTGTATATCGCTGACACTTGTTCCCTTTTCTTCGACTAAAGCATTCCTGGATTCGAGAGGAGGTTAGATTTTTTCTTTAGAACACCGTCACCTAACGGTCTCACCATCAGATTTTTCTTCGCCATCGCAAGTCCGAATTGATCTCCTTCCTCAACTTTCTTATCGAATTTAATGTGATTTTCCTCCGTAACAGCATTCTTTTTGGGCTCTTCGGTCGGCTGACTATCCCCGGACCCTTCGCCTTCAGTCTTCGCAACACCAAATTTAGCGAGTAAGTCATCATTGTTTCTCTTGAATTTGTTTAGTGGGTTATTCGCGCTACTCTTAGACTCTTCCTCCACCTTCAATGATTTAGTCTCTGAAATTTCTTTCTTCGTGACCAATTTCTCGAGCTTTTCTTCGTTGAGCAGAGCTTTCTGCACACTTCTCAACTGCTCAGGGTTTTTCAAGATAGAGCTCGTTGTTGTTGCTGTATTACCACTTCGACGCATCGCTCCTTCGTTTCTTAGCGCCATTAGAGACAATTGTCTCTGTGGATCCAACGCAGCGAATTTTGGGTCCTTTGAAACGAGTCTCGGCGTTGCGAACTCGGAGAATTTGGCCTTTGGGTCAGTAGTTTGAGCGGTTGTGGGTTTCCCTACTAAAGCATTGAATTTCTCGACGTTTTTGAGATATTGATTCGATTTTGGGTTCGATTTATTGAAGATAGCTTCAACGTCCTTATATTCAACACCGAGGGTCTTTAGGAACCTCTTCTGGCTGTTCTCAGCGTCTTCCTTGCTGAAATTCTTGAATCTTTCCAAGTAAAGCCTCTGCAAACGTTCCTTGCATGCCGCGTTGGCTCGAAGATCTGTGGTAGTGTCATTATCGCAGACTGTCCCAAAATTGTTCTTATCAAGTACAAGAACTTTGACATCCTCAGTACACACCACGGTATAAGGACTTTCTCTTTCAAGGACGAGAGGGTACTCATTAAACGCACAGTCTTTATCAAGGATTCCAAAAATCACATAAGCCTTCGAATAGTTTGGGTTGAAATCGTTTTTCTGAACCAGAGCTACTCTCCCTTGCTGGATCGTGTAGATCTCTTCGACCTTACTCTTGCTACTGATGACCACTGTTCCTTTGGAGAATTTTTCCTCGCGGAAATTGGTCAACAACTCCTCTTTTGATGCTCGGTCGAGAGAGACTTTCTTGAAGCGACTGAATACTTTGCTCAATGTCTTTATCTTTTCGTTTTTGGCTTGGTCCTCGTATTCCTAATAACAATCTCAATGAATAACCTCTTTTAATGACTTTATAGTGCTACCTTGACGATTCTCTCATAGAAAGAGACTTCAATCGACACGATTTCGCTCTCCTCAACACACGTGCAGTTATAAAGGCTGGAGGGTATATAAATGAGCAAGTGCTCATGAGATATTAAAGTACTCATATTTTCCAGAATTAAGTTTGTCTTTCAAGTTCTCAGGATTAATCAGGGTGTTCTTGTTATAAGACTCGAGAGAGTCTTTATTTGCAATGGAGCCGTCTTCCTCGTTCTTTTTGATCCCATTCAACGACAATTTACCTAATCAGAATGAGTTCAAATGTTTGGGCTCAGCGGCTATACCTGATAAAACTAGGCAGATATGGTGATCGTAATTCTCTTGATCGAAAACCACATCATCAACGCTTTTTTTCTCGTAGGTGAAATGCTCATAGATCTATTAGAAAGGTGATTCACTTCCAAAGTGAGAGACTCGTGTTACTTTCTCATAAGCCTCTTTTTGGAACTTGCTCTTGAGCATCTTTCCGACTTCCGGCATGTAGGTCGTGATGTAGAGGTCGATAAACTTTAGATCTTCGCTGTTTTTCTCTTCCTTTTTCAATATCGCGACAAGTTTAGTTTTTCGCATGTTGTCGATCTCCATGCCTTGTCCCTAAGAGAAAATGCTGAGCTGAGGTAGATGATGGGGAGTTTACGATGCTGTTAATTTTATGAACTTCCATTGGGACCTGTCAAGCTGAGGATTTCCAATCTGATGTGCTTATTTTGTATAAAATTAATTTATGATTGAGCGTTGAAGAATTCTCATTGGAAGTGTCAAATTTTATACCATCGCGTCATATAATGCTGCAATGAAAGCACGCTCTTCATTAAATAGCCAAAGGGAAGTATTTCCGTTGGACGACATTTCAATGATGTTCAAGGAGATACTTGCTTATTTTGGAATTGCATACGTGAAGGAAAAAAATTAATTGTCAGTATTTTCTTTATTGATAATTTTATCGATGCCTAATGGGAGTATTAGGTCTACAGCAATATCGCAAAAAAGAAAGAGAAACTTTTTCAAAGTCCAATACACGTGAAAGACAATGAGAAAAGGTGTGTCTGCATTGCACTTTACTAATTTTAGGGATTTAGAGCATTTTTTTGTTAGAAATAATTGCATGGTCATCAGAATGATGGTCTATGGTCCAGTATCTGCTGGTGATTCTATTGGACGTTATAAATGAATAAAAAGGAGGGCCGGAGTGATAAAAAGCTTTTGCTATGCAGTAGGTTAACGTAACGTTGCCCTGTCCATATCTTTAACAGATCAATGGTCAGATAACTCTGCTCCCTTTTTAAATGAAGGGATAGACGTTATCATATGTAAGTTGGCAAGGTGACAGCAATTAAATAAAATTGGAAAGGAATATTTACCTATAATGTAGAGATAAAATCGAGAAAGGACCATTCCTGCTGATTTTCTGACACCAATCGAAAATTCTTATTGATTTTCCAAGTATTTTGATAGTTTTAAAGGAGCCTTTTGTGAAAATAGCTATCATTCGTGAGACATGCTTTGACCTCGAAGAGTGAAACTTGCTGGAAAAAATTAATAAAAAAGAGCGAAATGCTCATCGACAACTCACTAAGCTTCATGGAGATTCCAAAAATTGGGAAATGCTGTAAATTACTTACATTATCATAATTGAGATTATGCCGTTGAAAGGGCTCTTTATTTTCCGTGACTCGAAATAAAATAATGTAATGGCAATTGGAATAAGCACCTCTGTGCAAGAGCTTAGGAGCATCTGGAATTGCTGCGGTTTTTACATCTCTTGAGCAAAATATAGTTTTACTCTTTTTAATCCTTTCAGAAGCCCCAAATACTCAGTATTTTTCAGAATGCTGCGGAATACCTCGAAAGATAATTTCTCTGGCTGTCTTTCTATGGAGATATTTGACGAAATATTTATGAATTAAGGACATCAACGCCATTTTGACTAATATTGATCAAAAGTTGCGATTTAAAAAACAGTTATAACTCTGAAGTCAGATATATCGGCTACGGATGTCCATGCTCTCCGGCAAAGAATGATATTTCATACAAATATGAGTTAGAAGAAGCAGATTTCCACGCAATGAATACAATTTAAATGTAACTTCTTCAATAATTGCACTTTGCTCCGTGTTTAATATATAACGGCGGATTCTCTGGTTTAAATACCACGTAGTCCTGAAAAATTATAATTCAAAAGTCATCAAAAACTTTTAGAACCCACCTTTTCCTTCAACAACCCTTTAACACCTTAAATGAGAGAAGCCATCTGTATCCACATCGGTCAGGGAGGTATCCAAGTCGGTAACGCCTGCTGGGAACTCTTCTGCCTTGAGCACGGTATCCAACCTGATGGTCAAATGCCATCCGACAAGACCATCGGAGGTGGTGATGATGCTTTCAACACCTTCTTCTCTGAAACCGGTGCCGG
>ENA-UOUE01000643-UOUE01000643.1-compost-metagenome-genome-assembly--contig:-NODE-643-length-27359-cov-11.210139_pt1 | contig 27359 bp, 15 predicted proteins | sample MGYA00238146_ERZ747223 | MGnify/ENA primary metagenome ERZ747223 (study PRJEB28781, sample SAMN06268865) | compost metagenome | isolation source: single cell | place: USA: California, Emeryville, Joint...
CAAGAAATAGATGTATCCAAGAATGGTTCCAAGAACAAAGAAAGGAGACGCTGATAAGGGAGAGATTGAGTCAGAATCGAATTTAAAGTAGGAGTAAACTCGTTCGAAATGTGAGAAACTACCACCTGGGCAATTTGGCTCATGGAGAGTAGTTCAATCTAAAACAGAGGTGAGAGGGTGACTAAAATTCTGTATTTTTGTTGCTTTCCATATCATGAAAGCCTGTTGATCACATTTAGAGTCCAGAACAGTATTACAATGCCCATCTTCATGTGTGAAGTCGCTGAGCATAGAGACATAACTTTCAGCTGTTGGATCGAATCGCACTATATTTAACGAAGTATAACCTCATCTAAGTTCCTATTTATTTGAAACGCATCCCGAAAGTTGTCCGCATTAAACTTCATTTTTTCCGAATGAAAGCTCGTTGAGCTCTCCAGTCCTATCTTTTTTATTAAATTTGGAAATCAATGATAACAGAGAACCGATCCACGCTAAACTAAATTCGGTATGAAATAGAATGAAACAAATTGCGTCAAAAAAAGGCCTTCAAGAATTTCCTGACTCTTAATTATTACGACTAAGACTCTTTGAAATTAGATTCAAATCGAAAGGTTAGGCATTATTATGCTAAAAATTTACACAAATTCTTTGCTCTCTCATTAATTTGTGCCATACTTTACGATGAGGTTTGTCTTCAAACATAGCCGGTGGTGGGCTCTTTATCAAGCCACATTCCGAGTTAACCAGTCTCATCGTCAATACAATACGTTCTAGACCACTTATTATACATGCAGCAGAACAGAGCTCGTGAGATTAGATTCGAGAGTCACAAAATCAGAAAGATTTTTGATCAAGACTAGCTTCTCTGATTTAGTTGATACGAATCACCCCAATGGTATTTATCTTCTGACCGCCTATTCAAATAAAAAGTATTTGTTAATCGAATATCTGAAAATTCCAAGAGCAAGCATGCAAAGATCTTCCAGAGTGATCATTGTGACCGGAGCTAACAAAGGTATCGGCTACTCGCTCATGAAGAGACTCATCAAGCACCCTGAGCCTTCTACTCTAGTCCTTACTTCCCGCAATGAGACATTAGGAAAAGAGGCCATGAGCAATCTCATCGCGGAGCAACCCTCTATCAAAGAAAACCTCCATTATCATGTTCTTGACGTCACCAAGCCAGATTCAATCGCAGCTTTCGCTGAATGGGTGAACCAGACATTTGGAAAATATGATGTTCTTGTGAATAATGCTGGAGTGATGCTAAAGAACGAGCTAAGCTCGAGCTTTGAGCCCACAATGGATGAGGTAAATTATGTAGTTGGCACCAATTTCTTTGCCACCAAAGCACTAACAGAGAAACTTTTACCATTCCTTTCGGAAGATGGAAAGATAATCAATGTGTCGAGCGAGCTGGCCTATTGGTCAACGCAAGGGAGGACACTAACTGAGCTCTTTACGAAATCCGATTTCCAAGAGAAAGACCTCGAAAAGGCGTACCAGCTCTTTGAAACAGCTGCTCAAAATAAGTCTTTTGCCAGAGATGATGTGACCAATTCGCCATATAAAATTTCCAAGGCTCTAATAAATGCTTGGACGCACTACGTGCTCCCTAAGCAACTGAAAGGAGATCAGCAATGCTTCACAATGACGCCAGGTTGGTGCAAAACTGATATGGGAGGAACAGGCGCTTCTAGATCTGCGGATAAGGGAGCTGAGACGCTTGATTATCTGATTGGATTGCCGTTTAAATTCGATAAAAATTTGAATGGAAAGTTTTTCATGGATAAGAAAGTCATTAATTTTTAAGTAGCAGAGCTGTTTTATGATGTTTTTCATATATTGTAATTCAGAGCGGTCATCCAATTGTTTTCTGTGAAAGCCAACAAAATTATTTTTCATTTTCTTAAGGTGTGTTAATTGGAGAGAGATTAGTTAACTTTCCACTGGAGCCAAATTTGATCGTTAGGATTATTGGCATTTCCTTTTCTATTATCTATTTAATCAATACATTAATTTCAAAAGGGCAAGCTTTCCTTTAAATCTTAGAGTCCAGACTCCAGTGCCATTCAATAACTAAAATTTTTTGGCTTTCTCAGTTGAATGAGTAGAGGAAAACTTGAACTATTTAGCTCATTTAGTTAAACATCTCCTACCAGAAAAAGCATTTTTTTCAATTTTGGACACATTGCTGAATTTACAGAGGTTTAGATGTGAAACTCAGGTTGAGAAAGTACTTCTCTATAGAGGTGTCTTAAGACAAAGCAATATCTAGATATGTATGTATATTTCGTCTTCAGCTTACCAACTCAAGATTCTGCCATCTATTCCTCAACTTTAACTTCTCCTCTTCATCAATATGCGAATTTGATAAATCAAGAGTCCTCAGCTTCGACCATCCCTCGTTTTTGCTCAGACCTATCGCTCCCTCTGCACCGATAGGATTCTCCCCTAATCTAAGTTCTCGAAGATTTTTCCATGTTTCATTCTTACTTAATTCAATCGCACCTTCTGTACCAATTGCACAATCATATAAGACGAGTGTTGTCAGGTTCTCCCATGCATTATTCATTCCCAGGCCCGCTGCTCCTCTATCACCGATTTTATTCTCAGATAAACAAAGTGTTGTCAGATGTACCCATGAGTTATTCTGTCCTAGCGCCGTCGCTCCCTCAGAGCCGATGCTATTAGATCCTAAAAGCAGTGAGTTAAGGTGCACCCAAGAATCTTTTTTGCTTAAAGCTGTTGCTCCTTCATCTCCGATGTTATTTCCTGATAAATCAAGTAGTGCAAGTTTCGTCCATGAATTATTTCTGGCCAAAGCTGCTGCTCCTTTTGATCCGATATTGTTAAATCTCAGTTCAAGAGAAGCAAGATTTGGCCAGGCAGTCACCATGCTGAGAATTAGGATTCCTGCGTCACTGATCTCATTCGAGCAAAGCTCCAGTTTTTCAAGTCGCGAAATTGAATAATGGGATAATATTTCTACACCATGGTCTCCAAGGTCGCGGTGGAATAAATTTAATGCTCTATTATCAGCAGCAAGTGCCATGTTGATGAGATTTGTGAGTTTTTCTTCTCTTTCTTCGTCTTTGGTTCTGTTCGTAATGGGATTTTTCTGGTTTGGAACTATCTCATCAATCCTGGTATCTTCACCTCCAAAAGAATCTTTTCGTGCTCTTTGAGGTCTTATTCTTGTAGTTTTTTGGGCTCCTTTTAAGGGACTAACTTCATCTCTTGTGCATTTGCATCCCATATCACATGTTCTTATGGAACAATTGTTAACTCTAAATTTTAATGCGATCGAATATATTCTAATTATAATCTACGATAGGCCCGTTTTGAAACCTTGAGACTGTGGATAAAGCAGCGAATTCGATAAGGATCGGTTGGTGCGGTTGTAAAACTAAAAGAAACTACAACTTGACAGCAAGCTCATGGAGAGAGAGAGGAAGACTAAGAGATTCCATTGAAATTTCAAAATTTTACAGCAATGGTTCGGAATTTGAAGATTACAGCCATACCACATTCACTCAAGGACATGACCTTAAATCTATACATAAAAACTCGATCTAATACCCACAGGAGCAGGTCTCTTTCAGTATCTTTGATCACATTTGTAACTAATTCAGCCATGCCATATTTTTGACTTTCTTCTCGTCGTGAAGAGATTTATAATGTTCTTTGATCTCAACGCTTTTGTATATAGCATAGCTTCTACAATTTTGTCAGTTCTCAAAATAATCCGTTGTAAAATTTCAACCTGTCACGATTCATAAATATAGTCTTGAGAGAATAACAAAAGATTGTTAGTTTTTTTTGAAGATTATCTTTAATATTTATCTTTGCGTTTTTTTTGGAGGCTTTATGAGCTCTAGGTTGCTCTTGTTTTTTATTTCGCAGGACCAAAAAGAAAATAGCTGCTGTAAACGTTATGAGTTGAGAAAGTAAGTTTTTCCATACTCAATCGTTTCAAAATCTCAAAAACCTCATTTTCGATACCTTCAAAATTGGGAGGTTCTATGCGATTTAAGACAAATAAGAATACATAATGGATGCAATTTAGAGATTTTTGAGATCAATGTGACCCAGTCTCCATTCGAATATTTGGAAACTCCAATAATATTAAAATGTGCCTTAATTTCATCTTATGGTACTCATAAAAGCCCGCTTTATTCTTCAATTCTTCAATATAAGCTCCCTAATAGAGGTTCAAATCTAATAATTTGAGGAGATAAGTCTTAAAATCACAGATATCCTTACAACTTCTTGTGAGATTTGTCATACCAATATGGATAACATCATCATTCTAGATGTGCAAGCTAAAAAGACTGAAGATTTCCAGCTAGGTCGTGGCTCCATAGTTTCAGATTTGGCCATCTAGTCTTGAGTGCTGTCCTTGCTTCCGGATAAATACCGCCATACTGATCACCCAAAAAAAGTTCTTTGAGCTCAGACCAAGCTGCATTGTTGCACAATACCATCTGACCTTCCTTATTTATCTCATTATGATCAAGATTAAGTACCTCAAGCTTCTGCCAGGATTCATTCTTGCTTAACCCTGTCGCTCCAGCTAATTCGATATAATTCCATGATAAATTGACTTCTTTGAGGCGCGTCCAAGAGTAATTCTTACCCAGCTCCACCGCTCCCTCATCTTTGATCTTATTTACCGATAAATCGAGAGTAGTAAGATTTATCCATGAATTATTTTTTGTTAGTTCCATGACTCCCTCCCAGATATTATTTGCTTTTAAATTGAGTGTTTTTAGTTCCGACCAGGCACTATTCTTGGCTAACCCTGCCGCTCCCTTTGCGCCGATGTTATTGTAGTTTAAATTGAGTGTTGTGAGACGCACCCATGTGTTGTTCAGACCCAACCCTACCGCTCCTTTCTCACCGATTTCATTGTTCTGTAAATAGAGTGTTGCGAGGCGCACCCACGTGTTATTCATACCCAACCCCTCTGCTCCCTTGTCACCGATTTTATTTAGCGATAAATCAAGAGAAGTTAGGTTTATCCATGATTTATTACTACCTAATGCTGCCGCTCCCTCATCTCTGATCTCATTACGAGACAAATCAAGTCTCGTCAACTTTGTCCAAGATTCATTCTTGCTTAATGCCTTCACTCCTTCATCTCTGATACGATTTGCAATTAGATGGAGTATCGTGAGTTCCGTCCATGAAGTATTCATGGCTAAAGCCGCAGCTCCTTTCTCACCAATATCATTTTCAGAGAGGTCTAATTCCGTCAGATTCTTCCATGTATCATTTTGACTGAGGAATATCGCACCATCTACATTGATTTTGTTATTATATAAATTTAAAGTCTTAAGGTTTGGCCAATTGGTCATTTGACTGAGGATCCCGGCGCCAACATCAGTAATATTGTTTGAATGTAAATCGAGAGATTCAAGATGTGGAATTGCATGAAACGTCAGCTCTCTTACACCAAAATCTTCAATGTTCTGATAATATAAAATGACTTCACCTCTTTTCCTTATACACTTCAAGACATCGTCATATTCGTTCTCCTCTGAACGCTCCAGGGCATTCTTGATTCTGTTTTTCAATCCTTCTACATCTTCTACTTCTCTGACAAGATCAGATAACCGTTCTTTTGGAATTGTTGTTTGAAAGTTCTGCTTTGCCTGTTGTTGCCAAAAATTATTTTGCGGATCTTCGATTCTATATGGTAAAGCAGTTTTGAAGCTCTTAGGACGACTGGTCCCATCTTTTATGTTCGTACATCCCATATTAGATGTTTTATTTTCAAGTAAATTAAAATAATAATCTTCAATATAAGATCAATTTATGATTCGAGCCTCATCATCCTCATCATCGAATTAACATTCTTGCAATTGAGTAATTAGAGGCAACAATTAGAGTTTTCACCGAGAGACATGCCAATGAGCTTTCCAAATGAAGAATCATCTCAATTTTTCACTTGAAAATTTACATTACAGGGTTTGAGAACACACACTTGATAGGGAAGCCCTCGATTTTGAAGTTCCCATCTTTTGTGTCACAGCGTAGAGATACAAACTTAATTAGATATTTTTTCCTTCCTTAAATTCTGGCGATGTTTTCGTGAGGTACTTCAAATTTAATCTAATAAGACACTTTAACATCCATTTAATCAACAAAATGCTTCACATGTGGAATAGAAAGAGAGAGATCAGTACAGCCGTTTAAGCAAAGCAACACAAAAAAAATTTAGGCATTTTACATTATATTTGATTCGCAAATGAAAACAGAATCAATTTTCACTTTTCAGCAGAGTCTTTGACAAACAATTTAGTCGGAGATAACGATCGATCCTCTTCATTCTAAACTGCAGTATTCTTATCACACATAAACTCTTTGTGAATCTCATATTTCATGTTTTTTGAAATCAATTGTCATCATGGAACAAAATTACATTGTGTTTCTCTTTTCTTTTTCGAAGAGCTCAATCGGCTATTGAGTATCTACTTAAAAGAAAACTGCATTCAGTTTTGAGCATAACATACGTATCATTGGCAATTCTCTCTTAAAGAACGTCTGTATACATGCAAAGTAATTATATTCCTTTTGATAATTAAAGCTTTGAGAAAACCGTTAAACAGCTAGCTTTTCTTTATTAATTATTATTGCATAGAACGACTAATAAATCATTTTCCCGAAAATGTAAGTAAACTTTCGAAACTTAATCAGCACTCAATCGAAAGTTTCTCTTGCATTCCAGAGTCGATTACCGTTTCGCTACGCCTCCTTCTCTTCCGTGCTTGCGTCCTGGAAAGCTCCGTACGTTAGTTTTTCTGTCTCATCAGCATCAGGCTTATATTCATCTTCTATTTGAAAAAGGCAAGTTAGTATAACCAAAGAAAAGAACTCAAAAACAATATTATAGAGACTCGGCCTTTATTAAAATTTTTCAAGAGATACCTGTATCGCCTAAGTGCAGATTAAGTACAATCTCATTATCTTCTGACAACACAAGGGTCTCCTCAAGCGAATCTGGGTCGGTTCTCTCAATTGACCACCGAAGTCCTCGGGGTTTCCAGTTTTTTTTATTTTCTCTCTCGAGGAACTGAGTTCTTTTTGTAGTTTTTCTTTTAGTAGAAAGATTAAGGAAAACGTAGAATATAGCGAGGTGGACAAGAATCGCAGAGGCTATGATGATAGGACGCCCCAGCACACGGAAGGCCGAGAGGAAAAGTGCTATACAGAGTAGAATCGAGATTATGGCATTCAATATTTTGAATATTCTGTGCTGATTTTCGACGCTCTTTACTTGTGCCTTGAGTGATCTCCAAAAGATTTCGAATTCCTCTTGGGTGACTTTGCCTTGGACCTGGGTTGTATCGATAACTGGAGGGTCAAGGGTGAGGTTTAAAGGGATTAGCAACTTCTTTCGGCTCATATTGAAATGGATGTGAAGTTTATGATTACAAACGGTCTTAATAACTTAGCGTAGAACTAATCGTTGATCGTTCTCTGAGCGGAATTAGTCGTTTGCTGACTATTAGAAATCTCGAATTATAGTCGGGAGAATTAACAGTAGGAAATTGATCCGTTGGAGTCTGTAGCTGAGTATTTGGAAAATGCGAAAGCGGATAAGACAGGAGAACACAACTCTTAGCGGGATCTTTCTTGAAAATAAGGCTGAGGGAAAAATCCTCAAGACTTTATGATAATAAAAACGGTTAAAAAGGGAATAAATGAGAATTAAGGTCCTTTGTGATGTGGTAGTTGAGCAAATTGGAGAGTGACGAGGATTGATTGGAGAAATTTGGTAATATGACGACTGCAGAAGGGCAAAGGAACCTACTTGAAAAGAGGTTCTTGCTAAAATTGAGTTTGTTGATGATTATCTATTAGATGTATATTAGGATGCTAAAAGGAGGTTTAGGTTGGATATGGAGGAATTGGAAAGCTAATTGTTGAAATTTCAGCATTCGAGGAGAAGTTGTGTTAAATTTGGAGGTGTAAGCCATATTCCTAGGACTGACTGGTAATCTACCGCACAAAATGGACCCCAAAGCAATGCAATGAGACTGTAGACCGAGACGATTGGAGGAAAGTCTGTCAAAATGACTTATTCCTGACTCAGACGTCATTAAAATCATTGTTTTTTCTTTGCTTTTGCTTACTTCACTCACAACTAAATCGGCCTGGCCCGAAATAATTTTCCGAAATAAAAACGGACTACATGGATAAAACTTCGAAAATATAAACTAAATGATGCTTTGTTATGACAGCCAGATCCATAATAGAAATTCGGAATAACTTCTTCCAAACCATTTGAACAACACTTCGCTGTCCAGGGAGAAACCGAAGAATTTTTTTTTTTAGTTATTTTGCATTTATTCAACGTATCATATCGCTATCAAAGACGATTGGACCCAAACTAAGTCGAAAAGTCTTAATTTTCAAATACTTATGTTTGTTTATTTTCTGAGTATTCTTCTCATAAAGATAGATATGTCGCTTTATATGCACCTATATTACTCACATTGCCTTACAATGATGACAATAAGCATTTATAAGCCTTAATTCTTCTCGTAAGATCATCTTCGCTCTCCTTAAGGAACCTTGTCAACCAAGCCTCTTTGCTCGCATCAACCTTCTTCAACAGATCTTTCGTCCTCTCGAGATACGTTTCCAAGTCGTCTCCACAAGGGAACAGGTTCGTGTAGAACACTCTTGCGTATTCAATTGGTTGTGTCCTGAAGATGTCAAGCACAACGTCAAAGAACGCATCTGCGTAGATTTTCTGTCCGCGGTTGAAACCTGACATAGACGCTGCGATCAGTTTGATAGACTCAGTGCCTTTTTGCAAGAACCCTTTCCACACACCTTCAAGTTCTTTCTCCGAGAGAAGATGATGGGCCACTGTTCGCTCGACATGAACTGAAAAATCTGAAGGGTCTTCTTGCTTCACTCTTTCAAAATAGGTTTTCTTTTGCTCATTGGTGATGTCATGTTGAGTGTAAATGATCTTAATAATGGACCATTTGTCATTGATTCCGAGAGGATATTTGTTAAGATGCTTATGTTCTCCGTTGAACCAGTCGATGATTTGAACTCGGTGTTTGTGATCTCCTGCGAAAGATATCAAATTCTCTTTCAAAGTGACCACTCTGTTCTTGCGGTCCAGGTCAGTTCGAAGGAGGAGATCTTGAGTGATCTCAAACATTTTGAAGTTCAACAATCCTCGGATTTTCGCTGGTGTGTAGTTCCTGATCGCTGAATGAGCGTATTCAAAGATCTCGTTCAATAGCGAGTCACCAGGCTCATCACCGATCGAGTTCGCAACAATGTCGATAAAATCTATCGAAGTGAGAAGCGCGTCACGCACCATATCGAAGAAAGCTTTCCAGATGAGCGTGCGGTTCAATTCCTGCTTGATATTCTTGAGATTAGATTTGAAAACCTCAGTGGAGTGACTGTCTATTCTGACTTTGATAAAGGCCTCATCATCATAGTTCATCAACAGAGCTGCAGGCTTCCTCTCGGTAGAAACTTCGAGTTGGAAAGTCTCAGTTGGAGGCACAACGACGTCTTTGACTTCGATAAGCTCGCACTTATCGTCGAAGAAAGCGATTTTCATCTTATGGACACGGATAGTAGGGTGGATAGGTAGCACTGCGCTTTGTTTCAGCTTCAGCGTTAGAGTCTTTTCGTCGCTCTTAGGGTTCCAGTCGCAGACCAATTCGTTCAAACCAGCAGTTTGGATCCAGGCTTTTTGCCAGATATCCAGATTTTCTGGATAAGATGGGTTCAGTGGTTTGTAGTTTTCTTGAAGAGCGCTGATGAAGTCGTGGAGAGTGGCGTTTGAAAACGCAAATTTATTGAAGTACAGCCCCATTGACTTGCTGAAATTTTCCTCACCGATCAAATGAATTATCTGCTTTAAGCACGCAGCTCCTTTGTTGTATGTGATACCGTCAAAGATGGTCTCAGCTTGATGTGTGCTTGGAATCTCCCCATTAATTGGATGAGTAGTGGGCTGCTGGTCTTCTCTGTAGCCTCTGCATTTTCTTCTGAAGTATTCCAACCAAACATCTGAAGTGTTGAGGTGAGTGAGTTTACCTCGGATTTTATTCAGAGCGAAATGCGAGATGAACTCAGCAAAGGACTCATTGAGCCAGAGATCGTTCCACCATTTCATCGTAACGAGATCTCCGAACCACATATGAGCAAGCTCGTGTGTCGTGGTAATAGCGCGGCTGGTTCGTCTTTGTTCGGTAGTTTGATCCTTGAAAACAAGACGATCGTTGAAAATGACGCAGCCTGGGTTCTCCATAGCACCCCAGTTGAACTCAGGACAGAATATTTGATCATATTTCGTGAATGGGAATGGGTATCCAAAGAACGATTCATAGAAAGCCATACAAACTCGAGTAATTTCAAATATTTCTTCAGCTTGGCTAACGAGATATTTGTGAAGGGACTCACGGCAGAACAGAGACATTTGAATGTTATTATAGGTTTCCTTCGATTTAATCTCGAGATAAGGTCCTGCGATTAAACAGAACAAGTAAGTTGACAATGGCTTTGTGCGCTGGAAACTCCAATACTTAAGATTCTCCTTCTCTAGAGTCTCTTTTGTGATGTAAGTTTCCGAGAATTGATGAGTCTCATCAACAGGCTCGTTCGCAATGGCAATCCATTCCGCAGGAGCAGCTACATCGAGTTTCCAAGTACCTTTCAGGTCTGGTTGATCGAAACAAGGGATCATTTTGTTGGCGTGGTAAGGACAGAAGTTAGAATAAACATAGTGCTTCTTGTCAGTGTCAACGAAGCTGTGAAGACCGTTTCCATCGTGAACATAGTTATTATCAAACTCGATTTTCACTACATTCTTGCCAACTTGTTGAAATTCTTTTGGAATTGAAAGGAAGCGGTCATTGAATAAATGAGCATATGAGCCATCTTTCGCTTCGACAACTTTCTCATTCACTGTGATTTTTGTGATTGTTTTCAAGGCGGCATCGAAGAAAAGGTCATCGCTGACAGCAGAAAGAAGGATTGTTGCTGTAAGTACTCCTTGATATGTTTCCTCTCGGGTCAATTTGAGAAATACCTCGTAGTGCAAGTTGCCCTTTTCTGGTGAGAAGAGAGCAAAGCGCTTTTCTGCTTGAACTTTCGTTAAAGGTTCTTTGTACATATTTCTTGTCTATAAAAGATTTGAGATTGATTATGTAATTAACAAAAGATCCAGGTGTTAAAACCAGAGTTCTGAATAAATTTCTTTTCACTAGCAGCCCGCTCTACTTACTAACATAGCTGGTTCTCACTCACAACACGCCTTTTCTCCCAAACTGCGAATGCTTTAGCTACCTTATTCTGTGTCAATTCAGAATTATCTGATCGAGAAAGGTCTATTTGACTGCAAGCACGCAAACCATTTTCCTTCAAGACAAATATCAAACCACCATAAACCATCCTTTGAGGGTCTCACACGTTAAAACTAAGGAGTTTTTATATTTCGGTCTGATACCGCTTTAATTATTCTAATATCATTTATTTTCTCCTGAGCCTGCCCGAAACTCAACTAACAAAAATATATATCATCTTAAAATTTTTAAATTGAGTCTCCTCTGGAATAATCAATGGCAGAACCAGACCATTACGTCGAAAGTTTCGGCTGCTTTGGAAACAAGATCCTCATTTCGCACAGCGGCGCAGAGATGATCATCTCCTCTGCAGGCAGCGGCCGAGAATTCGATAACTATTACGGCTCATACGATCTTCCGAAAAAATTGCTCAATTATAAGAATGCTAAGGAAGTGAACATCCAATTCTCCGCTCTCAAGTCCGGAGCGCATATCGATCTCGTCCCACTTCAACAAATGACAGCAGACATTCAAGGCTTCCCTCCCGTCCTCGAGTCTTTCGAAAAAAGCATAACTATTTTCCTTCAAGGTTTCGAGAAAATCAAGTCGTTTAGAAACTCAATCGACTACCTCATGCTCTTACTGGGATTTTTCCTCGTGGGATGCGGCGGCAGTCTTGTTTTTGTCGAAGGATTGCATATTAAAGCTGGATTCTTCCTCCTCGCCCTTGGGATGATCACAGTTGCTTGGGCAATTATGCGGATGAAATTCGCGGCGAACTACCTCTACTGCAACCTTGTGAGAACTGAGCTGGAAAATATCGTGAAAAAGCATCATAGGGACTTTGAATTGTCAGGTTTCCTCCTTCAGAAATATAAAAAAGGTAACAGGCTAGTGGTAGCGAGATTATCTTCGGTCTGTCAGAGTCTGAATAAGCTTGATGATGAAGAAGAGAAGACTGATGATCTCGAAGCAGCGCTGAAAAGAACCGAAACTTTGGCCTTGTAAAGTACAAGGGAAGTTTGAGGCTGGGTCATTGGGTAATAAGATTAAGAATGCCATGTGGCGTTAATAATGGGATTTTTAGTAAAATTCCGGTTTCTCAAATCTACATTATTTTTTGTGTGGTTGAGATAGGGATGATTTCAGTTAATTCATATAACATAGGATTTATGGCTATGCATAGTTATCAGAAGCTTCAAAGACTTCAATGGTATTATCTAAGATTTTTCTTGTATTAGAAGAGCTGATGGTTGTCGCCTTTGATTGAAAGGAGCATATTGTAAATGTATACCGCCAAATTTCATAATGAACTTTGGAAGCAAATGGATATTATTATTAGATAATATTTTTTTTCACTGTGGTTGACAATTTAGCTTCATTGTTGAAAAGAGGGTCATTAAAAAACGATCATGGAGAACTCATCAGGCATAATTTTGCAAACCCCTTTGAAATTTATATTAAACACCAAATTATTGATTCAGATCAGAAATTGAATCAAAGTTCTTTTATTTGGGATTATTTGATGAATTTATAATTCTGTTCACTAAATACAGTGCAAAGAAATCAATGCTAAGCTTAGCGGATAGCAACGAACCAAAGTACTTAATATGGAGTAGTTCCAATTCAAATAAGATTAAGTTACATGACCTGGAAACAAAAAGTGAATGTGGCGAATTTCAAGGCGCTCAGGCCGCAGGTATGGCCACAACATGGACTCACATCAGAGAACTTGGTGATACTAATATGATACTTTCGGCTTGCTACCCAAACGGCTCATTGGATTTTGCCAATTTTGAAGTATTTGAGATCTCAAGAGGGAAACTAATACCAACTTTTTTATTCTCAAAACTTGATGGAGTGAAGGGACGAGGTGATTTAACCTATAATAAAAGAAGAAATTTCGCAGCTTTGATACCAATCCAAAAGAACATTGCCTATCATCTCTTTGATTGCACTACGCTGAAAATAATTTGTCGGTCCAAATGGCAAAAAGTACATGGTGATCAAATCGAAAGTTTTGATCTCGATTCGTCAGGAAGACGAATCGCTACATTGATAAAGGAGCAGTTTGTTCGATCTCGGATATCGATAACAACGGCAAGTATATTGCCCATGTCAAACTCGATCAGTCACAAGGAGTTGATACGAGAACGAATCGATGTAGATGGAATCCATTGGCTGATAGCTCGATGATTTACTTAGCACATGATGTTAACAAGTTAAACGTTTACGACTTTGAAAAGATGGAATTGATTCTCAAAGAACCACTGAAACTTGAGCAACCGGGAAAGTGTACAAGGTGGATAGACTGCCGATATGATGGAAACTTGCTCGCATCAGCTGGCTGGGATGGCACCACGAAGATCTATGACCATAGAGTAGGTAATATCATAAAAGTAATTGAAGGAAACGACTATGTTTATTGTGTGCGATGGAGTCTTGATGGTGAATATCTCGCAACTGCCAATGCAGATGGGAATGCATATCATACAAGTTTTTCGACTGGAAAACATATTGGCTTTTCCAGCCAACCAAATCTAACCCCAAGCTCTGTTTGCTATGCCTAGAAACCGATGCAGAACTTCTTACATTAAACGATTCGAAAAAATGCATTTATTGATAATTTCTCCGTTTCTCACTTGCGTGAAATATTTGCTAACTTTGCAGCGTAGCTTACGCTGCTCTTCCAATTGAAGAAATTCTATATATAATTTGCAATTTCTAATTAGTAATCCACATATCAATGGCCTAGCTCGAGAATGCATTATTCCTCTTCAAATCTTCATACCATCTCTTTAACCTAAACTCCTTTAAACAAGCATCTTCACTAAGAAAGTTCAACTATTTGGATTGAATATAAATCCAATCCAAAAGGATAAGAGGAACCGTACCGATTATTTTTAAATTAATTAGTTGTTTGTTTTATGTTTCAGTTAAGCACATAGGTTTAAATCAGCTGAAATAATTCCAGAAATCGCGATAAAAACTCTGGATTCATGGCGCTATCTCCAGACTCCGTCACCAAACTCTACGATAACCTCGACGTACGCAACCGAATCGCTGATATTGTTGGTTTCCTAGCCACCCACGGTCTTGAGGACTCCCATCTCAGTCTCTATTCTACCTATTCAACCTCAAGATTTCTATGCAGTATTCTTCCTGAAATTCTCAAACGGAAGACCCTTCACGCAGAAATCGTGATCTCGAGAGACAAACCACATATTCTCTTCGAGGTGTTAAAAAGGTTCCAGCTGCCCGACTCTCCAAACGAGCTTGTTAAAGTCGACTGGGAACATCATTCTGGCCGCGATCGAAGTTCGTTAGTCACAAACCCTGAGTCGCCAGAAACCTCGGTCGCATATGAGCCCAATATCACTGTGAACATCTGGATCACTTGGTGCGGACCACTTAAGAGGTGTCTAACCTCACAAGGTTGGTTTGAGGAAGCATCTTGCTTCGTATACCCTGGAGGCTGGAACTGTCGCTCGATGATCGCAAACGGAATCGAAGGCCTTTCTTCTATTAAAGTAGCTGATGCTAATGGAAAAATGATCCAAACTTTTTCAGCGAAAGAAAATGCAAGTTTGGTCAAAGTTTTAAGCTCGAAATTTGCAGCGAAAAGAGCTGCTGCTGGCAAACATGTAAAGAGCAAGAACCAGCCGTCAGCTTTGTTTACGCTAGAAAGAGAGGATTTTAGGACTGCGAAGAGTTATCTTCAAGATCGGGTTCTGTATATGCTAGAGAAAGAGAATTTGTGTCCTTTGAAAGGAAAATGGGAGGTTGAAAAATCGAAGATTGGAGAAACGACGCAACTGATGTTCTCGCTAACGAATTTTACAATGCTAAACTATAAAGGAAAGGTTATTGATAAAAGATGGAAGCAAATGGATTTTATCTGCGTTACTGAAAAGCTTACGGGAGAGCTAAGAAATTGTCTTGATTCGATGTTTCAGGGGTTGAGAGGTGAGCTATGGAGTCATGAATTAGTGGAGTTGGCAGAGTCGAAAGGAGGAGAGAAGGAGGAGGGATTTGAAAAGGCCCAGGTCAAAGAGAAAATCGATGTGAAAAAGAATGACCATTGCGGAATATTCTAAGACTGTAGCAAGTCTAGGATGAACTGGAACTGAACACGGAGTGTGTTTTGTTGTAAATTTGTAAAAAATAACTGTGCTTTTTAATGTAAAGAGAAATTTTTAAGTTCATAATCGTAATGATTCTTTTTTAATATTCGCTTAAAAGATTGACTTTTAATGAAATTGGCTTTAACTGACATATCCTTTTAATCTTGTCCTTTTGATCATGAGGTTGGAAGCTCGGCTCGTAATAATGAGCAGGGCTGTTACTGTTTCCAAAGTAAGTTATGTAGAATTTAATATTTGCACTTTAATGGGATTCTGATCTTTTCAAATACCACATTTCCCTATGAGCAATCGCAAAGAGAAGTGCATTAGAAAAGGCAACCATCTAGATATTAAACGTATGGACTTATCCTCATCAGAAAGTTTCAATAAAAAATCACTGAGACGGCTCAATGAAGCAGTATTATTTGATACCAGAGAATAAATAATTACCAATATACGAGCTTCCAGTGGCTTTGATAGCTTATTTTTGCTCTCTTCACTATGCTCCGGGACAGGCTCTAAGTCCTGAAATCCTTATACATGGATTTGTAAGTAAGCTGTCATGAAAACGATATAATGCTCCATCTCATCTCGAATTCAATGATCGCGTTTTTGAAAAGAAATTGCTGTAATTTCTCTACTCATTAGCTTTTTGACTATATTAGCTTCAAAACTCGCCTTTTCCAGTAATCATATCGAAATCAATTCGCAAACACCCGATCCAATTGGAATTGATTAAATTCAAATAAATTCGATTAGAAGATTTCCAACGAATTACAGTAAACAGGTCCTTTTTAATACAGAGCATCAGTAGCATGAATAATCACCATAAATCAAAATCAAATCAATTTATAGACCTCCAATGAGATATTCTCAGATCTTTCTCGTTATTGCCCTTTTCGGTATGAAAGATATTAGTTAAATTCATTTTCTCAAACTTCTGGAAATAGGTTGTGTTGCCTTCAGCCAAGATGCCAGTATTGGTGAAGCATTCGGTAATCTTGGTGATGCTATTAAAAATGCAGCCTCAGCTACCTGGGGTGCCGCTACAGATAAAGTGTCGGACGCCGTCGATACCGTTGCAGGCGGAGTGGAGACGGCCGCTGATGCTGTGAAAAATAAAACTTAGACGTTGTTGAAGGCGCCAAAGACGTTGTTGGTGACGCAACTAATGCGACTGCTAATAAACTCAATGAAGTCGCAAGTGACCTTAACAGCCGTACTTTGGAAGATACCGCTCTCACAGATCTGTCCAACAGAACCAATGCGACCATTGCTACAGTCAATTCTACTTCTGAGGGAAAACGAAGACTACGATTTTAAATGGTTATCGGCATCATTAACTCAAATTTTATCGAAATGATGTGTATGAGTAAGCTGATTAAATTTATATAGTATCTGTTGAATGCAAAAGCTTGATAATTCATCTTAGGCGGCCGTGTATGTTTAAAGTATGTAAATACCTGGATTGTGATATTACTAATTTTGCATTACTTAACAGAGTAAACAGCAGATCAAACTATTGAGTCTATCAAGCAATTCCGATTCCATTTTAGATTGGTTTGTAAGTTTGGTGGTTAAAACAGGCAACCACACCAGAATGATTCGCTAATTAGCGTCTCCTCTCAGTAGCACCTTCCCTCAAGTCATACATCTTCTCAAGGGGATCTTCTTTTTTTTTCTTTAGAAATAAACTCTCTCTTCTTTCTGGAAAACTGTGTTTTTCCTGGATCAGTAAAAACAAGGAAATTTGGCAACAACCGTTTCGGAAGAAATTGCTGGTGTAAATCTTTCTTCTCACCGGATCTTCAGAATTCCGCTAATTTTCAGTAAAAAAAAATTTTTTTAATTAAAATTGTGGAGGACAACACTCGAAATCAATCCCGCTTGAACTGGCTTGAATTTCGGGAAAAATTCGAAGAGAAGCGTCTCTCGATTTCCCAGTAAGGACGAGGTCTATTTAAGCTGGAGGTAGGCTCCATGCATAATCCAAACGAAAAGGAAAAATAATTAATATTCACCCTGAACAACAAGCAAGACAGGTTTTATGCGAAAACTCTTAATATTCCTCGCTTTTATTCTCTTCGGTTTGGTTGCTTTGGCTCAAAAAGATACTGATGTGAAAGGAGCCGCCAAAAATCTGGGAAAAACGACTGCTAAGTCCGGTGAGAAACATGTCTCCAACGCCGCGCAAAAGAGTGCTGATAAGGTTTCCAGTGCTGCTGATAAAGTGTCCACAGGAGCCCAGAAAGGTGTACAAAAGGCGAAGAGAGGCGCCCGTAAGGCCAAACACGCTCCACGTATTGCCAAGAAGAAGACTGCCAAGAAATTGAATAGTGCCGCAGATCGCATCAACAAGTAAGTGAAGGTCAATTTGCCAACCTCATCATCACGTTGCAGAACCGGGGAAAAAGGTTCAAATATTAGTAGAAGAAAACTAAGATAATAAGATATTTATTTGATTGAATGAATGATTTATTTTTAAGTATTTAAGATGAATTAGTTGCTTTGACATTGCATAATACTCTTCTCTAAGGAGCTATTTTGAAATGCACTTCTGATTTAAAGAAAAAACAGCAAAGACAAATTTGAAGATTCACCGATTTTGAGTCAAACCTTCGAATAGCAGTGGAATGCCCATCTCATTTCATTGAAATGAAAATACATTGTCTCGTCTTTGTACATTAAGCACGTTACAGGAAAGCTAGCAAAACGGCTTTGAACTCCCATCAGGTTCAGAATTTGTCATAATGAACCTCCTCATCTTGTTTAATTTCGCCCTTCGTTCACTATATCAACTCGAACTATCCGAAACAACGAAAATTTTTGAGATTTTATTTGAAAGATGTTATTAAATGTTTGCCAGTTGAATCAATATCCTCCAATAAGCTTTATTTGCCCTTCGAATCTTCACTTCACAGTATATCCTAATAAAGAAGCTTCCTTCTCAAATTTTCCACGGTTACATTACAAACTTTTGTTGAAAAAGACCTACGCTACTGCTTTTCTCAATTTTTTTTGGGGTATTGCTTTAATTCCAACAAGGTGAAATTGATCGCCGTTTCTTAAACAAAAACTAGCCTGTTTGAGAGATACCTTCCATAAAGAACTTAATAATACAAACACCAATGCAGCTTTCACTGGACTAAGTTCAAAATAAATTCGAATAGAAACTTTAATGATTCTACAGTAGATATTTTGTCTATTTAAACCCAAAATGATCTTCCCATATAATCCTCGCAAAAACAAAAAAATTGAGATTCGATTCTTTTAACAAGTACAACAGATTTCATGAGAAGACTCTTAATCTTCCTCGCCTTTATCTTGTTCGGTATCAGAATTACACTCGTATTAATCGTCTAATAGATTAACAATATTAGGTTTCGTTGCTCTGGCCCAGAAGGATAATTCTGTGAGAGGAGCTGCCAAGAATCTGGGAAAAGCGACTGCTAAGTCCGGTGAGAGACATGTCTCCAACGCAGCGCAAAAGAGCGCAGATGCTGTTTCCGGTGCTGCTGATAAAGTTTCCAGCGGAGCTCAGAAGGCTGCTCGTGGAGCGAAAAGAGGTGTCCGTAATGTTAAAAATGCTCCAAGAATTGCCAAGAAGAAGACGGCTAATAAACTTAATCGCGCAGCCAAACGCATCAACAAATCGTAGACAATAGAAACCTCATCATCGCAACCAGTGGAGCAGAGAGTTCATAGATGAGGAAACAATCATTTCAGAAAATTGATTAGAGTAAATTGAGTCAGTAAGAGACTAATTAGTTGGCTAATTGCTTTTTATGTTGATTTATCCGTTCCACATTGAATGCTATTTTCTTGATTCAACATAAACAAGAGTTTTGGTTAAATATCTAATGAGAATAAAAACTCAAAAAACGTGAATTATCAAATTAGAATCAACAATAAGTCATCACAGCGATCTCTATTGATCTCTCAGGTATAAGCAACTTTGATTTTGAATTTCAGGGTTTATTTACCTACCTCACTCAACTTCATTTATCAATCACGATTTCTCTCTGCCCAAATAAACCATTTCGTATTGTAATTAATCTTTTCGTGTGAAAAGTCTCGACGTCCTTCAATACCTGGATCCATACAACATAGCCTGCGAGTTGTAGAGTAACTCTTCCTCAAAGATAACCCAAAACCATTCGAAATAACAAAATTTTCAATGATATATTGACTCAAGCCTCTAATACTTTCGGCTTCTCTGTAGAGAGAAAATAAAAGCAAGGCTCGCTGATAGACTTTCACCAGGATTTTCCTTCGTCAGGATTTTGCAGGAAAATAATTATTCAAATAAGGCTAAATTTATTCGAGATAAATTCGAATAGAATCTTATAGCGATATGATAGAAATATTCTATATCTCTTTAAGCCAAAAATGAGCTTGGCTTATAATCCTCTTAAGAATAAAAAATTGAGATCAAGCAAGATCATCCTATCCATACAAAGACCAAATCAGATAGTCCATGAGAAAGCTCTTCATCTTCCTCGTTTTCGCGTTCTTTTGTAACTAGATCATCCATTGTCTCATCTTCTAATGTATTTAGGCTGTGCTGCTTTGGCCCAGCGGAAGTCAAATGCTAGAAAAAAGCCTGATAGCGTCACAGATGCCACCAAGAATCTGGGGAAAGCAGTAGTTGGTTCTGCTGAGAAACATGTTTCAAATGCAGCCCAAGGCGTCGCAGATGAAGTTTCTGGAGCTGCCAATAAAGTTTCCAGGGGAGCTCAAAAAGCAGCAGGAGCTGTGGATCGAACAACCAAAAGTGCTGTTAACAAGACCCGCAAGGCTTATCGTGCAGTCAAGAACGCTCCATGGTACCTCAGAAAGAAGACTGCGAATAAACTCAATCGAGCTGCGAAACGACTCAATAACAACTAGAATTGTAACTAGGCATGTGCGCAATCGTTGTCATTATAGACTGATCACTTAAATTGGGACAAGAAACTGAGATTTAAAGAGTTCATTGATTTTTTGTTTTTTTAGTCCTATTAAATCTCTTTATTTTGATAATGCATGTTAATTGCCCATTTGAAACGGCAATTTACTAATGATTGATTAGAACGAAAATCGAAAAATGAGACCATATTTTGATATGAGTGAATTCGGATTTTCTGTAGCCTAAATACCCCTCTCTTTAGTAGGTGAAAAACACAACAATATGGTTTTGTCATCGACGAATACAGAACTGTGGCTAGGTGCAGCCAGATAACACAAATTTTTGCAGGGAGAGTTAGTTTCGCGCAAGCTTCATTGCAAAAGATTTATTTATTAAACATTATTCTGAAGTTAAAACTGAAGTTCAACAGTTCTCAACAAATCAAGTTGATGTCTGTTTACAAACAGCTTAGTTAGATTGTTTCTTCGATAAAAGATCTTAAAACTCCTTATTTTATGAATAATTATGAATGATATCACAAGCTCAATGTAATTCGAATTGGATTGATATCAAGATAAATTCGAAAAGAAAATTATTGGGTTTTGACAGTAAAGATTCCTTCTATTCAACCTCAAAGTATAATTCTCGAGAAACAAAAATAATTGAGACTTGTCTCGGCCATTCTATTCTAACCGCACATTAAACAAGCACTTTTCAACAAATGAGAAATTTCCTTGTATTTCTCTCCTTTGTCTTCTTAGGTATCAAAATCGCACATTTTCATGGTTATTTTTCATTTTCGAATAGGATGGGTTGCTTTGGCACAGCAAGATGAGAGCATTTCTCAAGCAGCTGAGAATTTGGCGGACGCCACGAAGAATCTAGGCAAAGCGACTGTTCATTCTGCTGTCGGTGGTGTCTCAAACGCTGCTCAAAACGTCGCAGAACACGTCTCTGATCAAGCTCAGAACATTGCGGAAGGAGTCCAAGGTGTGACGGATGCTGTGGATCAAAAAACTCAACGTGCTGTGGAGAAGGCCCATAGAGCTTATCGTAAAGTCAGAAATGCTCCTTTGTGGTTGAGGAAGAAGATTGCAAATAGACTCAATCTGTGGGCAGATCGCCTTAATGAAAATTACTAGCATCGTAGTCTGAGATAGAGGAAAAAGTCCTTTCATTGGTGCTTCAATATAATAATATCAACACTATATGGAATATGGATTTAATTAATAGATGAGTAATCATTTTCATATTATATACCGTTGCTAACTTTAGGATTAACAGTAATGAAAACCGAATTAACCGAACAAAAAAAGAGGAATCTAATTACACGAAGAATCAACAAACTTGAAAGTTATGTTATAAGATTGTTTGTGAGAAGTGCAGCAAATGACTTGAATAGATGTAGAGGTTGTCCTGATTTATAAGGTAGAATAACAAATAGTATCTTAACAATAGAGGTTTATAGAAAGGAGTATTTCTTCGAGGATATAAAGCCCTTGATACATTTTTGTAATGAGGAATAACTTATTAACCGAAACAGAGTTCACTTCAAAAGGAAATCTCAAAATCTTATTTGGAAGAATATTGAACAAAATGGTATTTCAATAGATTGAAAAATCAATCTGCAGTAACTTGAAATTTTGGTACTAATCGTCTAGACTTAGACTTCCCAAGAGCCTCCTTTCAGATTTTACAAATTTCATGCGAAAGAGACGCATCCCTCATAAGGGGAGATCTGAAATTTGCTTTGAATGCAAAAAACTTTATGCATTCTTCAGGATTTCAAGATTTTTCAGAAGTTTGAGAGTTCTTTTAATATTTTTTCCCTGCACAATGAAACAAGTCTTCTCTTTTTTTTTAAAAAGCTCTTTCCAAATAAAGTCCACTATTGCCGGAGGTTTATGCCAGAGTACTATATATATGTGACATTAGTTCGAAAAGAGAAAAATAACTTGAGATATATCGCTAAATTATTCGCTTTGGAACGTACTTTCGATAAATGTTAATCGAAATTCATTCGTTTGGATTCAATTTACTGATTTATATTCTCCTTTTCTTTCTTTTCTGAAACATTGGTGAAAAAAAGTCTCAAAAAGGCTATCTATCGGCTCGTGTCCCAAGATCAATATCAGATTATGTAAAATGACAATATTAAAGCAATCTGACAGCCCTTTATTTGAATAGTTATCATGTTGTCAATAATATTATCTAAATAACCCAAAATGTATTTCACTCAGAAAAACTTTGCTTCAATACAATATCCCTGTAAGAAAAAAGGAAAGAAATGCTTGCTGAAGTAGCTGTAAGACCTAAAATGACTTTTTTCTATTTCATTCTGCATAATAGTTTAAGAAGTAGCTTAGTTTTCCAAAAATATATATTTCTTTATACTGTAAATTACTGTGTTGGCAACTTCTATTGGACAATTTTACTTCATTAACTCCTTAGAAAATAAAGTCAGCCCTTAAGGAAATAGTCTATTTGTAATACCTTTTCGAAAAAGATTTTTAATACTTCATTTTCTTCAGTAATAGATAAAATTATTAATCAAATAGAATTCGTTACCGGATTTCAGTAAAGATTTCGCCTATTTAAGCAAATAAGGAGATTCATTTATATAATCTTGTGAAAACAAATTTGAATTGAGAGACAGCCAGCTCATTTCATCTCTATAGAGAACGCCATTACATAATTATAATGAGAATATCACTCATTTTCCTCATTCTTGTTCTGATTGGTAGCTATTTTACTTACATTCCTCTTCATCTCTCATCTATTATTCATGGTTAGGATGTGTGGCAAGCGTAGCTGGAAAGCAGATCGGATTTGGCAAAGCATTGGGAAATTGGGCAAGGGCCACTAACAATGTAAGAAAAGCCGCAGGCCGTGCTGTTGGCAGAGGAGCAAGAGCTGTAGGGAGGACAGGCGCTAGGGCCGCTCGTGGGGTGGGAAGAAAAGTTGGTAGAGGTGTTCGTGGCGTAGGAAGAGGAATCAGGCGCGGTCAGCGGGCGACCAGGAGGCATACTGCTCGAGGACTCAGACGAGTTGCAAGAGCCATCGATTAATCCCAATATGACAAAGATAACTCCTGGAGTCCACAGAACAAAGGTTTTATTAATCCTCTCAAGGGAAAAGCTTCAATAAGATATAAGTTTACTTACTGACTGAAATGTAATTTTTCTCTTGTTGAATCAATTTCTTTTCCGATAAATATATATATGAATCAACGAGCTAAATTGGAGGCTAGAATTAATATAATTCGATCTATATTCCTCAAATTTAAATCAACGAGAAAGTTTCATGGCATTAAAATCTAGCACATCGCAATTTGACATGTATCGCCATGACAGGCTTCAAATTTATTGAATAAGAATGATTGAGTGGCCAATTTATTTTATGGTTTCAATCTTCAGTTTGTTACGATCCAATTGGACGAAGCTGCCGTTTTAACAACCAGAAAGCCGTAGAACATAGGAAGAGAAGCATTTTTAATTATAAAGTTGTTTAGCAAATACTTTCTAAACTATACGAAATCGCAGTGCGATGAATCTCGGTATCAATCAGATAAATTTCGGAACCGTGTAAAAAATTGGTCCTGGGATTCTCTGAATGGAAATTAATATTCCCATCTTCAAGAAAGAAAGACTTATCTCGAGATTAACACACTTTATCGTGGGTAAAAAACAAAAATGATCATTTCACTAATCCTGTAAGTTTTTCTTCTAATTGTAAAAATGTTGTAAATAACCAAGATTTCTCGAGAATTAAAAACAAAAAGTGTTTATGTTTGTTTAGCGAGAGTCCTATTTTGTTAGTAGAACGATAGATGAAAGTCTTATTACAGAAGAGGTCTCTAGGAATATCAGTCGATTTCGTCCAAAACAACCAATCGGCCTTACTATTTGAAAGCACTCGAATTCGGACATTTTTACCCAGAAGAATTTGTGAATTCTCGAGGTTTTGATATTGTTAAAGGAAAACTTCGGATTTTGCAGCGATTTTTTATATCTCTTTTTTTTTTGTTTCGCTCTCTCTCTCTGTCAAAGAAATCCAGTGAAAAATTCGGGATAAAAAAAACAGTTTAGATAGAACTATGTAGAAAAAACTTGCAGCCCAGCTGTTAGAATTTTCAGTGTAGTTTGGTTCAGAGTAAAATAATTAATATAGCTACCTTTTTGGCAGTGCATATGAATATTAGATTGGGGATAGGAACCTTCACGGGAAAATTTTGAAATTAATTAGGTTTCACCCTCATTATGAGATTTGGTCACCCTCATGATGAAATATTAGGAAAAATCGATTTCTTTGAAATAGAAACACAGACACGGGCATTTTCAATTAAATGAAAAACTAATCTACTGGTACTTGAAATATTGGCACTACTCATCTATTCTGCTCAGACTTCCCACGAGACCACTAATACTATTCAGATCTAACAAATTTCGAGATTTTATCAGACAAGTTGAAGAGTCCTTGTAAAAGTTCTGGACCATTAAACTTGGTCCTTTTCTTTTTCGATGCTATTTCGAGTCCATTTTCGTCGGCCCATTGCGCCAAAGTACTATATATATGTGACATTAATTCGAAAAGAGAAAAATAACTACAGATGTATCGTTAAATAAACAATGGAACATACCTTTCCATAAATGCAACAACAACAAAAAATTCGTTCGTTTTGGATTCAATTTGCTGATTGAGATTCGTTTTTTCTTTTCTGAAACATTGGTGACAACAAGTATCAAAAAAAACTATCTTTCCTTGTTTAGCAAGATTAATAGCAACTTCTTTTAATATGATTTTTTTTCAAGGGATCTTAAAGTCCTTTGCTGAGCAATCGTCGTGATAACAAATAACATCATCTAAATATACTTAAATTGCAGTCCAATAGAAAAAAGGCGATCTCTAGTTGAAGTTTCTCTGTAAAAAAAGAAGCAAATGCCTGCTGGAATTGTCACAAAGCCTAAAACAACTTTTTTTCGATCTTATTCTCCATGTTTGCTTAAGAAGCAGCTTAGTTTTCCAAAAAAGAGATATTTCTTTATACTGCCTCTTACTGCGTCAGCAAATTCCATTGGAAAAATTTTCCTCAGTAAGCTTTTTCGAAGATAGTGTCATTCCTTGAGGAATCGTCTATTTATCATGCCTCTTCTAAAAGGATCTTCAAAACTTCACCTTTGTCAGTAAGAGAATTAATCATTAGTGTTCAGGCCACTATCTAATCAAAGTTACTTGCCTTGAAATAATTCAAGGTGACTTCGAATAGAAATCTTTAGTTGATTTCAGTAAAGATTTCGGCTATTTAAGCAGAAAATGAGCTTCAATCATATAATCTTGTGAAAACAAATCTGAATTGAGAGACGATCAGGTCATTCCATCACCATTACATAATTATAATGAGAATATCACTCATTTTCCTCATTCTATTTCTGATTGGTAGCTATTTTACTCACACTCCTCTTCATCTCTCATCTATTATCCACGGTTAGGATGTGTGGCGAGCGTAGCCGGAAAGCAGATCGGATTTGGCAAAGCATTGAAGAATTGGGGTAAGGCCACAAACGATCTAAGAAAAGCCACGGGTCGTGCTATTGGAAGTGGAGCAAGAGCGGTGGGAAGAACAGGTAAGAGAGCCGCTCGAGGGGTGGGTAGAAAAATCCGCAGAGGTTATCGTGGTGTGAAGAGAGGAGCCAGACGCGTTTCGCGTGCTGCTAGGAGGAAAACTGCTAGAGGACTCAGACGAGCTGCAAGAGCCATCGACTAATCCTTATATGAATAGAGCGAACAAAAGTTTCATCAATAATGAAATTGTTTCAATAAGAGATGCGATTACTTCCCAACTGAATCTTATCTTTCCTTGTTGAATCGATTTCTTTTACGATATCTATATATATGTGAATACAACTAGTTCAATTTGAAGCTAAAATTAAATATATATTCTTCAAATTTAAAAACGATAAAAGGGTCGAATGATGCTAATAATTGACAGATCAAAATTGGCACACTGAAAATAATGACGTGCTCAAAAAAGTAATGAATAAAAAAGGATAATAGAGTGAATCCAGTTAGATTTCATGATTTCAATCTTCAGTTTGTTAATGAATTGGGAAATCTCCCCGTTGTTACTAGAATGGATGAAGATTAAGCTTCCTACCTTTAAAAAAAAACTCATCTTGTGACCTCCTTGCTTGAAATACAAGTATAAAGCGTCTATCCAACGTATTTCATTTAAAATAAAACATTAGAATCGAATGATCTAATGAGGAACACTTACAGCGATTTTCATGCAGTGTTTTTTTTCTCTCGATCAGCGGGCTGAATGAAAATGTTTGTCTTGTTTTTTGAGTTACACCTGCAAAGTTCATTGAGAAAGGCTTTTTAGGAAGTCTGCTTTGAAGCGCGTGGGTTATTAACAGTATAAAAAAAAGTGAAAGTCTTTTTTGTTTCAGAACAAAAAAGTAGCCTTGTTTTAATCTATATGTTTGCTAAAAAAAATTGGTTTCTTTGAAATGGAAACATGGAAACGGGCATTTTCAGTTGACTGAAAAACCAAGTTATAAAACTGATAATAATATCATTACATTTGTTCCTCAGCCTCATACATGATTACAACGGGCAAATTGATACCTTTCAAGTCTTCCAAATTTGAACCGGTTCTGTCTGAAGGAGCCACATCTCCCTGGAGGGGATCTCGAACCTGCTTGGATGGAAGATCTTTATACATTTTCAGTATTTCAAGGTTTGTAAGGCAAGTTAAAGAGTTTTTGTCATCTCCCTTAATAATGAAACAAGTTTCTTTTCTGTTATATAGGCTTTCGAAAAGTTATCCAGCATTGCCAGAGTTTTGTTTTAGAGTACTATATGCAACTTTCGTTCTAAAAAGGGAAAAATAACAGTAGATATGCCGTTATATTGTCAGCATTGGAATGTGCCTTCCAATAATAAACGTTTTAAGAAAAGTTAGTCGTTTTTAATTCAGTTTACTGATTGAGATTCTTTCTTTTCTGAAAATTG
>ENA-UOUE01000645-UOUE01000645.1-compost-metagenome-genome-assembly--contig:-NODE-645-length-27338-cov-11.878801_pt1 | contig 27338 bp, 15 predicted proteins | sample MGYA00238146_ERZ747223 | MGnify/ENA primary metagenome ERZ747223 (study PRJEB28781, sample SAMN06268865) | compost metagenome | isolation source: single cell | place: USA: California, Emeryville, Joint...
AATAGTTATGAAGATACGATATGATACTTCTGGAGAAGTTGCATCAGGACCTTTTTATCAAGAGGTTTGATCACAGTTTCTACCGCTCCTACATCAAAAAACTCCTGCTCTTTCTCTTTCGCTGTATGAGCAGTGCATCCAATAATATTTATTTTCCATGGCTCCTGCTGCTGCGAATTCCACAAATTCAGCTCTTGAGCAGTCTCATATCCGTCTTTGACAGGCATATTCCCATCTAGAAAAATCAACTTGAATCTCTGACAAAGAAGAGAACATTTTTTCGCATTCTTTACCATCTCCAAGCATTCTATCCCAGAATGCGCTGTTTCTAGTCCCACATGAGTCGAATCTAGCAAAACCTTCATCGTAAATAGATTAAAACTATCATCATCGACCACCAGCACCGGCGGACACGTGCACGCTGTGCTGAGCAATTTGCTCGTTTGAATTTGTGAATTTACGCTTGTTATTGCCTTACAATTAGAGCAATTTTCTTCTATTAAACAGCAAGGATGGTCAGATGGGTTTTTCCTTGGACTCAATAATTGCGGATTTTGCTTTACAGGGCTTGCTTTATGTCCTGCTTCTACGATAGGGAAATTATAAGGGTGATATTCACCGTATTTTTCTTCATCGATAAACTCAGAGCTATTTTCCTCTTGCTCGTCTTCCTCGGTAACGAGCGCCGGGATGGTTCCCTCCCGCTGAGACAGCAAGGGCTGGAGTGATTCACGGTCTGTAGCGAGAGAGTCTCCACTAGCAGCTCTCATTCGGGTCGTGTTAGATGAAGACTCATTTCTAAATACCTTACGAGATTTGAGAATAAACCATGCGGTTGTCCCAGAACCCCACTCTGATTCGAATTTCAAACCGCCCCTTTGAATATTCTTTGGACCGAGCAGAATTGCGAGGGAGTTTGCGATGGAAAGTCCTAGTCCAGCCCCCGTTGAATTCTCTGATTCGAGACCTCCGAGATCAATCTTTTCGAATTTTTTCATCAGTTTGCCGATATCTTCCTTCTTGATTCCCATCCCGGTATCTGTCACGCCGATTTTCACCAACCCATCTACGTCTAGATTCGCGTATAGCCGTATCAAGCCTTTTGAAGTGAATTTATACGCGTTGCTCAATAAATTTAACACTATTTGGGTGAGTCTGTTTGGATCAGTTCTAATTTTTGCAGGTATTTGACGATCGACAGTTAGAGTGAACTCGAGTTTTTTCAGTTTGCACTGATGTTCAAACAGGTAATGACACTCTTGTAGGACGGTCCGCAGGTCGACGACCTGAGAAACCAGTCGCAGTTTCTTCTCTCGGATTTGCGATATGTCAAGAATATCGTTCACTAGGTTCAGGAGAAGTTTTCCACTTTTGAGCGCCGGATGCAACAGATTCATTTTAATATCCATGGGAACGTCATTAGATTTGATCGCTTCGTCCAAGAGATTGATATTGCTATTGACCGGCGTCCTAAGCTCATGGGAAACTGAAGCAAGGATGTCGTCTTTGTATTTGGAGGCTTGCTCCAATTGATTCAGTAGCTGAAACTCAGGAGCTTGTCTGATAACCACCAACAATGAGCGTTTTTCATGGAATAGTACCTGCGATATTTTTATCTCCACTGTCTGCTGAAAACTCTCGCCTTTATCCCATTTACCTCTGTAGACCAAACATTTCCCACCTTCTTTTGTTGGGGAAGTTGGTTCCTTTCCGCCTGCACTTCCCTCTTTTCCAGACGAAGTCTGCTGCTGTTGCACTGGTTTTTTCGCAAGGTCCGTGAGTATAAACTTTAAATTGTGAATATCCTTTTCTAAATCATGCAAAGCTTTTCCTTTTTCGAGGTCATCTATCATTCGCAGCTCAAGGAATTGGTCCCAAAATGACGGAGTTGCGCCTTTCTCGCCCTGTCCAATAAAATTTGACGAAAAACACTTGTTAAAATACTTCTGTTCAAGAGTCTCGCTGTCTATTAGGACGATACTCTCAGGGATGAGATTAAGAACCTCCTGATGAATAGAATCGTTCTCTTCGAGATTCATCTTGTATCTGAAGAGATCTTTAAAGCTCCTCTCAGCACGGAACAGAAAAGCTCCTGTATAAAATGTAAATAGCACTACTCGCAATGTGATTTGGATTTTCCGATCAACAGGCTGAGTTTTCGAATGCCAGCTGGCGACTAGGATTGCCGTTGCGAGCTGAAGAATAAACAGAGTGAAAGAATGCCAACTACTGCATATAATTTGAAAAATAAGGCAAAATATCACGATATCCGCGCCAGCAAGTATAGAAATGAATGTGTTTTCTTCGCTATTCTTATAGTCCAACATTGCGTAAAGGAAAATCCCGAAAAGGACAGTGACTCCAATCTTTTCTTTCAGCTGGCTGATCAGCAGCTGCTTTCGAGTTCTATTGCGTGTGATAAGAGTAGTCCGAAGAAAAATCTGGAGAACAAAGGGAATGAGCAATACCGACACGCTCCATAGAATCACCGTGGAGATTGGACTTCGATAGTATAAATTAATGCCAGCTCGTAAAAGACAGTAGATCGCAGTGTAAAGCTGAATAAAGCGAAGCTCTTTTTTGCTTTTATTGATATAATAGTTTTGGATCTGCCTTTCGAAATTGCTTTCTTGTTTAAAGAATGCCATGGTTAATTATTTAAATCTTTATATTTGGAGCGTTTAATTATGAAAGAACCTTTATTTTTAATTTACACTGCAATCAGGAAATTACAGCCTACGGAATAAATGCACACAATAAATTTTCAAAGAGAAGGGAAGCGTTTATATTCAAAGTCTTTCTGTATGTTATCTTTGCCGGTTAGGACTCAATGGAGAAATTTAAAGTTCTAACATAATAAATGTAGATATGTGGGTTTTTTGGTTCGAATTAAACAAAAGTTTTATTCAAATTAATTACGTCCTGCTGTTAGGATTGGAAGAGGGTAAGCTCAATAAAATGCTTTAATCGGCTCGAGGTTGTTAAGACTTGAAAGTAGGAGTGTATCTTAGCCTCGTTTGGATATGATAGTTCTGCCTTTTTCAGACCATCTTAGATTCTACATCTAAAATGTATCCGCAATCAATACGTACCTTGGTTAAGAAAGAGAATGAGAAATTTGTACTAGTATTAGCTTTTACCATGGTCCTGTCGTCGCAAGGAATTCAAAACCACAGATTTTCTCGGTCAAAAAATTTAGAGTTGTGAAAGCTTTAAACTGATCGCAAACAAAGATCGAGTGATCATTGGAAATGAGTTAAAAAGAAATCCAATAATGAAAAAAATTCTTTCAATAAATATTTGACTCTAGCATTCTTGCTCATGACTAATTCGAGTAAGCCTCATAATGTGGCATTCAGGAGATCATAGAATCTTTACGCGAACTTTTACATATTGAATGAATGATATAACAAATTCCCATGTACGAGAAAAATTCAGAGGGCTTTTTTATCAAACTGAGGCTGGATAACTTGAAATTAGCCTTCATTTTTGCAAGTTGAAGGCTGGTAGTTTTGTAAATCCAAGTCCTCATTTGGAGATTTACAATATTAATCAATTTCCATGAAAGCACTGAACTTTATTTGCTTTTCTTTTCTGATGTAATATCATTCAAAGACATTATCGATATTATCGATGAGCCTTGTTATTAGTTCGGATTAGAACTATTAGCATTTTCTCTTAATTATTATGAATTGGATACTTGTATATACAGTATAGAATCCGATTGTCGAACTCGGAGCTACGAAAAACAGGAAATTATGCTCAAGAAAGAGAACACAAACAGAAACACATCATTCTCTTTTTTTTGAAATGCACTGAAAATCAATTATGGCCAAAATTTGTTTATAAGAATATATGTCTTTACATCTGCACTAAAGTTTCTCCGTACTCTGGAGCGTTGAGTTAAAAACTAATTCTTTGAGCAATAAATTCTCCTCTCTGTCGATTAATTATATGAGTTAGTCATTATCTCATTAGAATAAGAAAGTTACCTCAAGGTTTTTATCGTGGTCATCACCGCATCTAACGCCAACATGTGTACGTTCATTTCGTTAAACAATTGTCTCTCTGCAAGCCCCAAACCCACATCATCGTTTTCATTAGTTACCTGGCTCCCTTCTGCAGTCTGTGGTCATAAAATAGTTATTATACGCATTTTTGAGAGATAATTACAAGGGTGTTTTCTTTATGAAGGAGTTTTCTCGTGGCCAAGTACCATTCAACCGTCCCCATAGCAGGAGGACTTTGTCTAGCTTTCGCTCTTCTCACTCTTTTCTTTTTGTTGGCATCCATTCTTTCATTGAACTCCCTAGGCCGAGAGTCACGGGTGTAATTTAGATGCTCGTAGAAACAGCTTCCCGGTTGACTGCCATTGATAATAACTTCTATAAATAAGCAGTCCTCCAGCTATAATAAAAAAATTATTCTTGGAGCTTGTAAGTTGATAAATCCATACCTTTTGTTTGAAGACAGTGAATGTGGGGCAGTTGCTGAATAGAGGGAGGATTTGAGCTACGAATTTCCCTTCATTTTTGATTTCAATGTGTGATCCATCGTCGTTCCAGCTGATGATCTCATAGTTTACTGGATTCTAGTTAGAAAAAATAACGTTAATCACACGAACCTTCAAGACATATTATATACATCAAGAACCTTGTAAAGGGTGTCAATAAACTTATCGCATTGATAGGAGGCCCAAATCTTGCGACTTGACTTCACTTTTTGCTTTAACGTAGGGAGGTTATAAGTTTCCATTCTCTTATTAGGCAGATGGCTCTGATAATATGATTTTCTTTCGGTAAATTGTAATTATTATGTAAACAATCAAGCTCGAATTAAATATATCATATGGCAAAGGAATAGTTCCTTCCGAACCGCATTTGGAATCCAGAAGTACTCCGATTTGGAAAAGGCATTTTATTTTTTATCAACTCGAGTTCTAAGAAGCTTCTAATTAATACTTCTTAAACCTAAATGCTCTTTTATAATTAGTAATAGCATTCTTTCTCTCATTCTAAAACTGTTCGAAAATTAATCAGCAGAAGAATCCGAGGAATTGATTCTGTTATAATTTTTTCTGGTTCTTAATTACGTAGAACCGTTCTCATTGGAATATAGCTTTTTGAGGCAAATCTAGCGCTGTGTTCCAAAGTTGTAGGCCTTTCGATCGGAAGACACGATAAGCATGAGACAGCTTCAGCGACGAGAACCACGCAATGCTATGTAAGGAGCTTGTAAACGATCTGATCCTGGTTTTCACGAGTAGTTTAGAAGAAATAATAGAAATATATGCGGTTTGGAATAATTCGAAGGTGTTTAGTTTTAGAATTTGGTTAAGTATCGAAACCGGAAGCTTCCGCTTCCATAGTATTCTGCTTTTCTGAAATTCCAAAGAAGCTACTGACACGAAGTGGAACTGGCCTATGAATATAAGTGATGGGTGTGGACAGTAGACTCTATCAAGTGGAATGTCATTTAAATGCACCGTTGGATTTCCTCCCAGCTAATGATTGCGTGTCTTGGATATAAGAGATTAAAATGAGTGACGATCATTGATCATTGTGCTGAAATGAGGACAATTAAGTCATTAGGTTCCAGCTTTCTCGCAGGATGTAAAGCTTTTGAAGGGACAAGAAATATCAAGGCTTAACCAAAGTTTCTAAATCAAATGCATTTCATCAATAAAAAAACAAAAAGGAACAAATTCGATGAATTATGTCACTTCATCTGTGTATTAGATGTAGGTATGCGTAACTCACACAGCTACATGAAACATTTGCTCATGTACGATGCGTTTCACGTTCGATTTAGATGCTTTCACTAAAAACCTATATTTCTATTGCCTTCCTAATCACGAATTACAAATAGTTATACTCTCAGTTGCCAATAAAGACAGCCATATTTTACAGTAGCTTGATGAATTTACTTTTTAACTGCATTGCTGCTTCTAATCACACTCACTTCAAAGAGGCTTGCCCCATTTTAAATACTGATAATTTGGCTTTGAAGAACATTATTTAGCAAGCCAATAAATCGATATCTAACTAAACTCTCATAAGAATATACAAAAACGACCTTTAAAAAATTCAGATTTGAGATTCTCCCACAAGAGCCGCAAGTATTCCATATACTTATTATGAATTTCCCCTCACTGTGCCGTCAAATCTATTTTCGTAGTCTGCTGGCTTGCTATTGTTACATCCTTTTCATTGTGACTTCCATTTTCTTCAAGCAATTCTCTTATGAAAGTGAAATTTTTCACTCGATTCCTCGTTTTGTTCGATTCTACGTAATCTTCATCTAACAGAAGCGGCTGATTTTCCTTTTTTTATAAAAAATTATGACTTTATTTCTAATCTAATATCTTACCACCATGAGTTGCTCTTCATCCTGCTTCTGGATCTCCTCAAGATACGGCGGAGTTATCTCTTTTCTCTTCAATTTCTCCCAATCAATTCCATCAAAAAATGGATGTTTTTTAATCTCATCCTTGTCGTCAACGCCTAATCTTAGCTCTGGCTGCCTCTCCAACAACCCCTACAATACATTTCTTTAGCAGCCCGTAATCAGACCTAATTTACCTTGATCAAGTGTCTCTCAGTCTCTTTCAAAGTAGAAGGAATCTTCAAGTCTCCCCTCTTAATTCTGGCATAGAGTTTATTGATATCCTCAGTATAATACGGCGGAAACCCACATAGCATCTCGTACATCACGATTCCATAGCCATAGATATCAGCAGATTTCCCAGCACCTAATAACTATTAGCTTTCTTCAAATCACGCGATTTTACCTCGATGAAACACCATCTCAGGCGATAGATAAGCTGGAGTCCCACAAAAAGATTTTGCTATTTTATTGTCGTCGACGTGTTCCTTCGCGAGTCCGAAATCAGCTAATTTAATATGCCCGTCCTCAGCAATGAGAATATTTTCTGGCTTGAGATCACGGTAGATGGCGTCCATCTTATGCAGCTCCTCTATTGCAAGCAGCAGCTCAGCCATATAAAATTTCGTTGCCTCTGAAGAAAAAATTTCTTTTTTCGCAAGGAGAAGCCCGAGGTCACCTCCAGAGCAATAATCGATCACCATATACAAGAACTCCGGCGTCTAATGAATCGTTTCGTTCAGATTTATGAAGTTAAACAGTGATTACTTGAAAAGCATAGTGTAATTTGAGGATAAAAGGGTGATTGGCTCTCTTTAATATATTGGCTTCAGTTACAGCGTATTTAAGCTGGTTATAAGTGATCAGTTTCTTCTTATTCAAAACTTTCATTGCGTATATTTTCCCTGTGTCTTTTTTCATGACCTATAAGTGAAATTCATTGGAAATAGCTTTGAGGAAGAGCGTTACCTTATAAACGCTTCCAAATGATCCTTTTCCTAGCATTTGTAGCACTTCAAACGATTTGAAATTCACAACTTTTTTCTTTGGTGTTTCAGGGATTAGTGATGGCGAAAGAGGCTTCATTTTTCCATTTGTTAACCTTCGTGGCCTTGTGGTAGTCTCAGCCTAACAGATATTAAATAAATAAGTTGCTTTTGGTTTCTATTTTTACAGGTGGAAAATCTTTTTCTCCGAGTCTCACTACTTGGTTCGGAGTTTCTCGTTCTTTTTCAAGAATTGCCAGAGTCTGCGTGCGCTGATCAGATGCCTCTCCTTTGAGATCTTCATTGGCGGTTTGTTCAAGGAAACGGCAGTAAATTGTGGCTTGGTAGATGTAAGTCACCCATTTGATCACCAAATCCTCAGAATAGGTTGCCAGGATCGCTCTCTTTGGGTACCAAACCTCGAAATAATAGTATTTCTTGCTTAAAAAGAACCCTTCGTTAACTCGTTGCACTTTAATTACTTCCTTAAGAGGAACGATCTTCCTAACAATCATTAGGTGAGAGTTAATAAACCCCATGGATAAGATGATAATCTACCTGTGTTTTTTTGGATAATCAGTTTCTCTTTTATAGCTAGTTAGCGTTCCTTGATCAGGATCCAGTGCATAGAAGCGCTTTTTCATATTAAAAATAAAATTTCCAGTCTGCAGGACCCAGCCGCTGATTTTCGGAGGCCGAGGCGGGACAAAAATCTTTGACCTTTCAATCTACAGAGCGAGTATATTAGACAAAGTTACTATTATAAAACTACTTCGATTTTCTTAGCTTCAGCTTGCTCCAGCAATTTCCGGACCTCATCGTTAACGACGATATCAAGAGGAATTGCTCCGTCCTCATTTTTTAACCTATGTAACAGTAAATTCAACAATTACAATAATTAACGAACGTAATGTCAGCTCCCGCTTCGAGCAAGGCCTTCACAACATTCACATTTCCTCTCTTCGCAGCAATATGCAAAGCAGAGCCTCTTGATGTCAATCGATTCACTTGAACGGTCTTTGACTTCAAAATCGGGTCGAGTACTAACCCCGAAGAGATGAGCAATTTTCCTTGCAAATAATTCAATTACTTTCAAGATTTTCTTTGTAAACTGCGAGTTGAAGAGGCGTCCATTCATCATTGCTCATTCTGTCTAAATCAGCATTGCTACACACAGAATCAGGTATGGGAATCCCAGAAATTTATACTTCGCGAGGAGTATTTTGAATACACCATTATAACCGAAATATATCGAATAATGCACTGCATTCCAACCACCAGTGCCATTGTCATTGACTAAAGAGCTTATTTTATTGCGTTTTGCAGTTGGATCAGGTGATTTAATTTCTTCCTTCGTTTCATTGGGACCAGAAAGTTTATATTCCTCTTCTTCGCCACTCTTTTTTAGAAACTCAGCAATCTTTTCTTCATCTCCTTGCTTGCACAGCTATTTATGAATTAATAACTACATTGCAGCAATAAGTAAGCACTTTCAAAAAATCCTCGAGTTCGTTGTTCTTGCTGATCAGAGGCGAAGGGAATTGCTCTTCATTATCGGATCCCGAGTCATTCGAGAGGGAGGTTTTCGGTGATTTCGATTCTTCTTCAAAAATGGTGTTGAGGATGCCCAACTTTGCAAAATAATGTCCTGTTTGACCCATCGGAAGCTAATAAAAGCATAAAGATTTCCATGCGTGACAAAAAAGAGAGAGAGAAACCTCGGCTTTTGTTGATTCTTTCGATATCTCTGCACTTTCAAGGAAAATTATGCTTTTTTCTTTGACTCCATAGTCACTGAGGGGGTCCTTCGGGTTTATTTTTTGCTATTGAACCAGAGAAAATAGGGATTAAGCATGGAATGCTGAAAAAGTGTTTGGGTACGATTTGACCAGAGTTTTTAATCTTGATGATTTGATTTTCTGGTGGTATTCCAAAACTTTTTTCAATTTCTTGTTGGAGTACTGTCCCGTCGCTATTTTCGTCGACCTCGATGGCGCGGGTAGACATATGTCCCATAGGTGCGCAGTACCTGACGATTATCTTCATGACTTCTTAAGTGTAATTGTTAGTAATCGAATTTTAATGCGTAAATTTTATTATACTTAAACTTTGTTAGATAATTCAAGATCGTCAAAGAGTCAAATGGCGCATAGAGACTCATGACCAGAAAGAGAAATAATACCGAGTTCTCTCTGTAGATAACTTATCTAGTCGTTTTCGATTCAAACCGAAAGATATCCGAATTCGCGGTTTCTGGAAGGGATATTTCAACGACTATATATTTAATATGAGGCTTTCTGTGTCTTTTTTGAGAGTGTACTGGGACAGTAAGTCTGTGACTCCGGGAACCTAATTATCTTCTTTGAAATGTTTGAAGGAACTCTAGCCTGAAATAGTTTTGCTGACTCCGGAAATAAATACCGTAGTTACTGGATCGTAAAGGTATCAAAGACTGTATTAGTTGAGGTATACTTGAAAAGAATTTTTATGGGAACAAACGAGCAAGTTAACCTTCATCACTAATGGAAATAAACTTTCAGTGAAAAAGATTTTCGCCAGAATAGACAAACATTTCTTGTGAAGACTCAAACAACGGTATCTCTCAACTTCATATCTGATCATGTTGGATTTATTCTGAGAAGTGAAGGGTTAAAGCATCTGGCCAGAGAGCAAAAATCAAAGAAAACATATAACAAAAGAGCAGCGGCAAGAATTAATCGCTTGGAAAATACAAATGATGAATATGATTGAAAGAAAGCTAGCAAGAAGAAATCATTGTAAGGTGCGTTCATTTCTCATTTCTGAATACTGACTGACTGTTAATTAATTTTCTATCTAGCATTGACGAGCAGACTTTGAACATTTTCAGCGACTAGTCGAAGTATTTACTGTCTGAATGGAATTTTGTTAATATTACAGTTTTCAGAATGGGAATGCCTAGTAGCTTTTGTATGCATAGTCATTGTGAACTTTCCTTATAAAAATCGATTATTTTCCGTTTCTTATGCCTATTTTAGCCGGCCATGAGTGTTTTTTATTGGTAACGTGAATATCCCTTATGCTGCTGAAGTATGAGAGTACAGATTTTCAAATGGACCTCTGCTAGAAATACGGGAATCAGTAGTAACAGTAAATTCAGTAATTTTGAGAAAGCTGATAATAGTTAGATAGTGATGCATTGAAATTTTCTTAGAAACGGTTTCTTTTGTAAAAAATGTGACAGAGGAGTGGTTTGACTTGAATTCTACCCAGTAGTTAGTTTCCTGCTTCTTAAAAAGTCACTCCAATCGTCTAATCAGGTGATTAGTATATCTCGTCCATTGAAATCTAGATTAGCAGCATTTAATCAGAAATTTGTCGTTCTTACAGTAAGACTATTCTAGGCACTTAGATCCAAACTATTAAAGGGAGCAAAATGAGATTTTAGTTATAATTCATTTTCATGATGGAACAAAGCAACCTACTTTTACAAGTTAAGGCAGAAGAGCAAGAGCCTACTGAGAATGGAAATGTGGTGAGTGAAAATATCGAGGATAATATACCCTCGATCTTCTCTAGGAGCTTGATTCGAGATACCGAATGGATGTTGGATCGTATAGAGAGCACTTGTACCGTTCAAGCTCAGCAAAGCGAAAAATTGGGAGAATCTGCCTTTACGTTCATTGTAAAAACCGATCCGAAGAGGCTGGAGGACTTTAAAGCGTTAATGGCGTCTGGTATAAAAGAAAAAAAGAATAAAACACAAAAGAATAGGTTTCAGTCTCATTACAAAAAGAACCTTTCAAAGAAAATTGGCGATTTGTTCTGTCAATATTTACGAAACATCAAGAAAATAGAGGCAAAACGCGATCTTCAAGACAGTATTAGTTGGAAGAAATTAAATGAGTACTTGAACGGATCAAGAAGGCTCAAACATCGAGAAGAAGAACTCCAAACGGAAGTTGTCATTGACTATTTTTTAGAATTCGTCAATAGCTTGGATATTATCTCATTGAAAAATTCGAAGATTAAAGATGAAATAACTCTGGAATTATATCAAATAGTCACTACTAATCTCAAGGAAATTGTGAAAAGTATCATGGAAGTGACGAAGCAATCGGAGACTGCGAAGAAAAGAATAAAATCTATTGAAATAGTAAGAATTTGGCCAGATATGGAAATAAAAGTGATATATTTCGATCAAGAGGAATTAGAAAAGAAGATTTTGCAGTTTTTTTTGGCTCAATTATCGCTATGTATCAGGCAGGCAAATATAAATAAGTATGGACCTATAAATGCTGTTCGGTCTTACTCTATGTCTACACGAGGTTAATTTCATCTTTTGGTTATATTTTGGAAGCAATATGAAAAGAAACTGACTTTCGACATTCCAACCGAGTTGAGTTTTGGATAGTAGGGTATTTGGGAGAAAACAGGAACTCATGTCGATCGGAGTACCTTTAGCATTGCATAAAAAAGAATCGGTTTCTTAACATTTTCATTGTGTTATTGGGTGCTAGAATATGGAGAGAGTTATGAGGAGCTTCTTAAGCATTATCCAGTCCTATAATTCCATGAGCAAGCATCCTTCTAATTAGAAGCTATCCGTTTAATTTTATTTTCTTATTGTCTTAATTAAGTGTTGAGAATGCTTATTTATTATTCAGGTAGTAGTAGTTGTAGGTCCAGACTATTCTTCTTCAAAGAGGTAGGACATAAGTATATGCTCTCTTAACCGAGGTAAGAGGCATGAAAGAGCTTAATTACACCACAACTGCATAATATTAATTATTAGGTCTATTTCTGATATCTTAGATATCTGGAAAAACAAAAGGATTTTCGTGCTCAATGCCTTAACTGTCAACAGAGAGCTATGGCCAAGAGATTATTTAATCCATAAACAGTGTAAATCCAAGCCGATTCAAATTGGGAGGAAAATATCACTATTAGATCTAAATTGCTTAGTTAAGAGCTTTTCCCCCAATGATAAGAGTTAGGATAAGTTGCTCTCTAATTACTATCACAGCATCAATTTGCGAGAAAAATTATCATAATACACAACTAAATCTCCGTTTAGTTTCCTACATTGTTGAAAGATGCCCATTAAAGTGCCAATTTAGCTTAACACCGGAGATATTAGACGTTGGTAGATTATTTAACTCCATCGAGTCAATACTTACTAATTGAAATTTCTTTTTGCTCTGCATATCCTTCCTGCGTGTTTTTTTACTTCGACAAATTGAGCCTAGCGGCCTTGAGCATATAAAAAACGGTTAAAACGAGCAGCATAAATGAACGAACTTGAAAGAGCACGTTTTTTATTAAAAGTTAAACATCAAACGAATTCGAACCCTATGAACGATAGCGAAAGAAAGCCCCTGCTCCACCCTCTCGACGACCCACACTTCGACGATGTCCCTCATCCCACTCGCTCTTCCAGGCTAGATCACCAAGACAAAGAAAAAACCTCCAGGTTCTCCAAGTATTTCTTATCCATAACCGGATTTTGCGCATATGTCTTCTGCCTGAGCCTCTTTGCCTTATCCGCCATTGTTCTTGTCAAAATCTACCTCCTCCGGAACAATTCCGGCGACGTGACGAGCGTCATGTCCTTCATCCAAACGAATATCGATACCCCTCCAATTCTTGACATCAAACTCGCCACTAACAACACTAATTGTCCTAACAGCTACGAAATGCTCACATTAGCAACCTGGCCTGGGGTTGAAGAAGGGTGCTATTGTGTCGACACCGCTACCAAGAACTATACGTTGAGCGTAGGAAGCTGTGAATCAAATAGCTCATTCTTCAATGGCGAGAACTCGAGATACTGCTCGAGCATCTCCGCCCACGATCCTATCGCTTTGAAGTATTGGGCAGGAAATTCATTTTGCGTGAAATATATGAATTCCGCTACCAATGACTATAATTACACTGACCAATGCGCAACTGGCTACAAAAGCTGCGGAGCTTTCCTATGCGTAAGATCGAGCCTTGACTGTCCGATCACGTCAGTAACGTACTCAGAAACCAATAATACGACGTTAACTGCTAACCAGAGTCTGCTGGCACTTCATGAAGGAGGCTATCTTATCTTGGATTCCGACTACGATGAGACGCCGTTACAGACGCTTCAAGTTGAATTCAATGGAGCTCCCTGCCTCGTGCCTGAAGATCATCCAGTAAAATCAGGAGACTACTACCCGCTGCTCTCTGAATCTCCTAGTGGCTGTGGGACCTATGGCACAGATAACTATTCAAGCCAGGTTTTATCTTTAACCGAGAAGCAATTCTATGATGACAATGGAATGGCATCGTTTATCGATTTAAATACATATGGATACAGCGATTATTTGAGCGGCAGTAAGGCCCAGCTGTATTCAAGAAGCAAGGTCGATTTCTCCGACACCACTTACTGCGAAAATATCGATCCGGATTATTTTTCGAACGCTCCAAGCACAGTTTCTAAAGTATTGCTCTTGTGTGAGGTCATCTTTATTATCATTGGCGCCCTTGGGTTGGTGACTGTGATGTATTTGTTATGTATGAAGAAAGGGAACAGAAAGACGCACATTGAGCGAATTGGAAAAGGAATTCATTGGCCTCTCCTATTAATAGTCGCTGCTGGACTTTCGCTTAATTTCATTGCGTATTTCTTCGGAAGAACCATGTTCCAGGACCTTGAGAGCTACCAATCGTTCTTTAATACGCTGATCTCAAAGAACTGTTTCAAGGACTTGACGCTGAAGAATGCAGTGAGCAGCTACAATGATATTCCTGAAAGTACTAGGGATATTTATCCAATTATTATTGCCTCGTTTGGAATTCAAGTTGTATCAGGAGCATTTATTTTGCTTGGGTTTGTTTATAACCTGTGCACCAGAGATAAGAGGAATAAGAAGAAATAGTATCAATATTGAAACTATATGTATGAATATTCGCTACCTATTGGAATCTGCGTGATTTGCAAGTTTTCACATGATAATATTTTTGACTTTCAATGTGAATTGAAGGAAAATTACTCGATGGGTTTTTTGTATGGGAAAGATTGAGAAAAGCTCAGTGACTGATGGAAATAACCGATTAACAATGAGGTCTGAACATGGCTTAACGCTGGAATCAGTAACAGCATCAGCTGATTTATAAATAATGGAATGCTTTAATTTAATGCAGAAATTTTCAAGACTAACTTATTTTACATGTCATAACTGGCCTGGTAGAGTAACCAAAAAAGAATGAAGCAAAAAAGTTTACTATATATTTAATATTGATCAATATCTGTGGTTATTGATGTTTAAAAAGAGACATTTCCTCAAATAATTGCAAAGGATTTGTTAAATCTCGTAAAAAGCTTAAGAAAATAGTAGAGAATACACGCTTTTGCTAATTTCCTGGTAAAATTTCAGCGAATGTATGTTGAAGATTTGTATTGTTGCATTTAAAAATCACATTTACCTGTAAATATAAAGAAAAATAGATTATTCATCAGGATGGCTGGCTGCTGTGGTGAATATTAGCCAAACATGTGCAGAATTAAGTATACAGAACGCTGAGGATACATTGTTTTTCCAATTAAATCCTTGCTAGTTTAGCTGCAAATGCATTTCTACGGTATCACAAAGAGAAATTGGTTTTCATTGGCGCTATATTTTACGGTATCAAACTTGAATCTCTTCATTTATCTAATTTAGAGGAAAAATCCGATAATAATTTGGAACTAAAAGTTATCTTCTAATCTGCGCATTTCCTGATTCAAACCATATACCAATTCAACCCATGCAAAACCAATCCGTTTCTGTTTCCAAAAAAGCCGTCGACTATGACTATCTATTCAAAGTGTTGCTAATTGGAGATTCTGGATCTGGCAAAACTAGCGTGATTAGACGATATGTACATGACGAATTTTCGGAAAATTACTACTGTAACATTGGGATTGATTTCATGATAAAGAGAGTTTCATTTGAAGACAAAGAAATGAAACTTCAAATTTGGGATACAGCCGGCCAAGAGAGGTTCAGAACAATTACCTCCGCTTACTATCGTGGCTGCCATGGGGTCTTCGTTGTTTATGATGTAACTAATCAAGACAGCTTTGCTAATGTCGAAAAATGGGTTAGCGAAGCTAGAAAGCAAGCCCCGAAAGACACTAATATTGTCCTAATTGGAAACAAGAGTGATCTCGAAAGTCGTCGAGAAATAAGCTATGACGTTGGGTATCAGGTTGCTTCAAGTCTCGGTGTTTCTTCTTTCTTTGAAGTATCAGCTAAAACTGGTTCAAATATCAGAGAGGCATTCGATGAACTAATTCCTCTGATGAGGAGGACTGTAGATGAAAGAATGATGGAAGAAGCTCCTGTGATTAAATCTCAACTTCAGCCAATGAAACAAGAGAATCCTGCCTTGTCTAAGAGAGGATGTTGTTAAACGTCGGTGTTTCTTTGTGCTCTTCACAATTCCAAGCTTAAAGATTGATATAATTTGATAAACCTTTTTAATGGGGAGCCTATTTCTTTAGCTTAAATTCACTTGCTCAAATTTAAATAGCAGTACACAATTTCTACAAGTTCTGGATTACAGAATTTCACATGAAAAAATCCTCTTGTTTATGCATAAGATCAAATCTGGAGTTTCCTTCAGTAGGTTCGAGTTGAGTCAATATTAAAAAGATTTATCTATCTAAATTTGCCTCAAAGAAAGTTTCTCCACATTCCAACAATCACGAAATTATAGTAAGTTTCCAGGTCAATTATTTCAAATTACTTTCCAAGTGCCATTAACTTTCCGCGAAATTCAGTAAAAATTTTTTCTATAGGCTACGATTAACGTTCTAAGATGTGGATGATGGGTAATGGAAATGAAATTTTTCGCAATCATGGAGGAAATGAGCTTCGAGACATTGAAACTTTACTTCTCAAGTTTGCCACTTATACGGTATCACTATTGAGACCTGTAAAATCAACATAGTTCACAATAAAATTAAACAAGAACGATTCAAAACTAGCTAATATTTGTTCAACCTTCTCTATCCATTTCAAGATATTAATGCAAGCAAAGTCAGATCTATCTACCCGGTTTTCCGTTCCCAAGCCACCTGACCATGTATTCAAAATCTTACTACTTGGAGATTATGGAGTCGGAAAATCAAGCATACTCTACCGGTATGCGGAAGGCACATTCTACGGTGAATATAAATGTACAATTGGTGTTGATTATAGGGTGAAAACGCTTGAGTGTGAAGGCAAACGAATAAAGCTGCAAATTTGGGATACAGCAGGCCAAGAGAGGTTCAAAACGATACCTTCTACTTGTTTTCGTGGTTGCCACGGCATTTTAATAATATATGATGTAGCGAATCAAGCGAGCTTTGCTAATGTGGAAAAATGGATGAGTGAAGCTCGAAAGCATGCACCAGAAGAAGTTAATATCATCCTCATTGGAAATAAGAATGACCTTGAAGAAGATCGTCGGGAAGTCAGCTATGACATGGGGTATCAGGCCGCTTCAAGTTTCGGAGTTTCTTTCTTTGAAGTGTCAGCGAAATTCGACTCAAATGTAAACGAAGCGTTCTTTGAGTTGACCTCTCAGTTAAAGAAAAAGATTGCAGAGGGCAAAGATGATCCTATGGCGAAATCTCCCGGAGCGATAATGCAAGAGAATTCCACTTCGAGTAGGAACACATGCTATTAAATGAAGCAAGTTTTAGTCCTTTGCATTATCTTTTTTGTTTTGTTTGTTTATTTTTAAAGTCACTTCTTATTGAGAAGTTATTGATTTATAATGCTTCTTTTTGCATCAAAACCAAGCTTAATTATCGAAAAGTGATAGTAGAATGTTGCTATATTTACATAAATCTTCACTGTTTGAAAGTTTTTAGACTGAAGTATAAAGGAGCAGGTATGAGAATCTTTGAATGTTCTATAGAATTACGATATCAAAATTGAGGTTAATAGCTGTTTGTACAGGAATCTGTTTCGATAACCAAATAAAAATATAAAACAAAACTAACTTCTTCGCGCTTTTTTCAAGTTCAATACCAATGCAACCAAAAGCGAAACAATCTATTTCATTCTCCAAAAGAGCAGCTGACTATGACTATTTGTTCAAAATATTACTACTTGGAGATAGTGGAGTGTGGAAAAACAAGCCTATATACACGAATTATGTCTGGAGCTTTTCATGAGATCTATACGCCTACAATTGGCGTGAATTTTCCATGAAAATACTTGAGTACGAAGATCAAATCTGTAAACTTCAAATCTGGGACACAGTTGGCAATGAGAGGTTTAGACCTATCACTTCGGCATATTTCCGCGGATGTCATGGCATATTTCTCTTATATGATATCACCAATAAGGATAGCTTTGCTGATGTCGAAAATTGGTTGAATGAAGCCAAGAAGTACGCCCCTGAAAACGTTTCGGTCATTCTCCTTGGACATAAGAGCGATCTTGAAGATCGTCGAGCAATAAGTTATGATGTCGGCTATCAGTATGCTAGGAGTCATGAATTCTCTTTTTTCGAGGTTTCAGCCAAAACTAACTCAAATATTGATGAGGCGCTCGTTGAAATGATTTCTCAGATTAAGAAGATAGGAGAAAAGAATGCTGTAAAGATAAAAGATACTCCGATAGTTAAAACTCTTGGAGAGATAAAACAGGCGAATTCTACTTCTAATATAGGAGCATGTTGCTCAATGATTGTTCTCGAATTTTTTTGGCATTTTCATTTCCGTATTTTTGAGGATCCTATTATTTTAACAAAGAAGCTGATCGGAATCTCCTATGCAACAAATTGGAATGCTATATGGCACGCATAACTTCTTCTTCGATTCTCTTTTTTTTTTTGAAATTAAGAATATGGTATTGGAGAGCTTTTCATTTAGTCTGTGTAGATTCATTTTTAATGAAGGTGGTAATGCGTAACCTTACACACATGGAATATTTATAATGAATTCTGAAAATCTTAAGACGAAGAACATGATACAGTTTATTTATATAAACTACCATAAGTTTTGAGGATATTTTCTTTGTAGATTAACCACACTGTAATAATGCCTGCACTACCTTTGCTGTTTATTCCGACACAAAGGTTAACAATAACTATATGTACGCCAAGCACGGAACACATGGCATCCCTTTCTTCGAAGAAAGCTGTATGATGATGAACAAGTTGAAAAAAGTAGTAAAATCCGCTGTGCTTAAGCCTCAAGCAATCAAACCAAAGAAGCTAACTGAGGCGTGCTGCTAAAGAATATATTTTATCGCACTTTTTTTGTCTCTCGTTTAATAATCATACTGATTAAGATAGTTCGTGTTTATTAGGAGACCTGTCTTTGCCTTTGATCCATAATTTTATAATATTAAAATAACCCAAAAATATATCATTTAAAATCACTTCGATATTGAAATGCATATGATATACTCCCAATATGAACGATATCTGATTTAAGCTTATTTCGGGATAGCATATGACCATAAACATCTCCAGCATTGGTCTTAGCATTCGTAATTGCTTATCAAATAATCTTCAAAATTTTCTTAGCTTCTTCACTTAAGCAGCACGAACCGTTCTGTGGAAGCCTTAATCTATTGAAGAACTCAATTTATTGAATATTATTCACTTGGTTCTCCTTTAACATATCTGTTGGATAAGAATATATTCATATATAATCAATGAATCAGTTTTTGTTTAATTTATTAGATAATATTATAATGATCAGACCAAGCATAACGCGCATTTCACGGACAGATTGGCTGAAGTCTTGTTCACGCATTCTTGATGATGAAAATGTCCGCAGCTGCTTGGCTGCTCTGAATCAACCGGAACTTTACAAATTGCACATTCAACAGAAGCCTTTCCGAGTTGGTTCTTTCCCAACTTCCTAGCGTGCACCTTCAAAGGTTTCCAGTCCTCAGGCTCTTCTTTGTGCGGATCAACGAGCAAATATTCTTCTCCAATCGATTTCCATTGCTGTTTCAGAGAGCCAGTTTGTTTTCCTTCTTTTCCTTTCTGAAGTCCGCTAATAATATAGTCACAATTATTCACTGTATGGCTCACAGACTCGATTTGAAGGTTACACATGGGACATTTATACGTTTTCACGTTGGTAATACTGAGATCAAAAGTTCCATAACCAAGTTGGATGATCACGTTCCCGTTGCCGAAAGAAGGGCATATCTCGTTCGTGCACTTTCCTTGAACACATACTCCAGGGCTGACCTCTCTCCAAGCAGATCCACTCTCATTCAATGCTGTTTTCTCGCCTTTATTCAAAGTTGTTGCTTCAACAAACTGCTTTTTCCTCTCGCTCATAGTCACCACTTCGAGCTCAGAATCTGATTTTATGTCGTATTCTTTAAGCGTTTTCTCAAGCGCAAGCTGTTTTCCTTCAAATTTAACCAGAGTCTCATTTAAACGTACACCTCCTTGATTTTCTGAAATTTTATATAGGAGCTCTTCAACAGGCGCGTCAAGCGAACATGAAAGGGAAATATTGATTTCAGAAGACATTTTAATCTTTAATGGAACTTCTTCGCTCATCGATTGCACAACCAATGATGCTCCTGAGATTTCCTCATCATTGAATTTCAAGGTTTTAGAGCTTCGAGGAATGATATAGGCATCTTTCCCTGGTCGATTTAGCAAAATTTGAAAGCTGACCTTTTCAAATTTCAGCTTATCACGCACTTGCTCATAGAGCGCGTGTAAAGGCTGATGTGAGCTTATTTCTACTTCAACCGAGTCCTGCTCATGCCCAGGGACCTTTGATTGACATTTGATAGTATGAATCTTTGTGAATTGGAAATAAAACGGTCCACAATCAGCGTAATACCCGAGCGTCTTTCCAAGATCAACGGAATCAGAGTAATAGGTTTCCTGAATGTGAATCGAACTTTTTTCTAGTTTCTTTGAAATCAATCCAATGATTTCTCTCAGCGTTAACACTTCCTCATCGCCTTTATTTATTTCCAGATAGAACGACTCTGATGGTTGCTTCTTCTCGACAAACAGGAAAGTTTGAGTATCTTTCGAAGTGGCAACCGATAGAACCTTTCTGGAGCTCTTCGCCTCTTCCTGGGCTTCCTTGAATGGAATATTTTTTTCAGTATTTCTCTTAGCAGCCGCAGTAAAAGGGTTTCTGTGTGCCACTGTCGATTGTCCTGATGGCTTACCTTGAGAAGCCGGCTGTTCTTTTTCAGAAGCGTTCTCTTGATTTTGAGGAGCAGGCTGGGTTTTTTGAGTCAAGTCTTCAGGCTTTGGAGAGGTAGTTTGTTGATTATTAGAAGCTTCTTCGGGTTTTTTCTGTTGGTTGCCATTCACAGGGTCTGTCTTCACAACAGGGGTTGGTTGAGCTTGGGTTCCGTTTTCTCCTTGTGCGGTCTGGCTTGGATTCTTGGTAGATTCAGTGGATTTGTCTTGATTTGGAGTGGGAAGTTTCCCGAGCGTTCCAATGTCTTGATAATTCTTTTGAGAAGCCGCAAGAAAAGGATTGTTTTTCTTTTGATCAGCGGCCTTTGAAGTGTCTGCTGGGGCGGCTTGGTAGTTCTGAAGGTTATTTGGGTTGACGTCTTTGCTATTACAAACTCCCATGGTTTTGACTTGCTTATAATTCTGGATTTATTGGTATATATTTTTTCAACCTCAAGAGGATTTTAAGATTCTGGTTTAGTTCTTCATGAATAAAATCCTTAAAATTTCTATTTGCTGATGAATTAATTATGTAAAATGTGGTATGATAAATCGTAGTATTGCATGCGTAGACCAGATAATAAAGGATGCCGGAATCTTCTGGATGGTTTGAAAGGCTGAATTGGTGATTTGCTTGCTCAAATATTGTGCTGGAGAATGTAGAAATGAATCCAAGTAGACAATTGCCTATAACTTTTTTGATCGCTAACAGTGTAAACAATATCAAAAATTCAATGAAACAATTTACTGAATGAGTTTTTGAGCCCTTGCTTGGATGAAATAATTATCTGTTGATCAATTTTAAAATGTTAGCTTTCGAACTTTCAATATCTATTCAACTCTCTCCTCTATTCGATATGAATCTTTCTGATTGAACGTTCAATCTGATTAATAATTACTCAAACTTCTCATTTTTCAAAACGAATTAGGAACTTGCTTCACTATAAAATGCAGGCTTCAAGTTCAGGCAAGATTTGTTAACATTATTAGACTGAATGCCAATCTGGTAAAAGCTTTTCAGTTCGTAAAAGTTTTTCTCTCAAATTGTTATAAATCCAAAATGAGAATAGCTTATATGTCCACAATTGTTTTCAAATTAGCTCACTTTAGCTTTAGTGAAACTATTATTTTTCTCGAAGTGATCCTCTCATAATTGTTGCACTAATTAGCTAAGCGTTCAGGGTTTATTTTGAATTGCCTTAAGGACCTAAGAACCAGCATGATCTATAGAATTGAAAGATTATATTGATAAGAAGTCATTAATTAATTTTTATTTTTGAATTAGAATCCTGCAATTCAATTTTTTGATTGATAATTTGTTTCATACCCCGTTTGAGCAAATGAATTTTATCTCATTTGATATCAAAACAATAAGATAAGTTTAGTTTATTCCTCATTACCACTACACAGAATATCTTCTAATTTGATTATTTGAAACAGAATGTCAATAGAATGCTTTCAAATTCTACCCAAAACAATACCATCAATAACTCTCTTTTCGTGGGTTCAGTGTATTATTGCTAATGTGAGTTCGTTATTCGAAGTTTCTCCCAGCAAATTCATCAAAATAGGCTAGATAGGACCAATTTCCAGATTTCTCTGTTAGTGCAGATGAATTTCTCAGGAAGATAACCAAGAATATTGATAATTCTTTCAAAAACTGTGATAATCGAAAGAATTTCGTAAAAGATTTCACTGAAATTAGACAAGGCTTGATAAATAAGCAGCAACTAATGGATTTAGGCTTAATTCGATAGTTGCGTGCCATTACAAACCAAGGCTATTCAGTTTTGTTTTCCAATAATAATCTGAACTTTTCAATTCAAATTGATTTGTTTTACGAAATCCAAATTGAATTATTAAATCATTCGCGACGCTCTGAATTAAATCATTTATTGGCAAAATACTACACAGTTTTTAAAACATTTCAAAAGCATAATCCATCTGCGGGTGTTCTTGGCTGGCTGAAATCCACTTGGAAAAGAGTCAACTTATCAGGCTCACCTGTGTCCTTTGAATAGAGAAATTGATCAGAATAATATTGTTTTATAATCATCTGCATACCATCTCATATCAAAAGTAGATACTAGTTTTCGTGGCAAATACAATTAGTCAACAGAGTTTTATTACACTAAATAGTAGCAGCTCGCCAATATAGTTTTATTCAGTAACTAAATTTGACAGTCCTTTATTACTGTCTTGATAAGATCTCTACTAAACCATCAAGTCTATGGATCATTATTAGTAGATACCCACCTCTACTAATCGAACTGGCTACTAAATGCACGGATTCAAAATACTATCTCACTCTAAATACTTTTCATCCGGCTACATATAGTATTTTGCATACGAAACTTAATTTTTAAATAACCAATCGCCTAGATTAATAAATTTACAAAAAGAGCTGAATCTTTCAGCAGCGACATGGCTTATCTCAGAGAAAATTACATCTTATTGACTCCAAGCGCGAGCAATCAACCTCCTGCTTTCGACGTAGAAGGCTGGCACGAAGGAGTCAGCGAATTCGACATAACTGCCTTCTGGCATGGATGGGTTAGAGCCGTCGGCCCTGCATGGAAACGCCAAAAGGCGTACTCGACATTGCTGACATTCCTCATGATACTTTACCTCGTCTGCTTCTATCTCCTCTACGATAAAGTTGATATTGAAACGGGTGAACAGCTAGTCTTTTACTCTGCAGGTGTTTTTGGATTTTTGATTTCGCTGTGGCTCTACTTCGAGTTTCAAGTTCTTCGTTTATCTGTGAATTTCATGTTGAAAGAGAACAAAGAGAACTGGCATAAAAAGAAACTGCAATGGTTTTTCGTCACCCGAACAGCTCAACCAAGAGGACGATATCGTGCATTTATTCAGCTCACTAAAGTGGGATCAATTCCCAAAACTGAATCGGATCAGCGCTGGCAATTATGGAGAAACTGTTTCCGTTGGACTTACAAAGTGCCACCTCCTGGCCGATAAGAAATGCATTGAAATGATTGTTATCTCACAGCTAAGGGAGACTATTTACAGTGTAAAATTGAATTGTTTCTTTGCATATTTTTCGTATACGCGTTCTAAATGCAGTTAAAAACACCAGCAACAAGTTCCAGTTTAAAGGTTCACGATAAATGCAGTTTCAATAGGATGTTGTGATTATTAAGCACATATAGAATGCAAAATTTCCAACGAAAAATGATTTATTTTTACTTGACGCTGGTGCTACGGCAATAATTACAACTTTCAGGCCTTACACAGTTGGTATCAAAACGATTTGTTTGCAACTTCCTTCGATTTCTTCAGTTCTTCATCCCCATAATAAGTTGGATCTTTAGGGTACAGCGGTTTTCATGGCTCTACATTTTCCAGCCTTTGCTCTGCTTGGTGAGATAAAGGTTAGTTACCAAAATCTAAAGATTATGCGATTCTAGAAAAAAGCTCTCGAAAGTCTTATTATTTATGTATCTCAACAGTTTCTCATCTACTTTAGCATCCAACACCTCTTGTACATATTGGTTTCCTTGAAATAAATGCTTTCTAAGGCAAAGTGACGAATATGTTAAAACATGCAACTATACTTCTCTTTGAAGTGGTGCTTTAGTTTGCTCTGTTTTTTGGCATACTAAATTGGGTGACTCGTCTGACTGATAGCATTTCCTGAAAATGAATGGGATCATCTGTTTAAAGACTTATGTCAAACTTTAGAAGATAGGAGTTTATCGTCAAGAACATACTCGGGGACCTGTATTTTCTTGATGATTTGTTCATTTTTGCGACACTCTTCAAGGAAATGCACTAGTTCTTTGTAAGGATCTCTTTAAACTTGCCCGAGTGTTATATCTTTCTCAGAAAATGTAACGCACATCACTAAATCAATGAGTAACATGTTCTTGAGTAGATGAAGCTGTTGTCTTCTAATTTACCATCTTCAATATTCTCATTTTGCTCTTTGTAATTCATAATCACCTTTTGTAAAATAAAAATCGATTGATGCACATTGATATCTAAAGTTGTGATTCAAAGCACTGTCAAGTCAAGAGACCCAAAAAGAATTGGAAATAAGGTATCTGAAGTCACCTTCGAAGAAACAGCCAATAACCATTTCCCTTTTGAATGCCTATTTATATCAAAACGATGCGCATTTATATGACGATGAGGTAGGATAATCTTCAAATTCACTAGGTCTAACGAGCCAGATTAACAACATATTAGTATTGACTTACAAAGCATTGGTTTTCTATTTTACTAGCCTGTTGTTTCAGTACATTTTACAATCTCAAGATGAGCGATACTCATTCACTTATACTCAAGAAAAAATTAATTTGAATATAGATTTTTTTTATTTGGCTCGTATGCAGAACTTTCCACTCAAAATAGCCCTAAACGACTCGCCGGAATTTACTCCCGATGAGACCAGGGATCTCTTGACTGCCATGTGGTATGTCTCACTATTATCGATGATGGGCTGCGTGTTCAATGCTATCACGACCTTCTTTCTCAAGCTTTCAACTCATGGTATTGGCAAAATGGTGCTATCAATCTCTTTGGTGGATTTTATATTCAGTATCAGTTTTATCTTCAGTGTCATTCAAGTATCTGAATCCAGTTGTAATATTGGAGCTTTTCTCTGGGGATTCGGGTTCATTGGATCGCTTTGGTGGAGTTGCTGCTTCGCACACTGTCTGTTTCATTCAGTAAAATATGAAACTAGTGACACTCCAGACAAATTTATTCGGAAATATTGGAGTATCTCAGTAATCGTTGGTATCATCTGGGCAAGCTCGTCAGCATATGCCAGATGGTGGAAGTTGGATCCCAGGATAGGTGTGTGCTATCAGCAAATGCAGAAGCATTATGCAAAGGATGGCTGGACTCAAACTGTTCTTTTTGCAGTACCTTTACTACTCGCAGTTGGATACTGCAGCGGCTGTTATGTGATGGTAATCAAAAAACTCAGAAAGATGAATTCGAGGAAATTCATCGAGCTTATTATATATCCTCTTATCTTGGTTGCTTGCGCATTTCCATTGATCGTTCAGAGACTCATTTATTGCGCGTGCGATGATTGCGAGAAAATCGAGCACTATTGGTTCACATTGGCAGTGTATCGTTGTCAGGGATTATTCAACGCTTTTGCGTTTGGTTTATCTAAAAGGATACTAGAGGGATTCAAAGCAAAGTGCGCTCGCAGCAACATGAACAGTAAGAAAAGCAGTGTGTATGTTAGTATGGACGCCTCTCATTTGAGGAAAAAGAAGAACCCACCGCTTCCCAATTACTTGAAAGACTCTCAGGCTTCACAAGATAGTGCGCTTTGATCACTCAAGTTTGGTAATTCATATCTTATTTTCCGACATCTGGTCAATTGTTCGAAAATTATCAAATAATATTGGGATTTATGTGAGTTAGAATATAACTTGTTCCAAATGGATGAAATCCTTTCCTTATATTTTGTATTAAGAAATTTATTAGAGTGTCAAAGCTATCACCATATTCTTTATACTATCTCTCACATTATCTCATTAGAACTATGAGACGAGCACAACATTAATAAACTTACCGATAAATTTTTTAAAAAATATCATGAATGTGAATCCAAGTGGATCACGACATTCACTCCAGCATTCCTTATCCCGTTAATCCAGGCCTGATTGCTTATTCTGTCCTTAAATTTGACAAGCAGCCATAGTTTATCATCTTCTTATTTTCCGCACAAACTTCTCAATAAAATGATTCATTTGAATAAAAAATTTTAATTTATATTCTGCTTGAGTATGTGCAGTTTACAGGATACCGACAACGTTTCCCTGACTCAAAGTTCGCCGGATATCATTACACCTGATGAAATGAAGGAGCTATTTGCTGCGATGTGGTATTTCTCACTATTATCCGTGGCAGGTTGCATATTTAACGCGCTCACAACGTTTTTTCTCAAAATTTCGAACCAAGGCATCGGGAAAATGGTGCTTTCTATCTCCCTCATGGATTTTATATTCAGTATCAGCTTTATATTCACCGTCATTCAGATTCCAGCTCCTATCCTTTGCGATATCGGATCTTTTTTCTGGGGAGTTGGATTCACCGGATCGCTTTGGTGGAGTTGCTGCTTCGCTCACTGTCTGTTTTATTCAGTAAAATACGAAACTAATGACACACCAGACAAATTTATACGAAAATATTGGATTATAGCAGCATTCATTAGTATCATCTCCGGAAGTTCAGCAGCTGTGTTAAAGGGATGGAGTCTTGATAAGAGCACAGGAATATGCTTTCATCCAATCAATATGGCTGAAAAACTTGCAGATGACTGGGCTATAAGTATTATTTTCGTTACACCTTTGGTGGCTGCTGTTGGATATTGCAGTGTCTGTTATATCGTCTTAATTAAAGAACTCAGAAAGACTAATTCGAGGAAATTCATCGAGCTTATTATATATCCTCTGATCTTGATTGTTTGCGCATTCCCAATTCTTACTCAGAGAACGTATCATTTCTTCTGCAGAGACTGTGAGAAGCTTTATTGGTTATATTGGCTCACGACAGCTCTGTTTCGATGTCAGGGGTTATTCAACGCGTTTGCGTTTGGATTATCTAAAAGAATACTCGAGGGATTTAAAGTAAAGTGTGCTCGTAAAACCAAAAACATGAAGAAACAAGATCTGTATCAAACTTTAAGCTCAGCAATTTCAGGTGATTATGAGGGTGAGGAAGAGGACGATGCTATGAAACTTTCGCTCCCAAGTTTCGTGAAGGTTTCGCCAACTCGGGAATTTACACCCAGTCTTTAACAATCATGGAAAAAGA